>OIXG01002459.1_pt1 | contig 14031 bp, 11 predicted proteins | sample 1587731 | NCBI WGS metagenome assembly OIXG01 (sample SAMEA3888908, study PRJEB22519) | human gut metagenome | biome: human gut; feature: human-associated habitat; material: faeces | place: Denmark | collected 2010
GAATATTAAAAATATTAAAAATATTAAAAAATATAAAAAATACAAAAAAATTCTTTAAAAACCGCAACAGATGTTAAATGACGATAAGGAAGAAGAACAAAAATGTGTTATACAGCCGGATTGATACGATATTGTAGAAAATTGAAATTCGGAGGATTTTAAAATGAAATCAATATTTGAACAAAACGGCGGAACATACACAAAGGTCGGAGATTACTATATTCCTAACATCACAGTACCCGACACAAAGAAATACAATATCGGTAAGTATGGGAATTTGAGAAAAACATTTTTGAAAGAACATCACAGATCCTATTATACGATTCTTTTTGTGGAAGGTAAGCTGTTTGAACGCCTTGCAGAAATAGACGAAACCTGACATAAATGCCTAAAAGATATGGTAACAAAAATGGCAGAACAAGAAGGTGTTACGGAACAGTTAAAAGCAACAAACCAAATGTTGTGGGTACGGAGAATGAACAGTATTTACAACCGAGCAGAAGAAGTCATTTTGCGTGAATATGTTTATGGAGGTTTTGAAAAAATAAAATAATATCTATAATTGTGATATGTGAAGTTGACAAAATCCCTTGTGCCCTATATGACACAAGGGATTTAAACTATTGCACCAATCCAAAATACCTTTCAAAAAATGATTTCAGTTTGTCAATTACGGTTTGTTTCTTAACCTCTCTGTTATTGCCACCGAAACGGGACATAGGCGGCAAAATTCCGTCAATGTCCGCACCGATTGTTTTAAGCTCTCCGTCACGGAAAGAATTGTCAATAAACGTTTTTGTTTCATCGGCTTTCAAACGCTCCGTAGTGATTATTTCTTCAAGATCATTATCTTTCTGCCGGCAAATAAACCTTCTCCATTCTTCTCCGACATTTCCGGAAGCATTAACTGTTTTTATAAACTGCTCAATAAGCTGTTTCTTGCTTCGGAGCTGAATAGACGACCCAATTGCCTTGTCTATCGTTGTCAGTATTTCTTTGTCGGTGCAGTTGGATTTATGATACTTTTCAACAAGCATAAGGATATAATCAATATTGATTTCCACTTGTTTTATAAGCTCAATTTCAAATGTTATATCCTCGTTTATGCTTTCTTTGTCAGACTTTGCCGGGGTCGCTATTTCGTGCCATAAATCAATATAAATGCTCTGATAATCTTGGAATACTCTCGGCGGTAAAATCTCCTGTCCCTCAAAGTTATCAAAAGAGGTAAGAATATTTTTTAGCCTTAAAATTGCTCCAAACAGCTTTATAAAGTCTTTTTGTGTCTGTTCTCCGACAATCTGCTGTGATAACGGAAAATCAGATAACAGCTTGTCTATAAGGTCGGTATATCCGTCTATATGTTTGTCGTTTTCGTCATAGCCGTTGTAGTAATCGTCATAGCTTTTCAACATTACAATTCCGCTTGCTTCTTTATCGCCGAAAAGTGCAATAGCATCTTCAACCTCCTGCTGCAAATCACGGAAACAAACAATATTACCAAAGGTTTTGACAGAATTTAATATTCTGTTTGTTCTTGAAAATGCTTGAATAAGTCCATGCGTTTTCAAGTTTTTATCTACCCACAGCGTATTGAGAGTAGTTGCGTCAAACCCCGTCAAAAACATATTTACAACGATTAAAATGTCAATTTCACGGTTTTTCATACGCATAGACAGGTCTTTATAATAGTTTTGGAATTTATCACTTGAAGTGTCAAAATTCACATTAAAGGTTTTGTTGTAATCTTTGATTGCATCTTCCAAAAATTCTCTTGATGTTTTGTCAAGGCTGTCTGTGTCAAAACTCTCGTCTGCAAGTACATCTTCCGTATCGGCTTCGTTTGCTCCGAAGCTGTAAATGGTAGCAACGGTTAAGTTTTTCTTTTTCTCTGCAAGCTGCTTTTTAAACTCAACATAGTATTTCATTGCCGTAGGAATAGAGCTGACCGCAAATATAGAGTTAAAACCTGCCACTCTCTGCCCTTTGAGCGAATAAAAGCTGTTACGTTTCGTCTTTTGATCAAAGTGATCTATGATATAGCCGACAATTTCAGTTATTCGCTCCGGTGCGTTCATAGCTTTTTCAATATCTATTGCGGAAACATCTTTATCCACGATATTTTCCTTTTTCTGTATAGTGTCAAGATAATCAATTCTGAATGGCAGTACATTCCCGTCATTGATAGCGTCAACAATAGTGTATGTATGCAATTTATCCCCAAATGCCTGCGGAGTGGTTTTAAGCTGCGGATTGCCGCCGCTTGAAACATTTACGGCAAAAATAGGCGTACCCGTAAAACCGAAAATATGATAATTCTTAAACTGCTTTGTGATTTTAAGGTGCATATCTCCAAACTGCGAACGGTGGCACTCGTCAAAGATAATTACAATGTGCTTATTATAAATATCGTGCGTTTTGTTCTTTGATACAAATACATCTAATTTCTGAATAGTTGTAATTATGATGTTGTATTTGTGCGGATTACCCCTTGCGTCTTTATCTTCAAGCTGCCGTTGCAGAACAGAAGTGGATTTGTTTCCGTCTGCCGCACCTTTTTCAAAACGGTCATATTCTTTCATTGTCTGATAGTCAAGGTCTTTTCTGTCAACAACAAACAAAACCTTGTCAATGCAGTCTATCTTGCTTGCAAGCTGTGCGGTTTTGAAAGATGTTAAAGTTTTTCCGCTGCCTGTCGTATGCCATATATAACCGCCGGCTTGGGTAGTGCCTGTCTTTTTGTAATTAGTCGATATTTCAATTCGGTTTAATATCCTCTCGGTTGCGGCTATCTGATACGGTCGCATAACCAAAAGTAATTCTTCAGATGTGAATACACAATACTTTGTTAAAATGTTCAGTATTGTATGCTTTGAAAAGAATGTCTTTGTAAAGTCTATAAGGTCGGATATAACCTTATTATTTCCGTCTGCCCAATATGAGGTAAACTCAAAGCTGTTGCTTGTCTTTTTGCTTTTTGTACTGCTTGAATTTGCTTCTTTGATATGGCTGTTTCGGGTAGTGTTGGAATAATACTTTGTATTCGTGCCGTTTGAGATGACAAAAATCTGCACATACTCATACAATCCTGAGGCTGCCCAAAAACTGTCCCTCTGATAGCGTTTTATCTGATTAAAAGCTTCACGGATTGCAACCCCACGGCGTTTTAATTCAATGTGAACAAGCGGAAGTCCGTTGACAAGCACCGTAACATCATAGCGTGTGTTGTGCGTACCCTCGCTTTCTTCATACTGATTGATAACCTGCGTAAAGTTATTATGTATTTTCTTTTTGTCAAGCAGATATATATTTTTCTGCGTACCGTCATCACGAATAAGCGGTTGTATATGGTCCTCTTGAATTTTGCGTGTTTTTTCCAAAATTCCATCGTTCGTGCTTGCGATAGAGGTATTGAAAAATCTATCCCACTCGTTGTCGGTAAAGGTATAGTTATTCAATTTTTCAAGCTGTCTGCGGAGATTATCAATAAGCTGTTTTTCGCTGTGGATAGTGATGTATTCATAGCCTTGCTCCCCGAGCATACGGATAAACTCTTTTTCAAGTGCAGCTTCGCTCTGATATGCGTCTGACTTTTTATGCTCGGGAGTATATTCAGCAACAACCGTGCTTTCGTTGGTTGACATTATGATATTAAATTCCGACATTGCCTGTTCCCTCCTTTCAAAATTCATAGTTCACCTTTAAGGTGTTTTATAATTAAAACTCTTATGGTCGAATATAGTATCTCTGCATATTTCTCATTTTCTTCACCTTGCAGATAATTGCCTTTACCTTTAACGTGCGAAAATTTATGTCTATGTTTTGTTATGTTCGTTGCAAACTCTTTAATATCGCTTTGTTTAGGCAACTGTTCTTTAATGTAATCATTACAATATAGCGAAAGTTGAATTGCCGAATTAAAACTGTCCCGTTTATTATCAGTGTTGGCAATATCCAAAAAATTAGCCAATCCTTCTATCGTTTGCGAGAGTCTTAAAGGGTAATCTTCACGAAAAGATTGACTGTATACTGTGCTTCTGAAAACATCAAATATAATACCGCTGTCCTCTCTGAATTGAACAAATTTCTCAAAGAGTTTTCCGAAATCATCTAATTGATTAGAACAAAAAATATTTATATTTCTGTTTGAAGTTATAAGTTTCTTTTTTCGCAGATTTGAGTTATTTGAACGTCTAAAACTCTTATATTTATACTGTTTTTCATTGTATGACAAAGTGAATGTGTCATAGAAAAACATATCTTCATAGCAAAGAAGTGCAAATTCCGATAAACACCACAAAATTTTTTCGTAATCTTCAAATTTTTGATTTCCCGAAAGCGTTAATTCAATATTATTCGTATATACAGGGGTTAAAACAACATTTATGCCATTAATAGTAAAATTAAATGGTAACGGTCTTTTGTAATTCATTTTCAGTTCAACTTTGTTGAATAAAATATCATTTATATTATCCATATGTTCGTCATACAGAATACTAAAGGCAAAATCAATATATTCAGTCATACCCTGTATACCACACCAAAAAGAACACTCAAACAATGTGTATTTTTTTCCTCGGTCATCAACAACAAAAAGTGCATTGCACGAATATTTCTCATTATAGCTAATTTTGCGGTTCTTAAATAATTCGTCAATATCTGTCCCTATCAGGCGATACGAGTTCACACTTTCATCAAATGTCAAATCAACTGTTATTTCTTCGTTTGCGTTATTTTCAATAGGGCAGTTAAGAATTTTGACGATTTTTATTGTGCCTTTTTCGTCCATTATTTTTTCTCCTCAAATGTTAATAGCCTATCCCGATAATACTCGTATTGTTTTTGCCTTGCTGTAAGCTCTGCTGTAAGCTCTGCTGTAAGCTCTGCTGTAAGCTCTGTGAAATTGTCCAAAATACGGACAATTTCACTCTGTACCTCAATGGGAGGAACAGGAATGATTACTTTTTTCATTTTATCTTTTGATACATTAAATCTTGTTACTCCGCTCGCTGTTTTTCTTATCTGGTATCTTAAATTATGTGAACGAAATAAATGTTTTGCAAAATCAGGTATTAGCTTATTTTTGTTTTCCTTATTCAACCGAAAAACAAAACAAAAACTGTTTAAGTATAGTTCTTCATCTGTCTTAATTGTTAAAACTGACGACATACCGCATTCGTCTGGTGTTTCTGATGAGCCTGTAAAAATTACATCGCCATATTCTAATGTTCTTTGATTTTCATTTTCTGCAATTTTAACTTTTTCATCAACATCAACTTTTAGTGCAGGATTATCGTAAACATTTTTATAAGTTATAAATTTTGCATTTCCATCACGGAAATCATCTTTTGATTTTCCTGTTAAACCACCATAGAAATCCCCAATTTCTCCAAGTCTTTTATATTCAACCCCATTGGGGCAAAGTTCGTCAATAAGTGTTTGTAATTTACTCATTTTTCTGCTCCTTTTACTCGTCAAGCAACTTTTGCAATTCTTCTTTGCTCGGCAATACAGTTTGGTATTTACTTGCAAAAATCTGTGTATTATCTTCAGGCAATGTCATTTCGACAACGGCTTGATTTTTGTCCTTGCAAAGGATTATTCCAATTGTTTTATTCTCATCATCAAGTTTTACATTTCTGTCATAAAAATTCACATACATCTGCATTTGACCTATATCCTGATGTTTCAGCTCGCCGATTTTTAAATCAAACAAAACAAAGCATTTAAGCAAACGGTTATAAAATACAAGGTCACATCTGAAATGTTCTTCCTCAAAAGTTAGTCGAACCTGTCTGCCAACAAATGTAAAGCCTTTTCCCAATTCAAGCAAAAATTTTTGTAAATTATCTATTATTCGCTTTTCAAGCTCGGTTTCGGAATATTCCGCAAGCTCCGGCAAACCCAAAAATTCGAGTACATAAGGGTCTTTTACCAAATCTGACGGTGTTTCAATTATCTGCCCGTCGGTTGAAAGCTTTTTTACATTTTCTTCATTTGTGCTTAATGCCAATCTTTCATACAAAGATGTGTTAAATTGCCTTTTTAATTCAGACAAGCTCCAATCATTTTTAACGGCTTCGATTTCATAAAAATGTCTTTCGTCAACATTATCTATACGCATAAGTTTTAAATAATGCGACCAGCTAAGGTAAAACTTTCTTCCTGTTTCCGTTGATGGCAAATTTTCAGATTTCCGAAACACTGTTTCGGAAATTAAATCTTTTGAATAAATAATATAAAATTTTCGCATTAAACCTAAATTATCAACGGAATATCCTTTTCCAAAATTTTCTGTTAAATATTCCGACAAACCTTTTAAAATGTATTTTCCATACTCTGCTCTTTGCTCGCCGCTTTGTTCCTCCTGAACAATCATTTTTCCTATTTCGTAATATGTGTAAACCATAGAAAGATTAACGGCTGTTTTTACATTATGTTTTGCCTGTGCAAGGATATTTCCGACTTTTTCAAGAAAATTATTATCCATTTTCAAAACCCCTTTTGTAAGCAGGGAACGGTTTTGAGCCGTTCCGCCTTCTAAATATATTATACTTCAATTTCTGCAATTATTTTATCAATTTCATCACGCAAAACCTGTTCTCTTGCAACGATTTCGGAAATTTGCTTATTAAGCTCCGTAATATCTATCTTTTCTCTTGTGTCCTCTTGCTCAACATAGCTTGAAACAGAAAGGTTATATTCCTGCTTTTCAATCTCATCACTCGAAACAAGTCTTGAAATATAGTCTTTATCCGTTCTTTCAACATATGTGCTTATTATGCTGTCAAGATTTTCAGCCGTCATTTTATTATTATTTGTAACCTTGACACATTCCTTTGTTGCGTCTATAAAAAGGATTGAATTATCTGTCTTTGATTTCTTCATCACCATAATACAGGTCGCTATGCTTGTACCGTAAAAAAGATTGTCGGGAAGCTGAATAATACAATCAATAAAGTTGTTATCAACAAGATATTTTCTGATTTTCTGTTCCGCACCGCCACGGTACATAACGCCCGGAAAGCATACAATAGCAGCCGTACCGTTTGTCGCAAGCCAAGAAAGCGAGTGCATTATAAACGCAAGGTCAGCTTTTGATTTCGGTGCAAGCACTCCTGCCGGAGAAAAACGAGGGTCGTTTATCAGTATCGGGTTATCGTCACCCTGCCATTTTACAGAGTACGGCGGATTTGATACGATAGCCTCAAACGGCTCATCGTCCCAATGCTGCGGCTCTGTTAGTGTGTCCTCGTGTGCAATGTCAAATTTATTATAATCAATATCGTGCAAAAACATATTGATACGGCAAAGATTGTATGTAGTTATGTTGATTTCCTGTCCGTAAAATCCCTGTCTTACCTTGTCCTTGCCAAGTATTTTGGCGAATTTTAAAAGCAGAGAGCCGCTTCCGCAAGCAGGGTCATAAACCTTGTTTACTTCGGTTTTTCCGATAATGGTCAGACGTGTCAACAGCTCTGAAACCTCTTGCGGCGTATAATATTCCCCACCGGATTTTCCTGCATTTGAAGCATACATACCCATCAAATACTCATAAGCGTCACCAAATGCATCAATGGTATTGTCCTGTAAATCACCGAGTTTCATTTCTCCGATACCGTCAAGGAGTTTTGTCAGCCTTTCATTACGCTTTGCAACACTGCCACCGAGCTTGTTACTGTTTACATCTATATCATCAAACAAGCCCTTAAAGTCGTCCTCGCTGACAGTTCCCTGTGCGGAGCCCTCTATATTTTTAAATACCTTTGAAAGTGTTTCGTTAAGGTTTTCATCTTTTGCCGCATTTGCCCGTACATTACAAAAAAGCTCACTCGGCAAGATAAAAAAGCCCTTTGTTGTTACCATATCATCTCTGACGCACTCAGCCTCCTCGTCGGGAAGCTGTGCGTAGTCAAAATCGGTTATTCCTGCGTCAAGCTCACCCTTGTTTATGTAAGCGGTAAGATTTTCTGAAATGTAGCGATAGAATAAAAATCCAAGCACATATTGCTTGAAGTCCCAGCCGTCAACGCTGCCCCTTAAATCATTTGCTATATTCCATATGGTACGGTGCAGCTCCGCACGCTCTTGTTCCTTTTTGTTATCAATCATCTTTGGGAAACTCCTTTTTCTTTTATTATATCAAATTTAGTGTCCTAAAAACTGTACTTATCGTGAATGACTTCCACAATATCCCCAATATCACAATTAAGAGCTTCACATATCTTTATAAGCATTGTGAAAGACACAACTTCATTTTTATTCAATTTAGTAAGTATGCCGGGCGTAATGTTCGCATTTTTACGCAAATCAACTTTTGACCAGCCTTTTTCTGCAAGCATAACCCATAACTTTTTATAGCTGACGCTCATTGTAATTCCTCCAACCATATTTATGAATACAACTAACCAATAATATTATATCATCAGTGCAAGCCGCAAATCGGCTTGCTTCACACCGATACAATAAATACATCGGCACAAAATCCGTTTAGGCTTTTGAACTTACTTTGTATTTATTATATCACACAAATGTGTATTTTTCAAGAATTTCTCTCGGTTTTTCAAGAGTTTTGTAAAAACGCTGACTTTATGACGAAACGGAGCCTAAGATATATTTTCTGCATCGACAGTATAAGTTTCATAACACCATCTGTTTTCGCTCGATATAACGCAGAATAAAGGTGATTTAAACCTTTTTTCTGCAATAATGCAGCCTTTCTCGATAAGGCTGCAAATATGAACACAACAGAGGTACATTTTAATATCTGTGTTGTGGTCATACATAAAAAGCAAGCTATCCAATCGGAACATTTACCGATACGATAGCTTGCTTTTTGTATTTATCCGAAAATATTTTGAGGATAAATATTCAAGGCGGAAGCCTTGAATGAGCATAGTAAAATTTGTGCGGCGGTAACAAAGTTTGCTATGCGTTAAGGGAGTGCAGAGGGAAAGTCTGCCACACACTTTGCGTGCAAAGTATAGTGTGTTACACCTTTGCCGACGGGCGGGTGTTAAAATATGTTGCTCGCCGTTTTTGAGCGACATATTTTCGCAGACGGCAAAATTACAAAAGGGTGGTCGTCTGCCGCAGAGACCGGCAGACGGTCAGCCTTGCAGTAATTTGTGAAGTCGGCAAACAGTGTAAACACCCGCAGAGAATTACTTATATTTATCTAAATATTTTTATTCGATAAACAATGAGGCGATACAACGAGCAAAAACCCATTGTATCGCCATTTCTTAAATCTTCCTTATACTCATTTAACAGAGGGTGCGAAAAAAACAATTTCATTTTTTCCGCACCCTCTGTTTTTAAACTAAATATTTTCTATTTGCCAATCAATGGCCGTCTGTCCGTTTTTAACCAAAAAGTCGTTTGCTTTTTTAAAATGATTGCACCCAAAAAAGCCTCGGCTTGCCGAAAGCGGACTCGGATGTACACTTGTAAGCACAAGATGTTTATTTGAGTCTATAAACCACGCTTTTGATTTGGCATTGTTGCCCCACAGCATAAACACCATAGGTTTTTCACGTTTGTTAAGCTCTTTTATAATAAAGTCGGTTAAAAGTTCCCAGCCCTTTCCGCTGTGCGAATTTGCAATATCTTTGCGAACGGTAAGCGCGGTATTTAAAAGAAGTACTCCTTGGCGCGCCCATTTTTCGAGATACCCGTTATTGGGAATATAACAGGCGAGCGAATTATGCAATTCTTTATAAATATTTAAAAGCGACGGCGGAATTTTAACACCTTTTTTTACCGAAAAAGCAAGTCCGTGAGCTTCTCCTTCGCCGTGATACGGGTCTTGCCCCAAAATAACCGCTTTTACATCATTATAATCGGTAATTTTAAGCGCATTGTATATATCCTCCATAGGCGGATATATTGTGTGTGTTGAATACTCTGCCTTTAAAAATACACGCAGTCTTAAATAATAATCTTTTTTAAGTTCTTCCGCCAAAATACTGTCCCAATTGTTATTAAACCTTATCATAACAATTCACCGTGTCCTTTATTTTGTATTACGTGCTTTGGCACGCAGTGATTTATCAAGAATTTTTTTGCGTATTCTTAAATTGTGCGGTGTTACTTCCAAAAGTTCATCATCTGCCAAAAATTCTATGCAGTTTTCAAGCGACATAATTTTTGGCATTACAAGTCTTAATGCTTCGTCGGAACCTGCGGCACGCATATTGGTAACGTGTTTTTTCTTACATACGTTAACATCTATATCTTCGGCACGGCTGCTTTCGCCGACAACCATTCCCTGATATACCTTTTCGCCCGGACCTATAAACAAACTGCCGCGTTCCTGTGCATTAAACAAACCGTATGTTACGGCGTCACCGTCCTCAAATGCAACAAGAGATCCGCGCGTTCTTGCAGCTATATCGCCTTTAAATTCTTCATATCCTGTGAGCATATGATTCATAACGCCGTTGCCGCGCGTATCGGTTAACAGTTCGGAACGGTATCCTATAATACTTCTTGACGGAATTTTAAATTCAACACGCGTAAATCCCGTTGTACCGTTGTGCATATTTATAAGCTGTCCTTTGCGGCTACTTAATTTTTCTATAACAATACCCGTGTATTCGTCGGGTACATCAACAACAAGTGTTTCCATAGGCTCCAATGTTTTGCCGTCTTTTTTCTTATAAATAACCTGCGGGCGCGAAACCTGAAATTCATATCCCTCACGGCGCATTGTTTCAATAAGAACCGAAAGGTGAAGTTCACCTCTGCCCGACACTTTAAACGAGTCGGCGGAGTCTGTTTCTTCAACACGCATACTTACATTTGTAAGCAATTCCTTAAACAAACGGTCACGCAAATGGCGCGATGTTACATAGTCGCCGTCCTGTCCCGCAAAAGGACTGTTATTTACCGAAAAAGTCATAGAAATTGTAGGTTCGTCTATATCAACAAACGGCAGCGGCTCGGGATTATCCACATCGCATATCGTTTCACCTATTTTAACATCGGCAACACCGGCAACCAAAATAATATCGCCCAATTTTGCCTCACTTGCCTCAACTCTTTTAAGACCCTCGTACATATACATTTTTGTAAGACGTATATTTTCAAGCGAGCCGTCTTTTTTACAAATAACGGCGTTTTGTCCCGTTGTAATTTTACCTCTTTCAACACGGCCTACCGCCATTGTACCAACGTAATCGTCGTAATCGATATTTGATATAAGCAGCTGAAGCGGCGCGTCCGCGTCACCCTCGGGTGCGGGTACGTGTTCTACAATTGCCTCAAAAAGCGGTGTTAAGTCATCACCCAATTTATCGGGTGTAAGCGATGCGGTGCCGTCGCGTCCCGAGGCATAAATAACGGGTGAATTAAACTGATCGTCTGTTGCGTCAAGCTCCAAAAACAATTCCAAAACTTCATCTATAACTTCATCCGGACGTGCATTGGGACGATCTACCTTATTTACAACAATTATGGGTGTTAAATTAAGTGATAATGCCTTTTTAAGCACAAAACGGGTTTGCGGCATACAGCCTTCAAACGCGTCTACAAGCACAAGCACGCCGTCTACCATTTTAAGTACACGTTCAACCTCGCCGCCAAAATCCGCGTGTCCCGGTGTATCAACTATATTTATTTTTGTGCCTTTATACCTAAGAGAGGTGTTTTTTGATAAAATGGTAATTCCTCTCTCTTTTTCAAGGTCATTATTATCCATTACTCTCTCATCAACCTGCTGATTTTCTCTAAAAACACCGCTTTGTTTAAGCATAGCGTCTACAAGTGTGGTTTTGCCGTGGTCAACGTGAGCAATAATTGCAATGTTTCTTAAATCTTCCCTTTTACTCATATATAAAAGTCCTTTCTTAAGCCGTAAAATACGGCAGTGTATAAAACAGTAAAAAACCCCTTCGATTTTGAAGGGGTTAAATTATAGATGAAATCAGTCCTTAATACCGAATCTCTTTTTAAACTTATCTACTCGACCGCCCGTATCAACAAGTTTTTGCTTACCGGTGTAGAACGGATGACATTTAGAGCAAATTTCAACCGTAATATTTTCTTTTGTTGAACCAACTTCAAATGTTTCACCGCAAGCACATTTAACAGTAGTTGTTTTGTACTCCGGATGTATACCCTGTTTCATTATATATTCACCTCTTTCGTGTGATTTACATAATCAAGTAAATCATCTGTTTTGCAACATATGATAGAATTATAACACATATTTACAGTAAATGCAAGGTGTTTTTTTAAAAAATATTAAAAATATTTGCGTTTTATAATAAATAATGTATAATTATATGCATTTTTACTCTCTTTTAGTAAATTTTGTTTAAACAAGCGTATCAAGTTTTGCCATAAATTCGGCAAGTTTGCTTTGCGCTTTTTCGTAATTGTCTTCGCATACGCCAAAATAAAATTTAATTTTGGGTTCTGTTCCCGACGGTCTTACGGCAAACCAAGCGTTACCGTCAAGGTCGTATCGTAATACATTTGACGACGGTAAATCGAGTTTTTTAACTTCGTTTGTCTTAATATCGGTAATGGTGCCTTTTAATACATCCCAAACACGGGTAACCTTTACACCTGCATATTCGCTTACAGGATTATTTCTTAATTTATCCATAATCGCTTTAATTTTTTCCGCACCGTCAATGCCCGTAAGTACAAGCGATTTTGCGCCTTCAAGATAAAATCCGTATTTTTTGTAAAGCGACATAAGTCCGTCGTAAAGCGACATTCCTTTTAATTTATAGTCTGCCGCCATTTCGGCTATAAGCATTGCCGCAACAACCGCGTCTTTATCACGCGCATATGTTCCCGCAAGGTATCCGTAACTTTCTTCAAAGCCAAACAAAAATTCGTTGTAATAATTATGAGTTTCAAAATCTTTTATTTTTTCGCCTATAAATTTAAATCCCGTAAGTACATCGTGAACATTTACATTGTATTCTTCGGCAATGGGATAAATCATAGATGTTGTAACTATTGTTTTAATTACCGCACCTTTGTTTGTTAATGTTCCGTTTAATTTTTTGTTGCGCAAAATAAACTCGCAAAGCAAAACTCCAACCTGATTGCCGTTAAGCGTAATAAATTCTCCGCTTGCGTCACGCACTATAACGCCTATTCTGTCGCTGTCGGGGTCGGTTGCGTATATAAGGTCGGCAGGCTCTTTTTCAGCCATTTGCATTGCAATTTTAAAGCCTTCTTTTTCTTCGGGGTTTGGCGATTTAACCGTAGAAAAATCGGGATCGGGCAATTCCTGTTCTTTTACTACCCTAACATTTTTTACTCCTATCATATCAAGTATACGGCGAACGGGTTTGTTGCCCGTACCGTGAAACGGTGAATATATAATTTTAAAATCGTCGCCGAGCTGTTTTATTGCGTCCTCATTTATTGACTGCTCCCTTACTTTTGCAAGATATGCGTCGTCTATTTCACTGCCCACCATTTTAATTAAACCTTTTTCTTTTGCTTCTTTTTCATCGGCAACTTTAACATCTTTAAACATATCAAGCTTGTCTATAATGTTTATAACATAATCCGACGATTCGGGCGGGAGCTGACCGCCGTCCTCACCGTATGCCTTGTAACCGTTGTACTCTTTTGGGTTATGGCTTGCGGTAACCATTATTCCGCGTGCAGCCTTTAAATATCTTACCGCAAATGAGAGTTCGGGAGTTGGGCGCAATTCGTCAAACACGTATGCTTTTATGCCGTTTGCGGCAATTACACGCGCACTTTCCATTGCAAAAAGCTGTGATTTATGACGGCAGTCATACGAAATAACCACACCGGCTTTCATTGCTTGCTCGCCACTTTTTTTAATATCCTCGCAAAGTCCCTGCGTTGCTCTGCGTACCGTGTATATATTCATACGGTTGCAGCCGGCGCCTATTATGCCTCTCAATCCGCCCGTACCGAATTCAAGGTCTTTGTAAAACCGTTCTTTTATCTCGTTATCGTCGTTTTCTATAGCTTTAAGTTCGCTTTTTGTTTGCTCGTCTACATATTCGCTTTCAAGCCAGCTTTTGTAAT
>OIXG01002465.1_pt1 | contig 13978 bp, 10 predicted proteins | sample 1587731 | NCBI WGS metagenome assembly OIXG01 (sample SAMEA3888908, study PRJEB22519) | human gut metagenome | biome: human gut; feature: human-associated habitat; material: faeces | place: Denmark | collected 2010
ATTTCCCATATATCTCCAGCACTTCATCCGTATACGATCCGTCTCGGTTATGCAGGAGGAGCGGCGGCTCTACCGTAAGCTCCGGATTTCCTCCATACTTCCACTCGATGAGGACTCGCACCGCGGTATGGCCTTTTCTGGCGTAAATGAAGCGCATTCGCTTCGGCTCCATGCGATACGACCGTCCGATGGCTATGAGATCGGCCGTGCGATCGGCACGATGCACCATCGCGAGGCGGCCGCCGTATTTCAAAAGATACTGCGCTGTCTTGAAAACGTCTGTGAGCGATGCATTCATCTCATAGCTCGCACTGGCGACCCCCTCTAGCATGCTCATCTTCCCCGTCCCCATTTCGCGATAGGGTGGATTCGCCAGCACCAACGAAAAAGAGCCGGAAGGAAACCTTTCATTCACCTTCCGGTAATCACACTCGACCACATGGATCTGGTCCTCTTTCCCATTCCCCACTATATTGCGGCGCGCGAGATCTGCCATGACGGGATTCACCTCAAAGGCCGTGATATCCCTTCCGCCCAGAGCCGATACGAGGAGAGAGATGACGCCTGTCCCCGTCCCGAGGTCTGCGATCCGATCCTTCGCCTTCGGCTTCACATAGTGCGCGAGCAGTACGGAGTCCACCGAGAAGCAGAACTGATCCGGCCGCTGGATGAGACGCATACCATCCCGTACCAGATCATCGAGCCGCTCGCCATCCTTCAGTGTCCACTCAGTCATTTTCCACCTGCTCTACCACATCCCAGGAAAGCGTCTTCGTCTTCTGTCCATCGAGCTGCACCTTGACCGTATGCTTCTGTGAATTCACATACAGCACCTGTCCCATGCCTTCATCCGTGATGACCTTCATGCCGACGCGGAACTGTTTTCCCTTCTGCTGCATCGCACAGCACTTCTTCCTGCGGCTGTTATCCCCCGTGTACTGGTCATTTTCATAGCGCAGGCAGCACATAAGACGCCCGCAGACACCGGAAATCTTCGTCGGATTCAGCGACAGTCCCTGATTCTTTGCCATCTTGATCGACACCGGAGCGAAATCTCCGAGGAACGTCGCGCAGCACAGCGGCCGGCCGCACGAGCCGATCCCCGAGACCTGCTTCGCCTCATCACGCACGCCCACCTGACGAAGCTCGATGCGCGTATGGAAGACCGCAGCCAGCTCCTTCACCAGTTCCCTAAAATCGACACGCCCATCTGAGGTGAAGAAAAAAACGATCTTATTTCTATCAAATGTATACTCTGCCCGCAAGAGCTTCATCGGCACCTTGAACTTCTCGATTTTCTGGAGACAGATATCGAAAGCCGATTTCTCCCTCGCCTTATTCCGCTCCAGCTGCGCCATATCCTTGATCGTCGCCCTGCGGATGACCGGCTTCATCGGATTCTCCTCATCCTTCTCCGCCTCAGTCGGCATCGTCACTACATAGCCATACTCCAGCCCGCGCGACGTCTCCACGATGACCCCGTCATCCAAGTGAAGCTCCAGGTCATTGCCATCGAAATAATATATTTTCCCTGCCGGTTTGAACCGGACACCTACGATCTGCTCCATTTCTGGCTGCCTTTCTGTATATGTTCCAAACTGATGAGTATATAATCCCATACATTTTTACTATTGATATATCGGGAAACCGCCGTTTCTGCCGTCTGCAGCACGCCCATCGCTTTCTCGCCCCGGCCGCGGTCCCAGAAAGAAGCGAGAGAAGCCTCGCGTCTCACGACCGACCCGCAGCGGGAAAGAGAAGCATCCCCTGTCTCTGCGATCACCATGATATCGCGCCCCACCAGGCGGATCCAGCGAAGCCGCCGCAGGAAATCCTTCCTCTCCCCCAGCTCCATAGCGGAGAGTGTCGCAAAAGGCATCGCATCATGCGTCAGGATATTCCAGAAATCCATCGCCGACTGCGGCTCTGCCTCTCCCTTTTCATCACAGACCTCCAGCGTGATCCCCGGATTTCCTTCCGAAAGCTGGAAGAGCACCTTCGCATCCATTCCCTTCGGGAAATGATACTTCTTCGGATCCGACGCCATGAGCGAGAGATAGTCACCCTCGGACAGAGGCAGGAAGGCAAACCGCTCACCACGTGAAATGATGGTCGGAAGCAGCGCGTGAAGATCATGCGTGATGAGGATGAAATGGATATTTCCCTCCGGCTCCTCTAAGGTCTTCAGGAGCGAATTTGCCACCGGATCCATCATCGTCTGCGCTTCATCGATGATGCACACATGCACCGTCTCATCGAATGTTGCCATCGCGTCCAGAAACAGGCGGAACTGCTCGATCTTGAGCTCCATTCCCATCGGACGAAGATACCAGACCTGATGATCCGCAAAGGTCACGACCGGCTCCTTGCCGGAAGACTCCCGCTGCCAGAGACGCATCTCCTCCCAGAGCTTTCCTGACTTCCCCGTCAGCACCCCTGCAAGGTCAAAAGCAGCTGTCGTCTTCCCGAGACCCTCATCGCCATACAGGATCATCGTATGTGGAAGCCGACTCTCCTCGAGAAGCCGCTTCCATTCCTTCTTCACTTTTTCCTGTCCATAGACATGAGGTAGGAAATCCGTCATCACTCGCTCCTTGTAAATTATCCTAAAAACTCACATTCTATTGTATCATGCGACGAACGATGGTGCAAAAATTTCATGCACAGAGAAAGAAGAAGTCTCCTTAGTCGCTTTCTTCAAAAAGAAAAACCGATGCATCTCTCTTTTACGAAAAACACATCGGTTCTTTGCATTCATTTTTATAGCGTGGTTTTATGGTTGCATCATTCCGGCAGGCTCAGGAAGCCTTGCAGCAATGCACCAGGGAACTGAAACTTTTTCTCCGTTTCTCCAAACCGTACAATCATCAAACCGCCTTGAATTTCTTTGACCGTTCCCATGCCGAAGGCTTTATGCCGAAGCTGACAGCCAACCACGACACGGGACAAATCCACCTGCTTTTGTGATGCAGGTGCTGCTGGTTTTGGCACTGGCGGGGTGTAGCGTGGCTTTTCCAAAGGCTGCCCATACACAGCCGTTTTTTCTGCAACCTGTTTTTCCTTTTTGGGCTGATCCATATCCCTGACAGCTTCCGCAAAATCCAGAAAGGGCTTTTTCGGCAAATCATCTGCCGAAGAAATCGGTGTTTCCATCGAAGCCTGTTGCAGAGCAAACATACTGTTATAATCAGCATCCGAGATCACTGTATCCCAACCGCCACGGTTTTCACCTTCATGCCGGTCAATACCTGTGTAGCTCAAGCTGGCATCTTCGTATCTCTTGAACTTGTAAACAGCATCGTTCATCAGCGAATCATTAAACACACCGAGAGATACCAGCAACTCAAAATCTTTGACATCCAGACCCGTTACTTTCTTGAAAAGCCTTGGTTCCAGCTGTGTAATCACATCCTTCAAACAGCGCTCCCGGTAATCAGTCAGATACATGAAAACTGGAATACGGGTGGCAAACTTAATCAGCTTCTCCTGAATCTGTTTGCGTTTGGATTTATACTCTTTTTCTTCCTCGCTCAGCTCCTTTTTCTCTTTTGGCGTGAGTTTTTCTGTGCCCTCTTTCTTTGCCTTTTTTACGGCTTCGGACTTGTTGATAATGGTCTGTATATCCTCGTTCAGACTGCGGAAGCCTTCAATTTTCATCAGAGCATCCATCGCCGCCGGATTTGCCATCAAACGGGAAAGAGTATCGTTATCCACATTGACAAGCAGTGCACTTTCCCAGCGTTTGGCAAGCAGGGTGGCAGATGTACCTGCCATAGCGATGTCCAGAACCTCGCCCGCATCAATCTGCCGCATGGTGCTGCCATCGTAAGCGATGACCGGAAGGAAATTGATAAACTCCGCTACCTTCTTTTCCGGGTTTCCTTCGTCAATGTTCAAACGGCAGCTGTAATCGGAAATCTGTTTGAGTGCTCGGTCAAGAGCAAAGTCAAACACATAGCATTCCTTTTTGACGATTTCTTTTTTGCCGCCGTCCGTTGTGATTTCCCACGGGCTTTGCACACGAAACGCCGCCTGAAAATAGGTTTCCGGGCTGGACAGATTCCGAAGCATAAAAATACCGGTCCATGGCTTGACTGTAACGCCCGTTGTCAGTTTACCGCAGGAGAGGGTGATGGTCTTGCTTTCCAATGGGTCACGCATGGATTTTTGCACCGGCTCCAGAGCCGCTGCACCGATTCCGGCACTCGTCCCTGCACAGACATTGATGGTGTAATCATGATAGAACGCATTCTGCTTCTGCATCAGCAGATTTTTCATCGCACAGCAGGAAGCTACATTGGGGAGAAACCAAAGTGTATGCTGCAAGACATTCAGCAGACGTACATCAGCATACGGCATGGCGGGTTTCTTAACACCCAGTTTCAAATCATCCACACTGGTTTCCAGATAAGCACCCCGAATGAGATCCAGCCACTTCTGCACCTCATTTTCATAGACAAAGCAAGCGTCCGTCCCTTTGCCTTTGGCAGAGAAAAACACATTCAGGTCAAACTCATTGAACTCTCCCTGCATAGCGATCTGACGGATACTGTCCGGGATGCGGTAAGTCATCATCACCATGCGGGGCAGTGCGGCATAAGGATTATTGTCACCTTTCCAATTTTCCTTTGCCCGCTGTTCATCCGAGTATGTCCAGTTGTAAATCTGATCCTCGATAAACTCACCGGAATTCAGCGCCCGAAACGGCGTACCGGACAAATATAGATAGTACATGGCGGTGATGGGGAGGAACGTTTCATCGTAGGCGTTGCCACGGTCATACGTATCCATATCCTCACTGTCGTAGCTGTCCTCGTCCTCCTGTTCAAACAGCTTTTTGGCGGTATCTTTCCATGCTCCGAAGTGGTACTCATCAAAGATCACCAAATCCCAGTTGGTGGCATGTACCCACTCATTTTTTGCCTTGATGCCGCCGGTTTCCCTATTCACTCCCAGATAATCCTGAAAAGAGCCAAAGCAGACGATGGGGCGGGACTTGTCCGCTGTTTCATAGGTCAATTCTGTGTTGCGGCTGATAAACTGCCAGCCTTCAAAATCAATGTGGCTGTTCAAGTCCTCCTGCCACGCACTGACCACAGCCGGCTTGAAGGTCAGAATCAGAATCCGCTTGAATCCCATTTTCTTTGCCAGCTCATAGGACGCAAAGGTTTTGCCGAAGCGCATTTTGCAGTTCCACAAAAACTTGGGATAGCGTGTAGAGTCCTCCTCATAAGCACTCTGAAAATAAGCGGCGGTTTTGTCCACGGCTTCCTGCTGTTCCGGGCGCATGGAAAAACTGTTGACTCGATTCTCCGCATTGTAAGTATGGTTTTTGACGGCCAGCACAGCCGCTCGGACATCATTTACCCTGCAGCGAAACCATTCACCGCCCATGCATGGAATCTGCTTTCGTTTCAAGACACGATGAACATCATGGTCAGTGAACGAGGAACCATCTGGATACATAGCACTTTCCCGATAGACAATGCGATAGGGAACACTGCCGTCCGGTCGTTTGGTAGGGTACTGCTGAGCAACACGCTTGTCCACATCAATGGCGGTATAGCCCACCTTCAAAAGCCCTTGATACTGCGGATTGGTGTCCTCGTAGGCATAGATCATTGGGTGGGCACTGGGGCGTTGAGGGAAGAAATCAGTTGCCATTGCCATCACCACCCAATTCCATTGGTCGAATCATACTTTCAATGGAGGCAATTTCTTTTTCTGTCAAACCGTACTTTGCATACAGTTCTTCATCTGTCCATGATTTTGAAAAATCTTGCATTGGTACAAATTCATATACTGCTTGAGTTGTATGTTGTGTGTTTTTCTTTAGCCCTAACAAAAAATGGAAAAACTTTGTTTTAATATAAGTGATGACGTTTCGAGCTTCCTCCTCACTTTTCCAAGGGCCATTCATGATATAAGTTTCTGTACTCGCCGATTCTGGCTCTCCAATAATGGGTTTAATAATATCAGTCGTCATGTTACCTGTTCCAATAGCTTCAGGAATATATACCTTCCAACTATCAACATATTCTTGTCCACGGGATAATTTGCTTCTGTAGATGTAACCCTGAGAATGATTGGCGTATAACTTAATCAATCCTTTACCACTTTTTTGAGAATCAAAAGTCTTATAAAAAGTTCTTAATCCAAATGTTATGGCTGGATGGACTACTTCTGCAAAGGAACGTTCATTAAATGACCGTATTTTGTGAAGTATCTCAACAGCTTCATTATATCTAACAAATACAGTAAGACCTTTTTCCAATAATGGCCTATCCATTTCGGATATTATTTCATTTCCTTTATGAGAAATCACAGAACAGACCCCGTGATAATCCCTGTCCCAAAGGAAATAGCATACTCCTCCTTTAATCTCAACACTGCTAAAACAATCAGATGCATTTTCAAAATCATGTAAAATTCTGATGCTATCATCTGATAACATTGTAGTTCTAAATTCATCCAATCCTTTTCCTCCGGCATACCAGCGAGCAGGAATAATCATCGTCATATATCGTGGCTTAAGTTTTTTAGCTTGATTGACAAAATAATTATATATCGGTTTTGCGCTTGCTTGTGCTCCACCATCACTCAACTGATACGGCGGATTGCCGATTATGACATCAAATTTCATCTTAAATATCTCCTCCGGTTTGGTCGTATGTATCCACTCATAAGCGTGGGTTTCCAGCTCATCCCCTCGCTCGTATTCACTTTCAGAGGCACCGCAGAACAGGCACTTGCCGTTCTGCCAGCGGTGCGGGATCCGCTTGTATCGGATATTGCCGCTGGTGTCCTCAAAAAGCGTGATGGAATACTTGCTGTTGGGATACTTGGAACAATACACACTTCTTCGGGAGAGAAGGCTGGTCAGCTCGGTGATTGCAATGCCATACAGCTGCTTGTGAAAAATATGATCGATGCGTTTCTGCAAATCCGGGATTTCCTCTTTTAATCCCTCAATCAGGCGTTTGGCAATTTCCCGCAGGAACACCCCGGACTTACAGGCCGGGTCGAGAAAAGTTGCGCTGCTGTCATGCCACAGTTCTTCCGGCAGCATATCCAGCATCCGGTTTGCCACCTCCGGCGGTGTGAATACCTCATCGTTGGACAGATTCGCCAGACATGTGAGCACATCCGGGTTATACATACTGCTGTAAAAATCACTCATAATCCTGCACCCTCCTGTAATCAGTCAACGGATATTCCCTGATGGGCGGTGGGATAAATGCCTGAACTTCTTCGTCATACTCCCAGCCGATCATGAAAATATTCATCTCCTCCTCGTGTCCGTTTAGAAGCTCATCCAGTGCAAAATCACGGCGCTTCATCTGATTGCCTGTAACAAGGCTCCACTCTGCAAAAACGATAGGGGAACCGTCTGATTGGAGCATGGTGAGCGCATCTCCGCACAGAATGTTCTTGCGCAGGATAAACCGTACCGCCTCCCGGCACTGTTCATTTGCCTGGGCTTTGGCATTGGCGGTATATTCCTTGTCCCAGATGTCAAACAGCCGTTGACGGCATTCCTCTGCGTTATCCTCCAAAATGTCAACTCCGTACAGACTGGTCATCGCCAGTACGGAGTACCGTTCATAATCAAAGGGGCTTTTCCTGTAACGACTTTTTACCACTGCCAGCTTCCGGCGGAGAACTTCCACAAGAAAATTCCCGTTTCCGCAGGCAGGCTCCAAAAATCGGCTTTCTATTCGTTCTGTTTCCTGTTTTACAAGATCGCACATGGCTTTTACTTCACGCTCGGCTGTGAATACCTCGCCGTGATCCGCCACACGCTGCCTTGACTTGACCTGTCGTTCTGCCATTTCTTTCCCCCTCATATATCCATGTGCTTACAGAAAGGCAGCCATTTACAAGATGGTGTACTTTTTCGCAGGGGCATTTTCTGGTGTTTTCAAATGAGGAAAAGAGCGTTTGTTCACAGATTTTGCATGGAAAAAGCCGGTGTTCTGTGGTATCATTTTCTCAAAGCTAAAAAGCAGGTATTTTACAGGAAAGTACAGGTTCCTGTAAAAATACCCGCTTACAACAACTTGGCTTTTTCGTAAATCACCGCACGATAGCGGAAGGTGGAAAGCGGCATCCCACACAACTTGGCAGCAGTTGTTCCGGTGATTTTTCCATTTTTCCATTGCTGATATAGATGATGGAAGTTGTCTGGTAAAGGTGCTGGGGGTCTGCCGAAGCGGACACCTCTGGCTTTGGCGGCGGCAATTCCTTCTGCTTGGCGCTGTCGGATATTGGTGCGCTCGTTTTCTGCCACAAAGGACAAGACTTGCAGCACAATATCGCTGAGGAATGTCCCCATCAGATCTTTTCCCCGACGGGTATCCAACAGCGGCATATCCAGTACCACCATATCAATCCCTTTTTCCTTCGTCAGTATCCGCCATTGCTCCAGAATCTCAGAATAGTTACGCCCCAGACGGTCGATGCTCTTGATATAGAGCAGATCGTCTTTTTTTAGTTTCCTGACCATTTTCCGATACTGAGGACGTTCAAAATCCTTACCGGATTGCTTATCAATAAACAAATGTTTCTCCGGGATAGAAAGTTCTTTCAGTGCAAGAATCTGCCTGTCCTCATTCTGTTCTCTGGTGCTGACACAGATATATCCATATAAATTTCCCATGACGTTTCCCTCCCTTTTCCCGACCGGGAAAACAGCTCCCGCACCGGATATGTTTCATTTTCTATGGTACTGGATACTTCATGCTCCTGAATAAAAAGACTGTGAAAATGCCGGGTGCAGACCCGGCATTTTCACAGTCATCTCCCTATATCAGGCACTTTCCTTTTCGAGCTATGGCGTCTCCTACAGTCAGGTATGGATCGGCAAAAGGAGGCCATGGAAACGCGTCCATTTCATAAAAAAACCGCTTGGCGAATGGAATCCATCCGCCAAGCGGTTTCAAGTGTCTTATTTGAATTTATCGATGATCTTATCAAGCCAGGAGCTCTTTCCTTTGTACTGCGCGCAGTCCTCTCCCATGAGGTGGGCGTAGTTCAGGAGAGCTTCCTTCTGCTCTTCCTTCAGGCGCTTTGGTACGGTGACTTTGACTTCCACGTACAGATTGCCCTTCCGGCTGGACTGGAGGTGCGGCATGCCTTCGCCGATGATGCGGAAGCGGGTACCGCTCTGCGTACCGGCGGGGATCTTGAGCTCGACCTCTTTGTCAAGGGTCTTGACCTTGATGGTGCTGCCAAGAGCTGCGACCGGGAAGGTGATGTCTACGCTCTTGTAGAGATCATCCCCGTCACGCTCGAAGTCCGGATCGTCTTTCACGTAGATGTATACGTAGAGATCCCCCTTCGGACCACCGCGCTTGCCTGGCTCACCCTCGCCGGAGACGCGCATGCGCACACCGGTGTCAGCACCGGCAGGGATATTCACTTCGATGGTCTTTTTCACGCGGATCGTGCCGGTGCCGCGGCATTCGGAGCATTTATTCCGGATGATCTTGCCGCTGCCCTGACAGTGCTGGCAGGTGATGATATTCACCATCTGTCCGAAAGGACCATTCCTTACCACACGCTGCTGTCCGGTACCGTGGCAGTCGGGGCAGGTCTCGATGGAGGAACCTGGCTCTGCACCGGTGCCGTGGCAATGGGTACAGGTATCATTCTTCGGTACGGTGAATTTCTTCTTGATACCGGTCGCTGCTTCGCGAAGGGTGATCTCCATATCATAGCGGAGGTCAGCGCCCTGCTCCGGGCCATTGCTCCGTCTGCGTCCGCCGCCGGTGAACATGTCGAAAATATCACCCATGTCGAAGCCGCCAAAGCCGCCCTGACCGCCGAAACCGCCAAAGCCACCCTGTCCGAAGCCGCCGTAGCCCGCACCGCCGCCGCTGGCAGCCTGCGTGAAGGCATCGTGTCCGAGCTGGTCATACTGCGCTCTCTTGTCCGCATCGGAGAGAACGTGGTAGGCTTCATTGACTTCTTTGAATTTTTCTTCCGCGGCTTTTGGGTTGTCTTTATTCAGATCCGGATGGTACTTGCGTGCCAGCCGGCGATATGCTTTCTTTATTTCATCGTCTGAGGCGCTTTTATTGACGCCCAGCACGTCATAGTAATCTCTGCTGTCTGCCATTCTTTTCTATCCTCAAAGAAATTAGGAAAACGCTGATTGAATCAGTGTTTCCTTAGAAATGCCTCAAAAGGCCCTGAAGGCTCCGCTCTCTTCCCGTTTTCTGGAAATCCGTAGAACCTTCAGAACCTTCTGAGTTTCTCTATGATGATCCCCTTGCAGGAGATCAATTATTTCTTGTCGTCGTCTACGACCTTGTAATCGGCATCGACTACATTGTCATCGGCTTTCTTGGCACCTGCCTGAGGTCCCTGCTGCGGGCCCTGCTGAGCGCCTGCCTGCTGCTGTGCCTGCGCCTGCTGTGCCTGCTGGTACAGCTTTTCGGTGAGTTCATGCAGCGGCTTGGTGAGTGCTTCCGCATCGGCTTTGATCTTCGCGGTGTCATCGCCTTTGAGGCTTTCTTTCAGGGCAGCGATGGCGTCATTGACTTCTTTGACTTTGGCAGCATCTGCTTTGTCGCCGAGTTCTTTGACCGTCTTTTCTGCCTGATAAATCAGCGCTTCCGCATTGTTCTTGGCTTCGATGCCTTCCTTACGCTTCTTATCTTCTTCTTCATGCGCTTTTGCGTCGTCCTGCATCTTCTGGATCTCTTCATCAGAAAGGCCGGTGGAAGAGGTGATATCGATCTTCTGTTCCTTGCCGGTGCCGAGGTCTTTCGCAGAGACGTGGACGATGCCGTTTGCATCGATGTCGAAGGTGACCTGGATCTGCGGTACGCCCCGTGGAGCCGGCGGGATGTCGGAAAGTTCGAAGCGGCCGAGGGTCTTGTTGTCCGCTGCCATCGGACGTTCGCCCTGCAGGACATGAATGTCTACAGACGGCTGGTTATCCGCTGCGGTGGAGAAGACCTGAGACTTGGAGGTCGGGATGGTGGTATTTCTCTTGATCATGGTCGTGAAGACACCGCCCAGGGTCTCGATACCGAGGGACAGCGGGGTAACATCGAGGAGAAGGACGTCCTTGACTTCGCCTTTGAGGACGCCGGCCTGAACAGCAGCGCCGACAGCGACGGATTCATCCGGGTTCACGCCCTTGGATGGTTCCTTGCCGAATTTATTCTTGATCAGGGTCTGTACTGCCGGGATACGGGAAGAACCGCCGACCAGAAGGACTTTATCGATATCACCGACGGAAAGGCCTGCATCCTTCATCGCAAGGTCGATCGGTTCTACGGTCGCCTGTACGAGGTCTTCGGTGATTCTATCAAATTCTGCGCGAGTCAGGGTCGCATCGAAGTGGACCGGCTGACCATCGGAGTCGATGGTGATGAATGGCAGGTTGATATCCGTGCTCATGACGGAGGACAGCTCGATCTTGGCTTTTTCGCCTGCTTCCTTCAGTCTCTGGTTCGTCATCGGATCACGTTTCAGTTCGAAGCCGTTCTGTGCTTTGAATTTTTCAGCGATCCAGTCCATGACGCGGGCATCGAAATCATCACCACCGAGATGGCCGTTGCCGTTGGAGGCTTCGACTTCGAAGACACCGTCCGCCAGATTCAGGATGGATACATCGAAAGTGCCGCCGCCGAGGTCATAGACGAGGAAGCGATGTTCTTTGCCGTCTTTGATCTTGTCAAGGCCGTAAGCCAGAGAGGATGCGGTCGGTTCGTTGATGATACGAAGGACATTCAGCCCTGCGATCTTGCCGGCATCCTTGGTCGCCTGGCGCTGTGCATCGGTGAAATAAGCCGGGCAGGTGATGACTGCATCGGTGACTTTTTCGCCGAGATAAGCTTCTGCATCGACCTTCAGCTTCTGCAGGATCATCGCAGAAATTTCCTGCGGAGTATAGGATTTGTCATCAATGGTGACTTTGTAGTCGCTGCCCATGTGACGTTTGATGGAAACGATGGTGCGATGCGGGTTCGATACCGCCTGGCGTTTTGCCAGCTGGCCGACCAGACGTTCACCAGTCTTGGAGAAGCCGACAACGGATGGGGTCAGGCGAGAACCTTCCGCATTCGGAATGACGACAGGCTCGCCGCCTTCCATGACGGCAACAACAGAGTTTGTAGTCCCCAGATCGATACCAATAACTTTTGACATTTGAAATGTCCCCTTTCTTTCTATTTGTACTTACGAAATTTTATATAGAGAAATGGAATCGCAAAGCGTCCCATTGATTAGCCGTTATGTACGACCTGCACCTTCGCTACGCGGAGTACGCTGTCCTTGTACAGATACCCTTTCTGGAATACCATGGAAATGGTTTCGTCTTCTTTGTCATCTGCCGGGAGCATCATGACCGCTTCATGGAAATGCGGATCGAAGGTCTTTCCCATTGCTTCGATCTCCTTCACGCCGAAGCCTTCCAGGATCTTGACGAATTGTTTCTGCAGGAGCTCGAAGCCCTGTACATAAGCCGCACCGCCTTCATCTTTTTTCATGTGAGCAAGTGCCAGCTCGAAATTATCCAGCACCGGCAGGAAAGCTTTCAGTGTTTCTGCGGTATGTGTATCCGCAGCTTTCGCTTCCGCTTCTCTGGTGCGGCGGCGGAAATTATCAAAGTCTGCCTGCAGTCTGACATACTGGGAAAGAGCCGTAGCCAGCTTGGACTCCGCTGCCTCTGCCTTGTTCTTAGCTTCTTCGGCGATCTTCTTCGCTTCGCCGAGCTGATCCATCAAGTCATCTACGGGAGACGTTTTCTTTTCTTCTTTGGCTTCGGTTTCTTTCATCGGTTCTTCGACGTCGACTTTCTTCTTATCTTCCTTCATCCAGGAGCCTCCTATGTTTTCCCTTTTAATAACAGATCCAGCCGCTGCTGCATGAAACGCATCATACCGACGATGCGGCTGTACTGCATCCGTGTCGGTCCTAAGACGGCCACAGAGCCGATGACCCGGCCGCCGGATGTGAACTGCGCTCTGACAACGGACAGATCCGAGAGCGACTTCATCGGATTCTCTGTCCCTATATGCACAGCGATAGGCTGATCGGAAGAGGAAAGAAGCATGCTTTCGAGCATGTCTCTCTGCTCTAAGAGATTCAGTATATCCTGCATTTTTTCTACATTTTTAAACTCCGGCTGCTCGATCAGCTGCGAAGCTCCGCCGGCGTAGACCTCTTTCTGCGGGCTCACAGCCTTTTGCAGTGCCTGAAAGACCGACAGATACGGTGTCAGATCCTTCTCTACGTCTCGCTGGAAGGAAAGGATCATCTCCTCGTCTGTATGGTCGATCTCTCTACCATGCAGGAAATGATTCAGCTTATCCGCGAGGAGCTGCATCTCGTCGAAGGAGGATCCTTTCGGAATATCCACCACCGCATTCGATACATCGCCCTGATCCGTCACGACAAGGAGGATCGCCCGCCTGCCATCGAGCGGAAGGAAACGGACATAATTGAATTTCTTCTTCTGTCCCGCAGAAGCCGCAACCGACAGCGTATGCGTCAGTACCGCTACAGCCTTGGCCATGTTCCGGAAGATCTCTTCCTGACGGTTCACATGATCCATCAGCATGTGGTCGATCATGTGCTCTTCTTCCGAAGAGACCGGAGCGGGCTGCATCAGCCAGTCCACATAGAAACGGTATCCTTTGATCGAAGGGATGCGCCCAGCGGAGGTATGCGGCTGCTCAAGATAGCCTTCATCCTCTAAGTCCTGCATCTCATTTCGGATCGTCGCGCTCGATACGCCCAGGTCATACTTTCGTGCGATCGTGCGCGAACCGACCGGTTCGGCCGTGTCTGCATAGTCCTGCACCACCGCCCACAGGACGCGCCGTTTTCTTTCATTCAGTTCATTCACACCATGTCCGGTGCTTTCTTGATTGAGTCTACGTGCCATATGTATCACCTGAATTTATTAGCACTCATTATTCTCGAGTGCTAACTTATGATATTAGAATAGCATTCACCTATG
>OIXG01002470.1_pt1 | contig 13936 bp, 12 predicted proteins | sample 1587731 | NCBI WGS metagenome assembly OIXG01 (sample SAMEA3888908, study PRJEB22519) | human gut metagenome | biome: human gut; feature: human-associated habitat; material: faeces | place: Denmark | collected 2010
TCTGAGCGAAACAGATGAGGCATGGACCGAAAAGCTGCTTCCCGCGAGAGCCCCGAAAGAATGCTATATGCCGTAAAAATAGAAGACCGCCCGTTGTCTTGACCGGGCGGCCTTCTGCGTACTGTGATACCCCCCACTTCGCAGTATATAGTCGCAGCGACTCCTTTTGCTGTTGACTTGATGATCCTGATCGCTGTTGGGAAATACGGCGCAAGAATGTGCATCGTTGCCTCGTTGTTATAAGTGTATCTCTCGGTCTGGTCGAGCATGACCTTTGCGGAAACATCGCCACCCGCGGAACTATCGGCCACATCGTACGACGCAATGACAATATCGCCGGAGGCCAGATCCTCAAATGTACTCTTCGCAACGGGATTGCCGTTCGCATCATAGAAAACCACGCTACCGCTTGCCATCTCAATGCCCTGATTCGTCACAGTTGCAACCAACACCTTGCTTGTGCCGATTTGCTGCTAATCTCCGCCACGAAAAACCTTGAAGCCGCAATGGCTTCAAGGTTTTTTCATGTCTATGGCAAATTGCACAATGCCGTTTTTGTGTTGAATTTCAAATTCTTTGCAATTTCTTTTCTTAGGGGCAGAGACATTGGCTGTCCCTGCCCCGCTTTCTTAACTGACGACGGACGAGATTTCTCCTATAAGGAGTCCAGTCCCGAAAGGTACGGGAGCCTTGATAGGCCGAAAGAACGGCCCCATACCCTTTTCTGCAAGCACTGCATAAACCAGTTTTCTGCTCCGCCCCCTCCGCCTTCGCGCGCCGCTTACGGCACCGTCAGATCCAGCACGGCACGGAGCAGCTGCACGGCCTGCCCCACAGGCAGGAGCTTCCGCACCAGCCGTGCGGAGGAGGCCGTGACGGTCGGGACCTCCACAAGCGCGTCCGGCGGAAGCTGCGCGAGAAGCGCGCGCCCGGCGCCTTGCAGCACGGACAGCGCAGCGGCGGGATTTTTGCCCGCGGTGAAAAACTGCGAGAGGTAAGCGCCGCTCCCGCTTGCGGAAAAGAGAGCACAGGCCCGCGGGCGGTCCTCTGCGTCGAGCAGCACGTACCCCGCGTCCTGCATGGACCGGCGCATCTCGGCGGCGCCGAGATCGTCGATGCCGTGCTGCCGCAGCTCCCACACGAGCCGGCGCAGCGTATAGTCGGAAACCTCGTGCACCGTGCGGAGCGTACAGCCATGCGGCAGTGGCGCGGGCAGACGAAGAAGAGAGCTCTCCGCGAGCGTGGAGACCGGAAATCGCCACGAAACGGTTTGAGCATCGGGCGCGATTAGAAAGCCCGCACCGGCGAGCAGGGCCTCCACGCCCTCCGTGCCTGGCAGAAAAACGGCGGTGACTTGACGGAGGCTGCCGTCGGTCTCCGCCATGCAGAGCTCCAACAGCTCCGCGAGCAGCGTGCCGCCCAGCCCACGCCGGCGAAAGGCCGGCGCGGTGTAAAGACTGATAATTTCCAACGCCGTATCATCCTCCGGCGCGAAGCGTACGCAGGCCGCAGCGCGGACCTCGTTCTCCTCTGCCAGAGCCATGCCGAAGGCATCGTCGTTCTTCAGGTAGGACACGGCCTCAGCGGTCAGCAGAGGCGCGGCGCGCTCCGCTTCGCCCGCTCCGATGGAGTAGAGCTGCACCTCCGGAAGCGTCTGATCTTTCATTTATGTCTCTCCCTCCATTCTGTAAGCTCCTTTTCACCGATGGTCACCGTCAGGGACTCGGTCAGACACGCCGAGCCTGTGGCGCAGCTTGTTCCATTCGGTGCGCTCCAGCTTTCTGCCGGTGAGCATCGCCATCGTCTCCGCAGCCTCACCGGAGGACATTCCGCTTGGTTCAGCCTGCCAGCGCTGCATCGTTTTTTCCAGCGCAAGCATCCATTCAGTGATGTGCGAGGCGCTCATTCCGTTCAAATCGCATTGGCGGCCGCCGTATTTCACACCTACCTCGTCGATGCGCTGACCGCCGAGACTGGAAGCCTTCTCCGCCGTGGCATGAATGTCATGCGTGTGACCCATCTGGTTCGTCACGCCGGCAGCATCCGACTCCAGCCCCATGAGCATCGCGCCGCAATGCTTGGCGTCCGCAGTCTTGTACATGGAGTAGAAGTGCCCGCACGAGCCGTCGTTGCACAGCATCCTGCCGCTCACACCGGCGTTGCCGAGACCGCCAATGGCGCAGTTCATACCGCGCTGACCGATAAGGTTGAACGGCAGCTTTTTTTCAAGGATCTCGCCGTCCTTCCCGCCGACCTTGCGGCGCTTAATAGAGTGTGTAGAGCTGGCGCGACCGTTATCCTGCGCGGGATTTTCGCCGCCTATGGTCAAGATCGCCCGCCACATCTCCTGCTGCGCGGCGGCATTGTTTTCGATATCCTCGATGCCACCCTGCGGCGGGAGCGTCAGCGACACGCGGGAGCAATGGCTCAGCGCCACGGCCATAGACCTCTGCCACTTAGTTACCCTTGTACTGCCGTTGTCCCCCTTCGAGATCTCCCGAAATTCGGAGAGCTGCATGAGCAGCAGCCGCTTGGCGATCTGGATCTGCTGAGCCTTGTTCTCTGTGATGGCGCGGTTGGCGTCAGCGTCGGGATCGGACGAGCCCTTTTTCCGAAAATGCTGCTTGACTTTATCAAGCGAGGCGACATGCGTGAGTGTTTCGGTCATGACCGCCGTGGACATAGCCTCGTCAAGTCGGAGGAGTACAGCTTTAAGCTCCGGTGAAAATCTGTCGCTGCGTTGGGCGAGCGACAATCCCAGCCGCAGAGTTGGATCGAGCAAGGCGCTGACGCCCTCGCCGCTCTCTTTGATCCGGCGGCAGAGCTCCTCCGGGTTGCTCTGTTCGCTGACCTCATAGTCCTCCATAAAGCGGCGGAACGCATTGCCGGCCAGCACATTGCGCAGGACGTGGTCGAGGTTTTCAAAATTGGAAAAATCCCCGTCGCCGACCTGCCTCATCGTCTCCCCGCGCGTGAGAGTGGAATGAGAGAGCTTTTCGTCCGCCCATTTTTTTGTGGCCTCGGGGGACTTGAAGATCGGGAGCGTACGCATTTCATCCTCACTCAGCAGGCGCGGCGACTTGCTCAGCTTTTGATTGAGCTGCTCGTATTCCTCGCGCTGCCGCTCAAGCTCCTTCCGGCGGCGCTTGCGCTCCTTGTAGCCGACATGCTCCTCCTGCCCTGCCTGCCCGTCTGCCACGGGGATACTCGTGTCCAGACTCGTCATGTGCCGGAAAAAGTCATTATCGTCATGTGCGATGAAAACGCCGGTCTGAAGACCTCCATAGGCCATCTCGACCCCGTCGAGCGCTCATGGTACCGCAATGCAGCAGCCAGCGGCAGGCTCGTCTGGTCGCAGGTCTTCGAGGACTCCTACGGCCGCGGCCTTGCCGTTACCTGCGGCAAGCCGGTCTACGGGCCGGACGGAACGCTGCGCGCGGTCATTTCCATCGGCTCCACACTCAACGACATCGGCACCTCCGCCGCCGAGCTTACCATCGGCAAAACGGGCTATGCCCTCGTGGTGGACCAAAGCGGTCAGGTCATCATGTCCCGTGACCTGACTGTGGACGGCGAGGGTCATGTTGTCGGCGCGCAAAATCTGATGAATGACGGAACGGAGTCCGTCCGTGATATCATACGAAATGTCGCCTCCCGGAAAAGCGGCGTTGCACAGGTCGATCTGGACGGCAAGTCGGTCTATATGGCCTATGAGCCGATGAGCAATATTCCATGGGCGGTGATCACGGTGCTGGATGTGGACGAGGTCCTGCAGCCGGCTCTTGAGGGACAGGCAAAGATCACCGAGCTGTCGAACGAGGCCAGCACGGAAATCTCCTTCATCCTTCTTGAGACCCTGCTGATCTTCTCCGTAGCGCTCCTCATCGCCATGGCAGCAGCCGCCGCGTTGGGTGTGACAGTCTCCACCCGCATCACGCGCCCGCTCTCCCATCTGACGGAGGAGGTCGAGCGCATCAGCGGCGGCAAGCTGGACACGGCGATCCGCGTGGAAACAGCCGACGAGCTGGAAACGCTGGCGGACGCCTTTAATTCCATGACCGAGAGCCTCAAGGCGTATATCCACGATCTGACCACCGTGACGGCAGAAAAGGAGCGTATCGGTGCGGAGCTGAACGTAGCCACCAGGATCCAGAGGGATATGCTGCCTAATATCTTCCCCGCCTTCCCAGACCGGCAGGAATTCAGCATCTACGCCACGATGGACCCCGCCAAGGAGGTCGGCGGTGATTTCTATGACTTCTTCATGGTCGATGACTCGCACCTTGCGGTCGTCATGGCGGACGTATCCGGCAAGGGCGTGCCCGCAGCGCTGTTTATGGTCATCGCCAAAACCATCATCAAAAATCAGGCGCTCACCGGTGAGCCGCTGGATGCGGTTTTCGGCCGCGCCAACGATCAGCTCTGCGCCAACAACGGCGAGGGCCTGTTCGTCACGGCCTTTATGGGTCTGCTCAACATTCGCACCGGCGAATTTACCTGCGTCAACGCCGGTCACAACGCTCCTCTGCTGCGTCGCAAGGGCGGCACTTATGAATATCTGCACCTCGACCCCGGCTTTGTTTTAGCCGGTCTTGAAAATATGCAGTACGAAAGCTGCCGCTTTACGCTCGGCAGGGGCGATACGCTCTTCCTCTACACAGACGGCGTGACCGAGGCGCTGGACCCGAACGAGGATCTTTTTGGCGAGGACCGCCTGCATGACGCGCTCAACAGCGACGAGGGGCGCGAGCTGAGTGTCGATAAGCTGCTCCCCTACCTGCGCGCCGAGCTGATCGAATACGCGCACGGCGCCGAGCAGGCGGACGACATCACCATGCTTGGCCTCACCTACTGCGGGCCGAAGGATGAGCCGTCAGAAAAGGACGGCAGCGAACAGACCATGACCGTCCCTGCAAGCTGCGCTCAGCTCGCACATGTGCAGCAGTTTGTGGACAGTGTTCTGGACACCCTGCAGTGTCCGGACGCCACCCGCATCCACATCCAAATCGCGGTGGAGGAGCTTTTCGTCAACATCGCCAGCTACGCCTATCCGTCGGGAGAGGGTAATGTCATCATCCAATGCCGAACGGAGCAGGACCCCTCCGCCATCACCATCCGCTTCCGTGACCGCGGCACTCCCTTCGACCCTCTCAACAAGCCGGACGCGGACATCACGCTCTCCGCCGAGGAGCGCCAGATCGGCGGGCTTGGAATCTTCATGGTGAAGGATTTTATGGACAGCGTCGATTATGTCTATCAGGACGGTGAAAATGTTCTGACCATTCGCAAGGTCATTCCCGTCTGAGCGCAAGGCGAGATGTGCGCGTTGCGTTCTCTCATGGGCCTGCGTCAAAAAAAGACTTCCAATTCAAATTCCGGTGTCGTCTTCAGAGAAGCCCCTCGTAGCTATTAAAGCTACGAGGGGCTTCGGTCCGTCGGGCAACTCGATTGCGCATTACATGGCAGCTATGCTTCTCAACGGGCTGAATCATGAATGTTCAACTTGAACATCATTGGTGGTGGATCGTTCACGATAAGAAGATGGGAGTAGATTTGCTCAACAAGGGAGCGTCCCTGTCCTCGGAGCGTCTGCTCCGGCTGAACAGCAGGATCGATCATCACAGCAGCATCACCTATAGGTTTTTAAGGCTCCTTCCCGCCTGCCATTGATACACGCCCTGCGGGCAGCTCAGACCGAGGTATTCCTGCAGCTCCTTCACGCTGTACCCTTTCTCCAGCCGCAGGCGGCGGAGGTTTCGGCCCGTGGCGGCAGCGTCGATGACGGGATAGCGCGGCAGCTCCCTTCTCTCCATGCCGCCTCACGCGCTGCGCCCAAGGCGCAGCAGATTGGTCCGGGCGACGAGCTTGGACTTGCGCGGGTACGGGATGCACTGCATCGCGGTGTTCAGCGCCTCGCGGCTCCCACGAGGATGACCTCCTTCCCCGCTCGTGAGATCGCGGTGTAGAGCAGGTTTCGATACAGCATTCTTGCAGTCGCCATGCTCACCGGCATAAGAACGGTGTCGTACTGGCTGCCCTGACTTTTATGCACCGTCAGCGCATAGGCGAGCGCAAGCTGCGGCGGGGGCGCGTCGTCATGACCGATGCCGTATTCCCCCTGTCCACGGTCGATTTGCCATGTCTTCAGCGTACCCCTGGCTGCCAGCGCGGCGACACGGTGCGGCTTCTCTCCGCGAATATGCAGCACACCGACGTCGCCGTTGCAGATGTTGTAATAAGCGTTGTTCTGGGTAACGATGGCACGGTCATCCGCGGGAAGCAGGCGGAAGCTGTCATCCCACCGCAGCTCGTGCTCCCCGTTCAGCTTCGGGAAGTCCACGACATTCTGACGCAGCGCCGCGGCATCCGTGCTTTGACGGTACTGCTGCTGCAAGCAGATAGAGGGGACGCCGAGCGTCAGAAGGTCGGAAAGGATGTTTCCTGCCCCGACGGACAGTAGCTGATTCGGGTCGCCGAGCAGAACAACGCGGCAATTCCTGCGAACACGGTTGAGGATGCCGGCGAGCATCTCCAAGGACACCATCGACGCCTCATCGATGACGACCAGTCCGATGCAGTTCCACGAAACGGCGTCCAGAAAGTTTGCATCCGGGCTTTTCCCAAGCGCGCCGTGGACCGTGCGTGCCTCGATCCCGGTGCGCTCGGTGAGGTTGCGCGCAGCCTTGCCGGTCGGGGCGGCGACCACATACGGCACAAAAGCGTCATTGCACTCTCTGAAGCAATGCACGATGGCTTCAATGAGCGTAGTCTTGCCGCAGCCCGCACCGCCGAGAATGACAGAGAGGCGGCTGTTCAGCGCCAGCTCGATCGCCTCGCGCTGCTGTTCGCTGAGGAGAATGTCACCGGCGCGGAGCTCCCTCGGGATCTCCATGACCGGCAAAGCCGGATCTTTAAGGATGTCAGCGAGCCGTTCCGCCGCAGTCACCTCATAGTCCCACGTCCGTTTGGCATACAGATGATACCCCTCCTGATGGAGGAAACCGGCTTGCAGCAGAAGAGCTTTATCGGTGCGATACCGCTGTCCGGTGAGGCTTGGCCTCACCGCTTTGCTGGCGCGGAACAGCTGCTCGTCCGTGCAGTAGGCGTCCCCATTCTTGCCGATATCATCCATGGCTGTGAGGATGTACTTCGCCTTTTCCTCGATCTCCCTCTTTTCGTCGTTCGTAAAGGTCTTCGCCATATTGTCTCACCCCCCTTACGCCGCGAGGTTGACCTGCAGCTCGATGCCGAGCTGCTCGGCCAGCGCGTGCTGGATGGCTAAGATTTTCATAGCCGCCGCGCGAAAAAAATACCGCCTCAAATTTGAGGCGATATTTTTTTGCTCTATGCTGCCTTAGCAGCGCTTACTTGTAGGCGCGATAGAGGAAGGTCACGATCTCCGCGCGGGTGCAGGTACCGTTCGGGGAGAAGGTGTTGTTGCCCGTACCCGTCGTAATGCCCTTTTCCACAGCCCATGCGACCGCCTGCGCATAGCTCGCGTCGGCAGGAACATCGGTGAAGGAAGCGGCCTTGGTCGGCGCGGGCTTGCCCGCAAGCGTCCAGAGGTAGAATACCACATCGCTGCGGGAGCAGGGCGCCCCAACGCCGAAGGACGCGTCCTTCCGCAGGCCGTTCTCATAGCCCCAGCGCACCGCGTCGTAGTAATACGCATTTGCCGCCACATCGGCATAGGGATTGCTGATGCCCGTTGCGGGCGTTCCGTTTGCGCGGTGGAGGAAGGTGAGGATCTGCTCCTGCGTGCAGGTGTCATTCGGGGAGAAGGTCGTGCCGCTCGTGCCCTTGGTGATCCCCTTTTCGATCGCCCACTTCACGCTCTCGGCAAACCAATCCTTTGCGGCAACATCGGAGAACGCAGACGCGGCAGGCTGCGTGGGAGCAGTAGGCTGCTCATCCACACCGCCCAGCTTGATATAGGTCTTGCCATACTCAACCACGAAAAGAGCACCGGCGGGGAATTTGGTGAAAATATCATCAACAGCACCCGTCTTGATTTCCGCCCCCATGTAATCCTCGCCATAGCCGTCCTCGGTCAGCTCGGAAAGCGTAAACATGGAGTCGCCCGTAACCGTTACGGAAGAACCGGGCTTCACGGTAATCATGGTAACATTCTGGTTCGTATATTCTTCGCTGTCGTAGTCCCAAGCCTTGATGGTCTCCGTAGCAACGGCAGCAGCATCGAATTTCAAGGTTGTATACTCGTTAGACCATGTATAGCTGGTGTAGTTGGCTGCAAACGCGGGGACAGACAATGTCACGCAAAGGATAAGCGCGAGGGAAAGACTAATGATTCTTTTCATGTTTCGTACTCCATTTCGTAAGTTTTCTGTTGTGCCGCTTCTCCCTCTCCTTTTCCTTTGGACTTTCTTCCGTGGCACAACACATAAACTACGAAAAGTCAGCCCTCGTTTTTTAACCGGCTGCCTCTGGGGGCAGGGAATGCCCACGCCCGCGGGCGCGGGTCGGAAACGCAAAAAGCGGTGCCGGTAACACCCTATAAGCTGCCGCTTATTCACATTTCTAGTTTGATTTTACAATAAGCGTTGACAAAAAGCAAGCGCGAAAGCGGTTTTTGCCCCTTCGCGCCTGCCGTTCCAGCACCCATGATCTTTATCGGGCTGAAAGTTCCGTCCTTGCGGTGCGCCAATTCATACGCCTTGGACTGGCTGATGTTGAGGTAATCCTTGACCTCGCTGATGGTGAGATAATCGTGGTTGAGCTGCTTGGTTTCGTTCATAATAGAAACCTCCTTATAAAATGCAGTCAAAAAGCGCCATGCAGGTCGGTACCCGCATAGCGCTTTACTACATTCATAAGGAGGTCTCATTCTACCACCACTCCCAAAATGGGGACTTGCGCAATGGATCGGAAATGGATATAATACTCCCGTAGCGTAGTTTTACTACTGTGCCGGTGCCCTAATCACCTGTGCAGGCACGTGGGAGGTGCGAACTCTCACGTGCTGCTGCTTTTTAACTTGAGCACAGTATAGCATATATACGCTTATATGTCAAGCGTGGAATAGTATTTTAGAAGGGACACGATATGGAAAAACCGACTATATCAGATGCTCAAAAAAAAGCCATTCGAAAATATCAGTCTAAGTTCATTGAGATGCGGCTCCGTGTCACGCCGGAATACCACGATGAGATTTCTCAACACGCACAGTTAATGGGTGAAAGCGACGCAGCATTTCTCCGTCGCGCAGTTGCTGAAACCATGGAGCGTGACAAGCGGGGCAAATAATCAATTTCCAATAGATAAACAGCGGGCAGATATGCCGTCAACTGACGGCATATCTGCCCGCTGTTTTACTTCAGCCTTCTACTAAATGCCTTGTCGCTTTCTTGTATACCCCGTGATACTTTTTAATAATATTCGTCCTGCGGGATAGGCTTTTTGCGTGCGGAGGGGCAGTAATAACTTCTGTCCGGACTGCATGCGGCGCATTTATTTCGATTTCTGCACAAGGTTCGTCGCACACAAGGTTAAGCAGCAGTGTGGATTTCTCCTGAGATGCCGCTGTCAAATGTATTTCCGGAGCAGAGGCAACATGATGATAGCGATATGCATCATCTAAGCCCACCTCGCACATATACGGATACAGATCATTTAGAAACGGACGATTTTTCATCTTCTGATGAATTTCATAGAGCAGATCCTCATTTCCGAAGTGGTTTCGGATAATATACGGATCTTCTATGCTGTGCCCCATAATGTACTGTATCTCGGTCTCATTCATTCCAAGAAGGTAAAGATGTGTTCCTCTCCGGTTTCATTATTGATGGATTGGAAAATCTGTGCGTAAAAGCACTCAGGGTGGCGACTCATGCCTCGAATGGCACCATACTTGAGACCGCAAGCCTCTTCATTCCGCAATCCCAGACAATACATCAATGCGAGCCCCATTTTCTCCCCTGTCTGCATGGGGTCGACCATCAGCTCGTCATATAGTGCAGCTTCCTCCCTGGCGCTAAGCGACTTGCGGTTTACAACCAGCTCTTTTTCTGTCGCTCGTTCCGGCTTTTCTGTGGGAGGAATGGAAAACTCCGTTCCGAACAAAACATCTTCGCAGATGTCTTTTGCGGTTGCCAAGCGAACAACTGCCCGTATAGCCTTCCTTAATGCGCTTTCCCCGCCCAAGCGATGTGCGCCTCATCTGCTTCCGATCCGCGTAATCGGAAACATATGCCTCCGCCTTGAGCTTCCCGGTACGGGTCATCGATTTCTTAAACCAAAAAATAATTTCAGGGATAAAACGGAAGGTGTCTGGTTCAGAACGTATCTCCTCTGACGGTCGCCTTTTAAGATGAGCAAACAGCTTATTTAGGCTCATATCTGTGCAAAGGGACTCAGCAGGACAGGCCACCGTCCCTTTCATTTTTAAGAAGCTTGGTCTGTTCACCCCACCGGAAAGCAATTCGTATTTCCGAATGGTAATATCCTTACCGCTGCATTGCACACACGCTGATACGAATGCTTTATTGACAGGCTTTGAGCGGGAAGAAAGCGCAGACAATACAATATCGATCGTCTCAATGGAATAACCATCGAACAGATATGGTGTGCTCCGTGATGAAGCTATGACACGCTCAGAAGGCAAAAGCGCATACAAGCGACCGTCTTCTTTCATGCTTTTGTGTATGTTTTCAAACCACTGTTCCCATAGATCCGAAGCAGCCCCACGCAAAAAGGCAAGCGACTTTGAGAACTTTATCGAGCTGCTGCTATCAGCGTGAGACTTCAATTCTTCAAATGTAATAAACGCTGCCGTCGGAAATTCGAGCGTTCTTTGAGAGCGAGGACGGGCAGCGGGAATACGCCGAGTGGAAAGCAAAGCAGCAGGCCGAACAAGAGCAAAGAACATAAAATAAACGGGAGCATGGATTAAATGCTCCCGTTTGTCATTGTCAAAAACTTGCCGACCGCAGTTGAGATATTATAATGAGAACATATACATGAATTGGGTAATAGATATAAAAGAAATATTTCATGCTATGCCCTTTTTCTCCATCGTATAAAAGCATAAACGGTAGCGCTAAGCACATACACCACTGTCCATCTATAAACAGGTCAGAAATATTAAAATAAAGCGGACTAAAACAGCGCAAAGGTAGTGAACTGCCCCCTGTCAAGTAGACAAAGCAAGAAATAAAAACTATGCAGAGGATTCTATATCATGTAGGATTCTCTGCGTTATTATTTTGCTGAAGCCGCGATGAATTCTGCCGGTGTCATACAGCCAAGCTTTTTCTGGTACCTGTCATTGTTATAAAAGTCAATATATGTGCAGACCGCCTTCCGCAGAGTTTCGTAATCCTCGAAATGATAGCGGTAATACATTTCTGTTTTCAGGATGCCCCAGAATCCCTCCATCGGGGCGTTGTCAAGGCAGCGCCCCACGCGGGACATACTCTGGCATACCCCGGCGCGTTTCATTTCTTTTCGGAAGGAACGACTGGTATATTGGACGCCCCGGTCGCTGTGCAGCAGCGGTTTTGCGTCCGGATATTTCTGAAACGCCTGCTCGAAGGTGTCCAGCACAAGAGGTGTATGATTGCGGCGGCTCAGGGAGAACGCGACGATATTCCTCCCGTATAGATCCAGCACAGCACTCAGGTATGCCTTGCTGCCGGAGCCATATTTGAGTTCTGTTATGTCAGTCACCCATTTTTCGTTTTGCCGCCCAGAAGAAAAGTCCCTGTTCAAAATATTTTCCGCGGCGTATTCCGCCGGAGTCTTCTTCTGATACCGCCGCTTTTTCTTCCTGCATACAGACCGCAGGCCAAGCACGCGCATAAGACGGCAGATTCGTTTCAAGTTGTACTTTAACCCGTACCGGCGCTCCAAAATAATTTTCATCTGCCGGTATCCGGGAATGCCGCGCTGGGCCTGATAAATCTCGGTAATGAGCCCGGCCAGCGCCTCGTCTTCCGTTTGCTTTTGGCTCACGGCGCGGTTGAGCCATTTGTAATACCCGGCCCTGCTGACGCCTGCCGCGGCGCAGAGCTTATAAACAGGCCATCCGCGTTCCTCGTGCAATTCTTTGATGACCTGATACGCAGCAGCCTGCCGTACTCCGCTGAGATCCGGCGAACCGCGGCCTTGGCGTCGGTACTGCTGAAGCTTCCGATGCAGCACAGCCTCCATTTCCAGCTCAAGATTGACCGCTTTGAGTTGCTTATTCTCAATGACCCAATCGGAAAGTTCTCTGGAGCACTCCCGATTCTCTCGCAGACTGTTGAGACCCGCCGCGTGATACTTCCGCACCCAGCCGTAGACCTGCTGGTATGTAAACCCAAAGCGCTCTGCTGTCAGGGCGTAGTCCCTGTCATGGGCGATGCAAAATTCTACCGCCGCCTGTTTCTCTTCTCCGCTGATCTTGGCCATACATGTACCCTTCCTGGCTCCGCCCGCGGGACGGAACTCTTTTTGGCCATTATACAACGAAACCCACTTCTCAAGCTGTGTTCTCGACCGAATCTGATATTTTTTACAGATATCCTCTTCACTCATCCGCCCGGACAAATAGACTTCTACCGCTTCGCGCTTGATCTCCTTGGAGTAGTGATGGTTTCCGGTCCGACGGCATAGACCTTCCGTGCCAAACATTTCATAATTTAACAGCCATTTTTGCAGTGTGCTCCGGCTCACGCCAAATCTCGCCGCGGACTGATTGAGACTTTCCGTTCCGATAAGGCAGTGCTTTACCACGAGAATCTTTATTTCCGAACTCACAAATCTTTTTATTGACATAAAAATGCTCCCCATCTGAGTTTTTGCGGATTTTCTCTCCGCTTGTCTACTCTATGGGGAGCATATCAGATGGAAACAACGGCTCATGCGCCTTTCCCTCACGATATGTCAGATACTCCTGTAAGATAGCGACCATATCAGAGCAAAGAGGCAAGGGTTGGGGACGGTTGTTCTTGACATGACGTGCGAAGAGCACGCTGTTTTCCAAATCCAAATCCTGTATTTGAAAGCTGCGTATCGTGCTTGCTCTGCACTCACAGTTTAGAAGAAGGTTGATGATTACCCATGTTCTGTACTCGGAAAAATCACACCGCTTCAGATTCGGCTTCTTGAGCAGAAGCTTTAGCTCGGCATCGGTGTAAGGCGTTTTGACCGTTTCCTCCCCCTTGTATGGCTTGAAGGTAGCGTATCCGCATGAAATGCGGTCATATCCATTTCTCCTATCGGGTAGTGCCTATTGATGGCTTGATAGGCTTGCTGATAGGAGAGGATGGTTTTCTCTCTGATACCGGACGAGCGCTTTGAGGCAAGGAAGGTGCGGAAGTTTTCGTCAATCGTAGTGGCTTTCAGACGTTTTTTCATCGTGCTTGAATCTCCTTTTTCGTTGTAAAATTCAAGCGCGTTGAAAAGACAGAATTAGGGAAAAGAGAAAAAGAAAAAACCGTCAAAACCCAGTAGTTTCAACGGTTTTCCCCATTTTGTCATGCCATATCAGAATAGATTTCCCGTCTTCCGCAACAAGAATTACTTGGTTCTTCGTCGAATAACAATTGGAGCATATGCGAGGCTTCCTTTCCGGCGGGCAACTGCTTACAATAGTCTTATTGCTTAAAAGGAGATGAGACTATGCCAAAAGAATATCCCGCTGAATTCAAGACCAAGATTATCAAGCGATACGAAAAGGGAGAATCCATTCAATCGCTCAGTCAGGAATTACATATCGCGCAAAGCACACTCTACGACTGGAGAAGAGAATACTGTTCCATCAAAACAGCAAATCGTACCTACACGCCAAAAGAGTTCGACACCCTTTCAAGGCGGCTTGAAAAGTTGGAGCATGAACTGGAGATCATTCGGCTCACTGGGTACATATTAAATGTGCCCTTACAGAAAAAGCTGGTCTTCTTGGAAAGCCTCTACCAAAAGCCAGACAACCCGTATA
>OIXG01002474.1_pt1 | contig 13912 bp, 6 predicted proteins | sample 1587731 | NCBI WGS metagenome assembly OIXG01 (sample SAMEA3888908, study PRJEB22519) | human gut metagenome | biome: human gut; feature: human-associated habitat; material: faeces | place: Denmark | collected 2010
CGTCACGCTGTCCGGAATCGTCACGCTGGTCAGAGATGTGCAATGAGAGAAAGCAGCACCACCAATGCTCGTCACGCTGTCCGGGATCGTCACGCTGGTCAGAGATGAGCACCCGCGGAAAGCGGAACCACCAATGCTCGTCACGCTGTCCGGGATCGTCACGCTCGTCAGAGATGAGCAACCCATGAAAGCCTGCTCTCCAATGCTCGTCACGCTGTCCGGGATCGTCACGCTGGTCAGAGATCTGCAGTCCCAGAAAGCATACTTACCAATGCTCGTCACGCTGTCCGGGATCGTCACGCTGGTCAGAGATGTGCAACCTTCGAAAGCAGCACCACCAATGCTCGTCACGCTGTCCGGGATCGTATATGCCGCAAAAGCGCCCGGGCACTGCACCAAAGTAGTCTTATCTTTGTTGAACAGAACACCGGATGCATCGCTGGCGTAATGACTGTTGCCCTCAGCGACCCATATACCGGTCAAAGATGTACACGAAGCGAAAGCGCCATCGCCAATGCTCGTCACGCTGTCCGGGATCGTCACGCTGGTCAGAGATGAGCAATTAGAGAAAGCCCAATCGCCAATGCTCGTCACGCTGTCCGGGATCGTCACGCTTGTCAGAGATTTGCAATTAGAGAAAGCCCCCTTTCCAATGCTCGTCACGCCATCCTGGATCGTCACGCTGGTCAGAGATGTGCAGCCAGAGAAAGCAGAATCGCCAATGCTCGTCACGCCATCCGGGATCGTCACGCTGGTCAGAGATGAGCAGCCATTGAAGGCAGCACCACCAATGCTCGTCACGCTGTCCGGAATCGTCACGCTTGTAAGAGATTTGCAATAAGAGAAAGCACCACTTCCAATGCTTGTCACGCTGTCCGGGATCGTCACACTGGTCAGAGATGTGCAGTCATCGAAAGCAGAACTGCCAATGCTCGTCACGCCATCAGCAATCACAGCTGACTTTACCCGGCTACTACTGCCATACCACGGCGCTTTATAAGGGTCATATTCTTTCATAGCGCCGGTACCGCTGATCGTCAGCACGCCCTCGCTGTCCAGCGTCCAGGTCAGGTTGCTGCCGTCGCCCTCTGCACCGCAGGTACCACTGTCCACGACGCCGGTGGCCGGGATGACCTCGGTCTTTGTCTCACCGCAGCGGGTGCAGGTGAAGGCCTTTACGCCGGTCTCGGTTTCCGTCGGCTCCTTCGTCACTTTGCCGTTGTCCCATGCGTGACCCAGAGCGTCCACATAAGTGTCCACGTAGCTGTCGCCACAGGCGCAGGTGTGGGTCGTGTAGCCCTTTTCCGTGCAGGTCGGCGCTGTGACAACATCCTTGTAGCTGTGGGTATGGGAAACATAATTGTAATGGATGTTGGCGGTCAAAAGGTCATCATTTCCATTGGAGATCGCTTTCCATTGCGCCTCGCTCCCGGCATAGTACACATCGGTCAGAGATGTGCAATAAGAGAAAGCGCACTCACCAATGCTCGTCACGCTATTCGGAATCGTCACGCTGGTCAGAGATGTGCAATCATAGAAAGTATAATTGCCAATGCTCGTCACACCATCTGGAATCGTCACACTCGTCAGAGATGTGCAACCCTGGAAAGCACCACCAATGCTCGTCACGCTATTGGGAATCGTCACGCTTGCCAGAGATGTGCAGTCACGGAAACACTCACCGCCAATACTGGTCACTCCATTTGGAATCGTCACGCTGGTCAGAGATTCGCAGCCATAGAAAGCACTATGGCCAATGCTTGTCACGCTGCCCGGGATCGTCACGCTGGTCAGAGATCTGCACCTATAGAAGGCCATATCACCAATGCTCGTCACGCTGTCCGGGATCGCATATTCTCTAAAAGCACCCGGACATTGCACCAAAGTTGTCTTATCTTTGTTGAACAGAACACCGGACGCATCGCTGGAGTAATCGTTGTTGCCCTCAGCGACCCATATACCGGTCAAAGATGTACACGAAGCGAAAGCGCCATCGCCAATGCTCGTCACACTGGCCGGAATCTCCACACTCGCCAGCAAGCCGCACGAAGAAAAGGCATCATATCCAATCGTCGTTAACCCATCCGGAATTATTACACTTGTCAGCGAACTGCACCTGTAGAACGCTAATGTGCCAATGCTTACAACACCGTCAGCAATGAAAATGCCGGTCAGGGAATTGCATCCTCTAAAAGCACCTTCGGCAATACTTGTAACACCATCCGCCACAATGTACTCTCCAGAAAATGCTTTTGGACAGAAAAGAATTTCTGTTTTGTCGCAGTTGAGCAAAACGCCCGATGCATCACTGGAATATTCGCTATTACCCTCAATTACATGGATTACAGATAAACGGTAACAATCGTTAAATGCATCTTCACCGATATAGGTTACGCCTGCGGAAATACTCACTTCCTGGATTTGTCTGTTATAATTGCACCAAGGAGTGTCATACTCGCCAGACATATAGTCCTCCATTTTTCCGCTTCCTTCGATCTTCAGCACACCGTCACTGTCCAGCGTCCAGGTCAGATTGCTGCCGTCACCCTCCGCGCCGCAGGTACCGCTGGCGACAACGTCCGCTGCCAGCGCCGTGGCCGGCAGGAGCGATGCGATCATCAGCACCGCGAGCACGAAACTCAAAAGTCGTTTTTTCATGTGTTTCCTCCCTATTGTTTTTTCCCGCTATTTTGCAGCAGCCCCGCCGCCGACCTGCCGGGCGCGGCAGCAGGGAAAATCAAGTTAATTATAATAGTTTTTATAATATATGCAATACAATTTACATTATTGGCATACTTTTCTACAGAATTTGCGCACAACTCAAATTAAAACAGCAACATCCCCCTCTGATTCCGGATGAATCAGAGGGGGGAGCATTTCTAACGGGTCACTTCTTCACGTTCTTGCAAAACTTCATCAGGATCGTTGCGACCTGTTCGCGGGTCGCACTGCCCTGCGGCTCGAGGAGGGTCTGGCCGCCGTTGCTCGCGCCGGAGATCAGGCCCAGCCCGACCGCGTCTGCCATCGCGTCTTTTGCCCAGTCGGACACGCTGCCCGCATCCGGGAAAGCGCTCAGGTCAGCGGGCGTCCACGTGCGCTCAAGTTTGAGCACGCGCGTCATGTATTCCATGAGGATGACCGCGATCTGCTCGCGCGTCACCGGCCGGTCAGGCTCAAACGTCGTGCTGGACGTGCCCGCGACCACGCCGGTCTGATACGCCCAGAGGATGGCGTCCTGATACCAGTCCTGTGTGAGATCGGTAAACGGCGTCGTGCCGCTCACCTTCGGCTCGCCCTCGAGGTTATACAGGATCTGCACGATCTGCGCGCGCGTCGTGGTCAGCTTCGGCCCGAACAGATTGTTGCCGATGCCGGACATCAGCTGATGCGTCACGCAGTACTGGATGCCGGGGTAGGCCCAGTTTTTCGTCACGTCCGTGAACATTTCCGTAACATCCACGCTGCCGGTGGCCGGAATGACTTCCGTCTTCGTCTCGCCGCAGCGGGTGCAGGTGAAGGTCTTGACGCCGGTCTCGGTCTCGGTCGGCTCCTTCGTCACTTTGCCGTTGTCCCATGCGTGACCGAGCGCATCGGTGTAAGTATCCACATAGCTGTCGCCACAGGCGCAGGTATGGGTGGTGTAGCCCTTGGCCGTGCAAGTCGGAGCTGTGACAACGGCTTTGTAACTGTGTTCGTGCGACAGAGCCGGAATGACTTCCGTCTTCGTCTCGCCGCAGCGGGCGCAGGTGAAGGTCTTGACGCCGGTCTCGGTTTCCGTCGGCTCCTTCGTCACTTTGCCGTTGTCCCATGCGTGGCCGAGTGCGTCGGTATAAGTATCCACATAGCTGTCGCCGCAGGCGCAGGTGTGGGTCGTATAGCCCTTCTCGGTGCAGGTCGGAGCAGTGACGACAGCCTTGTAGCTGTGCTCGTGCGTGAGCTTCGGGATGGTTTCCGTCTTTGTCTCGCCGCAGCGGGTGCAGGTGAAGGTCTTGACGCCGGTCTCGGTCTCGGTCGGCTCCTTCGTCACTTTGCCGTTGTCCCATGCGTGGCCAAGTGCATCGGTGTAAGTATCCACATAGCTGTCACCGCAGGCGCAGGTGTGCGTGGTGTAGCCCTTTTCGGTGCAGGTCGGTGCGGTGACGGTCACCGCATAGTCATGCATATGCGGTGCAGCGGAAACCAGAACGGAACCCGCTTCAAATGCCGCGCGAAGCGCCCGACCGTTTTCATCGACGCAGTTGGACGCCTCATCGTCCTTGAGCGCAACGGAAATCTCATATTTCCCGTCCGGCGCATTGTCCGCAACGGTAAACGTCAGCTTCAACAGCACGCCGTCGCCGGTGATATTCCGGTCGCTCGTCCAGTTGATGACGCCGCCCTTGACATTGTCTACAAACAGGCCGCTGTTTGCCTTCTCCATCAGCTCGCCCTTGGCAATGCCGGTCAGAGTCAGGTTTGCATCAGCGGTGATCTTGAGCGTAAAGCCTGCAAAGCCGGTGTTGTTCTTGATCTCGACCGGGACCGTGACCGTGTCGCCGGCCTTGGCCGTCACTGCACCGAGGGTGAACATCGTCACCTTGTCGCCGCAGGCCGTGCAGACACCGTCCACGTACTTATGCGGAAGCATAGCGGTCTCCGCATCGCGGTATTCATCGCCGCAGCGGCTGCACTTGTTGAGCGTATAGCCCTTGGCCGTGCATGTCGCCGCGACGACCGTCTGCCGGTAATCGTGACCCAGCTTTGCGATCGGCTCCGTCTTGGTCGTCTGGCACACAGAGCAGGTATATGTCTTTGCGCCGTCTGCCGTGCAGGTCGCAGCGGCGGTCACGGTGCCCGCGTCCCAAGTGTGCTCTTTGGCAGCGGTATAATAACGGTAGACCGTGCGCGTCTCCACCTTGCGCGTGTCGCTCGCGCTGATCTCCTTGTCGCCCCAGTCGGACCAATCCGTCCAGCGCTCATAAGTAAAGAGCTTTTTATAGTTCGTATAGTTCTGGGTATAGACCGGGATCTGGAAATACCAGTACGTATCCTTGCAGCAGCCGTCATTCGGATAATACTTGCAGTCGCCGCCGTTGGCGTCCTTCTTGTCCGTCGACGAGGCATTCGAGGTGCTGAAGAAAGCGTGGAAGGTCTGGAACTCGCCTTCGCAGACATCCGACACCCTGCGGTTGATGGGGCCGGCCGTATAGCTGCCGCGGCACCAGTGCCAGTAGATATAGCCGCTGACGGCTTCGCTGTTGACAACGGTCTTTGCCGTGGCCGTCTCCGAGGCGGAAACCGGCGTCTTGTTGTAGGTCCCGTACAGCGCGTTTCCGGTGTGGAAGCCGCCGGGCCAGGACTTGACATAGGTGACCGAACCGGAATTGGCCTTTTCCCAGTCGCTGCTCTTACGCATCCAGCCGCTCTCGGACGTGTTGTACGAGGTCTTTGTCTCATGTTTGGAGGAGCGATACTGCGTCTTGCTCTCAATCAGGCTGTCCTCCACGCCGGCCGGCTTGGTCTCCGACCAGTCGGACCAGCCGACGGTGGCAGTTTCCGTGTAGGTCTTGCCGCAGACGGAGCATGTGTATTTCGTGCCGCCGGGGGTAGAGCACGTCGCGGGGATCGTCTCGGAAACGTACTTGTGCGCAGCCATTTCAATCACCGCGGTATCCACATTTCCACAGGTAGAGCACGTTCTGGTTTTGCTGCCTTGAGCCGTACAGCTGGCTTCTTGAACGACCGTCCAGTCCCCATAGGTATGGCCGCTTTTGGGTATGCTTCTGGTTTCCACACCGTTACACTTGGGGCACGTTCTCGTCTCTACGCCATCCTCTGTGCAGGTTGCCGACTTGGTCACAACCCAATCGCCATAGCTATGCAGTGTCGGCGCAATTGATCTTGTTTCCGTATGACCACATTTTGTACAAGATCTAACTTGCGTACCCGTTTCTGTGCAGGTCGGATATTTCGTATAGGTCCAGTCACCGTATGTATGCTGCAGGCAGCTACCATCGTAAATATAGTTATAATTGCCGGCAGCCGGATCAGGATTCGGCCCGTATTCCCAATATTTATTCGGCGTTGTAGATATGCCAAAATGCAGATGCGGCCCAGTCGCACAACCGGTAGCGCCAACTCTTCCGATTGTTTGACCGGCAGTAACATATGCACCATGATACACATTCGATGGAATACTTCCGCCCTGCATATGTGCATATTGATAGATTCTTCCATCATCTGCTTTGATCACAAGACCGGTTCCAAAGCCGTTGCAGTCTGTGCTCTCCGGATGCTGAATGGAATAGGAATCATTATGCGTATTTGAGCAAAGATAAATATGCGTTACCGTGCCGGAAGCGGCAGCAATTACCGTTGCACCGTTAATGCTGCCATCGCTGATATCAATCGCATTGTTCGCATGGTATCCTTGGCTCAAACGTGTATGCCCCGGAACCGGCCAGTAGATGGTTACTGCAGCGCTAGCGCTTACCGGCACCAGTGTCGCCATCAGCACAAGTACCAGCAGCATACTCAGTATTCGTTTCTTCATTTCATCCTCCTGTTTCTATTTTCCTTCTGTATCTTCAGCGGAAATGTATTTCCGCAAAACGACATACATCCTCCGCTCACCGGAGCGACGGGATCAGCTCGGCAAGGAAGCGGACCAGGATCACAGCGTCGGCGGACGTGATCACGCCGTCCCCATTGATGTCCGCGGCTTTCTGCTGCTCGGCCGTGAGCTTCACCAGATCCGTCAGGCTGCGCGAGAGCAGCACCGCGTCGGCGGAGGTCACCACACCGTCACCGTTGAGGTCGCCAAGCAGATACTCCGTCTCCCCGCACACGGTGCACTTACCATCCTGATAGGTATGCCCTCTGGCAGGGAGCGTTTCCCGCATGACTGCGCCGCAATCCAGACATGTCACGGTCCGCAGGCCGTCCTCCGTGCAGGTTGGGGCAGTCTCCTCGGTTTTTGTGTGCGTGTGGCTGCATGGAGCCGCTTCGCCCACGCGGAAAGCGCTCTCCTCCGTCGTCACCAGTGTCGCGTCTTCCCGGCCGGGATAGGACGCCAGCTCCGTGACCGTGAGCACGAACCGGTAATCTCCGGCCGCGAGCGTCTGGAACGGCAGCGCGCTGTCCAGCTCGCTGCCGGCGAGCGCATAACTGTCGGCATGATCGAGCACAATGCGCTTTTCTAGCACCGGCTCCGCATCCTCCTGCGCCGGATAGACTGCCGCGCAGATCTCCGTCATGGGGTTGACGGACCGGACCGTCCCCTTCAGTGCAAGGGCGCTGCCGGCAGGAAGCTCGTCATTCGGGAAAGCCTTGTCCGTGACGGAAACCGTTTTATCATAGGAAACAAAATCGACATCCGCAGCCTTCAGCCACTGGCCGTCACCCGTTTTGCACCAGACGCCGCTGCCTGTCCGGGCGCAGGTACCGACCTGGATGTCAACGCCCTGATACACCGTGCCGACCGGCTCGGCGGCATCCGGCTGGGCGTACAGGTTCGTGTCCGCCCGGGTGCGGAGCGTCACCGCGACCGTCTGCAGCTGCAGACCGTAACCGCACTGTGCGCACACGTCACCGGCCAGCGGCACACTGCACGCGTGCGTATAGGTCACGGAATCGCGCGTATTGCTGCGGTAGAGAATATAGCCGTTATCGAGATACTTGGACTGGACTTTTGACAGCGGGTAGGCATGCCCGTCGCCGTACCATGTCTTCTGGCAGCAGTAGTTCGTCGCCGCATTGACGGTCGATTCCGAGATCTCCATGCCGTTGATCTTATGATTGCTGTCATACGTGAGCGCTGTGATCAGCACCACGTGGGTGCCTGCCAGACAGAGGCAGTCGCCGACCTGCGCATTTTCGTAGGAGGTCGTGCTGATCTCGGTCGCATAGTTGGCGATGGTCCTCGTCGTCTGTCTGCCGCCAAGTCCCCACGCCCAGGAGACGAAGGCGCTGCAGTCGCAGGAATAGTAAGGCGCTCTGCAGTTATACGTCGAATAGGAGGTATACATGCGGCTGTTCGGGTCGTTGACCGCCGCCGCAAAGCCGTCCAGATCGGTCACCCACGGCACATAGGCGGCGTTGACCGGCTGGCCATAAGGAAGGCCCGTATAGGTAACGCCGGCGCGATATGTAAGGTCACCGTTCCAGCCGAGGACATCCGCCTGCGGCGTCCACTGAATGTCCGTCATCTGATACGCGCGCTTGACGATATTTTGGACGCCCTCGGACAGCTGCACATCGCGCGCACTGTCGGCGGCCGCGCCGTTCATGCCAAACGCCGCGAAGGTCGTCAGCAGCAGCGCCAAGACCAGCAGAAAACTGAAGATCCGTTTTTTCATCTGATTCACCTCATCCAGTGGCGTTTCGGTTACACCAGCCCAGCGAGCAGGCGCACCAGCGCCACTGCATCCGCGGACGTGATGCGCCCGTCACCGTTCATATCGGCAGCCAGCAGCTGCTCCTCCGTCAGCTCCTCAAGATCGGAAAGGTAGCGAACAAGCAGGACGGCATCCGCCGACGTGCACTTCCCGTCGCCTGTCAAATCGCCCAGAAGCAGCTCCGGGTCCCGCTGGCCGCAGACGGTACACTTCCCTTTTTCATAGGAATGTCCGGCAGCGGGCAGGGTCTCGTCCTTCGTCGTGCCGCACTGGGTGCAGGTATAGCGTCTGCATCCGTCCTCGGTGCAGGTCGCCTCCTGCACGAGCACACCGGCGTCCCATTTGTGCACGCCCGTTGCCGCGACCGTGCGCTCCTGATAAGCCGCGCATCTGGTGCAGACAGAGCGCTCCACACCCGCCACTGTGCATGTGGGCGCAGTGTATGTCGTCCAGGCGCCGTAGTTATGGCCCAGCGCAGCCGTCGTCTCCGTCTTGGTCGCACCGCAGGCGCAGGTATAGGTCGTCTGGCCGGGCTGTGTGCACGTCGCGGCCGTCTGCGCCGTGACCTGATAGGTATGCCGGTGCGTCCCGGTCAGCGGTGCGCCGTACCAGTAATCCAGATCCACATTGCCGCTGATGCCGCTGATCTGTCCCTTGCTGCTGTACTGCCACATCTGATAGGGCTTGTTATAATTGGTCTGATCGGCCCAGACGGCGATCCAGCGCTCCCACTGATCGTAAGCTGCGTCCGTCAGGAGCGTTGTCCACCAGTTCCGGTTGGCATACACGCCTGCCCGATAACCGGCCGCCTGGATCGTATTGCAAAAAATCGTCGTGTGGCGCAGAATGTCCGCCGCGGAACAGTTGCCGCTGATCACGGAATCCTCCAGATCGAGATAGACCGGCAGCTGCGGGGTGTGCCCCTGCAGCAGACGCAGCACGTGCTGTGCCTCATCGCTCGCCTCGTCGTCCGTTTCCGCGTAGGAGTACAGATACACGCCATACGGGATGCCGAGCCGCTCACAGGCGGCAACATTTGCACTCCACTGGCGGTCATCCTGTGCGGTCAGATTGCCGCCAAAGCCGCAGCGAATGACCGCAAAATCGATCTGCCCCGCAACAGCATCCCAGTTGATAGCCCCCTGGTGATGGCTGACATCGATTCCCTTTGCAACGACCGTCGCATCCAGCAGCTCCGGGGACTGCTCCTGCGCCGCAGCCAGCGCTGCTTCCGGCACCTGCGCCGACACCGCGGGCACGACCAGCCCGAGCAGCAAAATCAGAGTAAGGAAAAGCATGATCCCATACTTTTTCATCCGTGCATCCTCTCATTCCGGCAGTCGGGCGCATCCGGTTCGGGCTTGCTGGTTCAAAGCACCATCGCAGAGCAAAAATAACCAGAAAGCGCGCGAAACTGCCACAGTTGTATTTTCTTGTCCAACTTTCTATTATTATACGCAGCCACCCATGGGCTGTCAAACGCATCCTGAATTTCCATTTCGTTTTCTTCTCCCAATGGTGCGCGGATAACAGCAGCAGTGCCGTCCGCTGTGTTCGGGCCGCTCGCTCATCCACACTGCAAGGCGAAAAAAATCCTCCGCAGGCCGGGCCTGCAGAGGATTTGCTTTCCTGTTTCATGTTTTCTTTCCCGGGGCGACAGCTGCTGCGCGCCGCGTGCGCAGACGGGCCGAGCCCACATCAATGAGCCAGACAAGCAGAACAAAGCCAAGGAAAATAGCGCTGACATCATTCCACGCATACTGGTTCATGGCGAAGATGAGCGGCGCGCCGATACCGCCGGCGCCGACAAGGCCGAGCACGGATGCCTCACGGATGTTGACATCGAACCGGTAGAGCACAGCCGAGGAAAACGCCGGGCCGAGCTGCGGCAGCACTGCATAGCGAATGCGCGGCAGCAGCGAGACGCCCATGGCGCGCAGCGCGTCGTAGGCGCGAAAATCCAACGACTCGATCGCCTCAGTGAAGCGCTTGCTGAGCAGGCCGATGCTGCACACCGCGAGCGTCAACACACCGGTGAACGCACCGGGGCCGGAGACGCGGATGAAGATGAGCCCGTAGATCAGAAACGGCACGGAGCGGATCGCCACGATCAGCACCCGGAACAGCAGCGCAACTGGGCGCGGCAGCAGCTTCGGCGTGCTCAAAAACGCCAGCGGTGCCGCAAGCAGTGCGCCGAGGCCGGTGCCGGCCAGCGCGATGCCGACCGTCTCGAGCAGCAACCAGCCGAGCCCGTCCTTGCCGGTGCCGAAGAAAAAGCCCCAGTCCGGATGCAGCAGCCCATCGCCCATCGCCGCGAGCACACTTTTACTCGTATGCGCCAGATCCGGCGCTTCGATGCCCGCCGTGCAGACGACCACGCACACCAGCACCGCCGCCCAGAGCACACGCTTTGCCCTGCGCGGGATGCTGCGCTCGCCGCGGATGATGCGCCCGAGCGCATGGCTGAGCCACTCGATGCAGCAGACGGTCACGAACAGGCACACGAGGATCGCACCGACGCGGCCGTACTCCCGCCACGAGATCTTCTCATTGAGCAGCAGGCCGATGCCGCCGGCTCCAACATAGCCGAGGATGGCGCTGTGGCGCACATTCGTCTCGAGCAGGTAGAGCGCGTTGGTCAGATAGCCGGAGGCGATCTCCGGCACGACGGCGCGAGCATAGGCCCGTGCCGGGGACACGCCCATGGCGCACAGCGCGCGGTAGGGCGCGAGCGTCAGCGTTTCGATGTCCTCGTACGTCAGGCGCGTCATGACGGCCAGTGTGAAGAGCGTGATGGCAACCGTGCCGGAAAACGTGCCGAGACCGAACAGGAACGTCGCCAGCAGCGCAAGGATCAGCGCCGGGAACGAACGCAGCACCTGCACTAGAAACCGCAGGATGCGGCGCACCGGTGCCGGGCACGGCAGATTCGCCGCGCACAGCGGCGCGAGGATGAGCGCCAGCGCGACGCCCAGCGCCGTGCCGGTGACGGACATGCGCAGCGTGGCCAGCAGCGGCGCGACGATCGCGGACAGATAGCTCCAGTCCGGCGGGAAGAGCTGCGCGGCAATGTCGCGCAAATGCGCCCGCCGCGCCCAGAATACCGCGGGGTCGCACCCCGTGAGCCGGAACGCCAGCACAAACAGCGCGAGCACACCCAGCGCCCGCGCCCAGCGCTTGCCGCGGGAGCGCGTCATGGCGCAGCCTCGCTTTCCGCATCGCCATAGATGCGTGTGAGGTCTGCGTCCGTCACGGCGGCGGGCGCGCCGTCAAGCACGATCTGCCCGGCATGCAGGCCAAGGAGCCGGGTGGAAACCGCCCGGCTCTGGTCGAGATTATGACTGTTCATGAGAATGGCGACGCCCTCCGTGCGCTGAATGTCCTGCAGCAGCGCAAGGATCTGCCGGCCGGTGACCGGGTCGAGCGAGGCGACCGGCTCGTCCGCCAGCAGCAGCGCAGGCTTTCGCATGAGCGCGCGCGCGATGGCAACACGCTGCTTCTGCCCGCCGGAGAGATCACAGACCGGCTCGTCGCACTTGTCAGCCAGACCGACACGTGCAAGCAGACGCTCAGCCTCCGCGATCTGCGCGCGCGAAAACAGGCCCAGCAGCGCCGCCGGCAGCGCCATGTCCGGCAGGCAGGCGTTGAGCACGTTCTGCCGGCAGGAGACCGGCTCCACGAGTGCGAAATCCTGATAGATGGTGCCGATGCGCTTTTGCACGGCGCGCTTGGCGCGGCCGCGCGCGCGGGAAAACGGCTGCCCGTCGATGCACACTTCCCCGCCGTCGCACGGCAGTGTGCCGTTGAGGATGCGAAACAGCGTCGTCTTCCCGGCACCGGACGGGCCGATGACGGACACGAACTCCCCCGGCTCCACACCGAAGGAGACGTCCGTCAGCACCTGCGGCCTGCTGCCGAAGCGCTTGCTGATGTGTGCAGCTTCCAGCAGCATGGGTTTACTTTCCGGCAGACTTGAGCATGGCCTGCGCGGCACGCTCGCCGTCATAGTCCGAATCCTTGCCCCAGGTATAGCCGACCTGGCTGAAGACGCTGATGATCTCCTTGCCCTCGTCGGTCTGGGCGATCTCGATGAACGCCTCGCCGAGCGCCTTGCGGAAATCCTCGTCCGCCATGAGGTCGGAGGTCTTGCTGTAGGCAATCATGTCGTTGTAGATGCCATCGGTCACACCGATGATGCCGGTCTGCTCGACCATGGGAGCCGTGCCGCCGAGCTTCTCCTGCCAGATGGGCGCGTTCTTGATGCGGATGTGGCCAAAGGAGACCATCACATCCGCCTGACCGGTGGCCAGACGCGCAAGCGACGTGCTGTGGGAATCAGACTGCACCACGTGATCGAGATCCGCAATGGTCTTGCCGTAGTGCTCCTGCAGCCAGAGGCTCGGATAGATGTAGCCGGATGCGGACGTCGGGGCGAGCACGGACCAGGTCGCGCTGTTGAGATCGTCCCACGTCAGTTCCTCGCCGGCGTTGACCTTCTTGAGCAGCTCCTGCCCCTTCGCGCTCGGGCCGGCCAGAATGATCGAGCGGTAGTAGGTCGTCATGTCCTGCGTGTTTTCCTCGATGGTGCCGTCGTTCCAGTCGGCGGGGTTGTCGGAGTCCTTGTTGATGCCATAGCGCAGCGCCGTCAGCAGCACGTCGCAGTCATCGGAAAACAGGACATAGTTGCCGCCGGAGATGAAGCCGATGTCCGCGCTGCCGGCGCTGAGCGCCTCGCCCACGGCGGTGTAGCTCGTGCCGACGGTCATGTCGATATTCTGCACGTCATAGCCCTTTTCCAGCAGCTTCGCCTTGAGCAGCGCCTCGAGCGGTTCGGTCGCCGTCGTGATCTGATCGGCGTCCGCATACGGGGAGAACGCGATCTTCAGACTCTCGATCGTCTTGGTGCCACCGCTGGCTTTTCCGGCGTCCTTCTGGCCGCAGCCGGCCATCAGGCCGAGCGCCAGGACCAGAGACAGCATCATTGCCACTACTTTTTTCATGTACATACCCTCCAGATTTTTTCTTTCCGTCGGCCGCAGGCATAAAAAATTGGCATATGCAGCGCTGCATATACCATACCTGATGACCGGCAGACGCTGAGAATCCGCCCCCGCGGACGGATTTGGCCGGTCGATCCTCTCTGGGATCCTCTCAGCCCGGAACACGGGCTCCCTCGCAATCTGGTTTCGTCATCATTTTCTGTTGAGCGCGGCGCCAGGGCGCTCCCCCTTTCGCCGCATTCCGGAAACCAATCGACAGCTTACCACATGGCTCCGGAGAATGCAAGCAGTTTGTAAAATGAAAGTAAAATTTCTGCTGCCGCAGCATTTTCACCGGCGAATGCGCAGCAAAACGCGGGCGGTGCTAATGCACCGCCCGCACATATTTTGTGCCGCGTGGGTCACTTCTTCACGTTTTTGCAAAACTCCATCAGGATCGTTGCGACCTGTTCACGGGTCGCGCTGCCCTGCGGCTCAAGATAGGTCTGGCCGCCGTTGCTCGCGCCGGAGATCAGGCCCAGCCCGACCGCGTCTGCC
>OIXG01002476.1_pt1 | contig 13911 bp, 10 predicted proteins | sample 1587731 | NCBI WGS metagenome assembly OIXG01 (sample SAMEA3888908, study PRJEB22519) | human gut metagenome | biome: human gut; feature: human-associated habitat; material: faeces | place: Denmark | collected 2010
GGGCGATGGCGATGGGAGGCACCATGCCGCCCACCATGACAGCGGCCATGACCTCGTAGTTGCCGGAGGCCAGCGCCGCGGTGCCAAAGACGTAAGCTGCCTTGTTGAACGGGCCGCCCATATCAATGCTCATCATACCGGCCACGACAGCACCCAACAGGACCTTGGAAGTGCCGCCCATGGCGTTGAGCCAATCGGTCATGGCGGTGTTGATCATGCCCATGATGGGGTTGATGCCGCACATGATAGCGCCCACCACGAGGATGCCGCCCAGCGGATAGATCAGCATGGGCCGGATGCCGTTGAGGCTGGCGGGGAGCTTTTCGGTGATCTTCTTGAGGAACTGGACCACATAGCCTGCCACGAAACCGGCCAGCAGAGCCGCCAGAAAACCGCCGGAGATCCCGGTGGTCTCGCCATTGGCAAGGTCTGCAAAGTTGGTGCCGTTCATGGCCAGGACGCCGCCTGCAAAGCCGACGGCCAGACCCGGGCGGTCTGCAATGGACATGGCGATGAAACCGGCCAGGATGGGCAGCATGTAGCCGAATGCCGCGCTGCCCACCGTCTTGAAGAACGCCGCCACAGGGGTGTTCATCCCGAAGTTGGAGGGATCAATGGTGTAGTCGTCCAGCAGGAATGCCAGGGCGATCATGATGCCGCCGCCCACCACGAACGGCAGCATGTGGGAGACACCGTTCATCAGGTGCTTGTAGAGGCTGCGGCCCAGGCTCTCGCCTGCGGTGTCCTCCTCCGCGGCCGCCTGCGCGCCGCCCTTGGCGTGGAAGACCGGCACCTCACCGTGGGCTACTTTCTTGATGAGTTCTTCGGGTTTGTGGATGCCGTCGTCCACCCGGGTGAACAGGACGGGCTTGCCGTCAAAGCGGGCCGTTTCCACGTTCTTGTCCGCTGCCACGATGATGCCGTCGCACGCCTCGATCTCTTTCCGGGTCAGGGCGTTCTTGGTGCCGTCGGAGCCGTTGGTCTCCACTTTCACGGGCAGACCCAGCTTGTCACCGGCCTTGACGAGGGCTTCGGCGGCCATGTAAGTATGGGCGATGCCGTTGGGGCAGGCGGTGACGGCCAGCACCCGGTAGCCGTTCTGGGGGATCTGCTGCTGGGTGAAGCTCTCATCCCCGAACTGAGCCTCTTCCTGTGCGTCGATGGCGTCCAGGAACTCCGCCGGGGTCTTGGCGGCGCGGAGCTTCTCCACGAAGTCCTCGTTCATCAGCATCTGCATCATGCGGGCCAGCATATCCACATGCAGGCCGCCGTCCTCCGGGGCGGCAATGGCAAACAGCAGGTCGGTGGTGCCGTCGTCCTCGGCATTGTACTGCACCGGGGCGCTCAGGCGGAGAGCCGCCAGGCTGGGGCGGGTGACGCAGGCCGTTTTGGCGTGGGGCACGGTGATGCCGTTGTCCACATAGGTGGAGCCCTCCGCCTCGCGGGCGTAGAGGGCCTTTTTGTAGGCCTCTTTGTCGGTAATGTTGCCGTGGGTGGCCTGCAGCTCCACCAGACGGTCGATGATGGCGGCCTGATCCGGCGCGGCCACGTCCAGCGCGATGGACTTTGCGGTAAACAATTCCGTGATACGCATGGGGTGTTCTCCTCTCCTCGTTAAATCGTCAGCAATAACTTCTCGATCTCTTCTTTCTTCGCCAGCCCCAGGCTGAACGCCGTGGCGCTGCCGCAGGCGGTGCCCAGACGGAGGGCGGTGGTGTAATCACCGCTCTGCAGGTAGCCTGCCACAAAGCCTGCCACCATGCTGTCACCCGCGCCGACGCTGTTGACCACTTTGCCTTTCGGGCAGCCGATGCGGTGGGTCTGGCCCTGCTCATCCAGCAGCAGAGCGCCATCCCCTGCCATGCTCACCAGCACGTTGCGGGCGCCTTTTTCCTGCAGGGTCCTGGCTGCTGCCACGATTTCATCCTCCGTGTTCAGAACACGGCCCACGATCTCGCCCAGCTCATGATTGTTGGGCTTGATGAGGAAGGGGTGGAACGGCAGCACATTGACCAGCAGGTCCCGGGTAGCGTCCACCACGGCCCGCACGCCACGGCCTTCCAGCCGGGCCAGCAGCCGCTCGTAGGTGGTCTGTGCCAGGCTGGCCGGGATGCTGCCCGCCAGAATGAGGATGTCTCCGTTCTGCAGGGCGTCCAGCTTGGCTTCCAGCGCCTGCATGGCGCTCTCCGGGATGTTGGGGCCCGCGCCGTTCAACTCGGTCTCCTGCCCTGCCTTGATCTTGACGTTGATGCGGGTCATCCCCTGGGCCAGGTGGATGAAATCAGTCTGGATGCCCTGGGCGGCCAGGCCGCGCTCCAGCCAGGCACCCGTCTCCCCGGCCACAAAGCCCAGGGCGACGCTTTTGCAGCCCAGCTCGGCCAGCACACCGGATACGTTGATGCCCTTGCCGCCCAGCACGCAGTCTTCGCCGCGGGCACGGTTTACCTCGCCCACTTCCAGCGGGGAGTCCAGCCGCACCACATAATCAATGGCCGGGTTGAATGTTACCGTGTAGATCATTCTTCCGTCTCCTTTACCAGTGTGTATTGTTTGTATTTGGGGTTGGGGCAGCGGTTCGTCAGGATCACCCCGCCGTGCAGTTCGGTGATAACTGCCGGGTAGACGCGGGCGAACTTGGAGTCATCCACGAGGAACCAGGCTTCCCGCGCCCGCCGGACGGCCGCAGCCTTGACAGCCGCTTCCTCGGGGTCCGGCGTGGTGAAGCCTGCGTCCAGCGCCACGCCGTTGGCTCCCATAAAGGCTTTGGTGAAGTTGTACTGCTGCAGGCTCTGCAGCGCTGCCGCCCCGATGATGGCCTCTGTCTGGGGGCGGAGCAGCCCGCCGGGCAGGCACACCCGGCAGCCTTTCTGGGCCAGCAGACGGGCGTGGGCCACGCCGTTGGTCACATAAGCGGCATCCAGTGCCGGGCCGCTGACGGCCCGGGCCAGCGCCAGCGTGGTGGAACCCGCGTCCAGATAGACAAAATCCTCTGCCGTGATGAGGGCCGCCGCCGCACTGGCGATGGCCCGCTTTTCGGCCACGGCCAGGCTCTCCTTGGCAGCCATGGTGGGTTCATCAGCCCGGAACTGGCTGTCCGGCAGGGTGGCCCCGCCGTGGACTTTATTGACTTTGCCCAGACGGTCCAGCTCGTTCAGATCCCTGCGGATGGTGGACTCGCTGGCATTCAGGGCCTCGCACAGCTCCTGCACGGTGGCGGTGCGTTTTTCCGCCATCAGCGCCAGGATCTGGGCAAACCGTTCTTCTGCCAACATCGGGCATTCCTCCTGTTTGATTGGTTTTGAAGCTTTTCGCGTGTTTTTGGTGTCTGCAATTTTATTATAGCAATCTTTCCGTCAAAATCAATCACTTTCGGTCAGTTTTTCGCACAAATTATTTCCTCGAAATTCAGGCATCCTGCACAAACGCTGGGATATAACGAACAAAAAGCAGCCAACCGACCAGGCATCCGCGCCCAGTAGTTGGCTGCTTTTGACGTTTTTTGATTGGTTTAACGGAATCAGCGCTTAGGCGTCGGAGCGGGCAAAGGCGTTCTTCATGCCGCTGCTCAGCTCAAACAGCACCTTATCCAGCGTATCGGCGGCACGGGCCTTGAGGGCCTTGGCAATGGCCTCGTTGGCCTCCACCCGGAGAGCGGCGCGCTGGCCGGCATCCGGCTCTGCAATGAGCTTTGCGTCGTACTGGTGGATGAGGGCCCGGCTGGCCGAAAGGACGCCCAGCTCATACCGCTCGGCGTGGATGAGGCTCTTGGAATAAGAGGCATCCGTCATGGCGGCGATCATCCGGCTGACCCAGTAGAAGCTGTCGGTGGACACCTCTTTGGTGGTGCAGGACAGGTACTCCGGCGTGGTGGTCACATTGGCGTAGAACGGCACCATGGTGTTGAACGCGTTGGAGGCATAAGCCACCCACTCAATGGCGCTCTGCTCCGCCGGGACGTCCGGACGGATCTGGATGAGAGCCATAAAGTCGTTGCGGTTGATGCCGATGGAGCGGTACATGCCGCGCTGGCTCTTGTCGCCGTAGCTGGCGTAGGGGTCATAGGGCGTGCCCTGGTAGTGGGAGGACAGCACATATTTGACATCCTCCGGGGTCAGCTTCTTCTCGGGCACCATGCACCAGGGCAGGTCATCGGAGCGCGGGGTGTAGTCGGCGTCCGGGCCGTCCCAGACCCAGGTGTTGGGATTGAGGGTGCGGAGCATGTACCAGGCACGGGGCGTGTTGTAAACGTGGTCGGCGTCGTCGTGGCTGCCAAAAGCGTCCCGCGGGTTCAGGCTTCCGTCCAGCGACAGGTCGAGATGATTGGCCGCGATGAACTCCCGCAGGTCCGCCGAGCACATGTAGTCTTTTTTGTCACCATAGGCATCGTCCAGGTCAAAACTGTCGATGCCCAGCTGGTTGGGCATGACCACGTAGGAATCATCCGGCACGCGGCGGGCCATCCAGTGGTGGCCGCCGATGGTTTCCAGCCACCAGATCTCGTGGACATCCTGGAAGGCGATGCCGTTCATCTCATAGGTGCCGTAGGTCTCCAGCAGGCGGCCCAGCCGCTCCACGCCCTCCCGGGCCGAGTGGATATAGGGCAGCACCAGATAGACGATATCCTCCTCGCCGATGCCGCCGGGCACCTCCGGGGTATCGCCCATGGCAGGCTGGTACACCACCAGCGGGTCAGCCCCCAGCACGCGGGGGTTGGAGGTGATGGTCTCGGTAGCGGTCATGCCCACATTGGCGGCATTGACACCGGCCGCGGCCCAGATGCCCTTGCCCTCCACAGCGTTTGGCATGGCCGTCATCCGCATGGGATCGCCCGGCAGGGGGATCTCCACATGGGACAGCACGGATTTGTAAACAGCCGGGTGCTCCTCCGGCTGCACGACTACAAATTTTTTGGCCGTGAAATGCCCCGAACCGGAATCGTCATTGCGGGCGATCATGGTGGAGCCGTCATAGGATGCGTTTTTCCCAACAAGGATCGTTGTACAAGCCATAAGTTTTTCCCTCCGAAGTTTCAAATTTCGGTTTGCTGGGACTATTGTAGCCTCTTTTGCCCAAAAAGGCAAGAGCGACAAAAAGCCCGTCGGCTCTGCATACGCCGACGGGCTTTTCCGAAAGAAAAAGAATGGGGGTTGATCGCAAAAAGGAAAGAAGATCGCAAACTTACCAGTCCTTGACCGAGCCATCAAAGGCACGGCGGGCGGACGTGCTGCCGCGCTCGTTGGCGGGGTACAGTTCCTCGGCGTCATCGGCCAGCTCCACGCCGATGCCGGGAGCCTCGGGGATCAGCATACAGCCGTTCTCAAAGCGGAGCGGCTCTTTGACCATTCTGTCTTCTGCACCATTGAGGCAGAAACCGGGCAGCTCCTGGATCCCCAGATTGGGGATGGAGGCGCAGATCTGCAGGCAGGCAGCGGTGGAGACGGGGCCCAGCGGGTTGTGCGGGATGACCAGCACATCGTGTGCCTCGGCCAGAGCGCAGATCTTTTTGCTGGTGGTAATACCACCCACAGCGCAGACGTCCGGGCGGACATACTGGCAGGCGTGGCGGGCCATCAGCACCTCAAACTCACGCAGGTCAATGGCGCGCTCGCCCGTGGCGATGGGCACCCCCACCTTGCTGGCTACTTCAGCCATGGTATCCACGTTATCGGGCGGGACGGGGTCCTCCAAAATCATGGGGCGATAGGGCTCCACGGCACGGCCAAAGGCCACTGCCTCGGGCAGGGTCATACCGCGGTGCACTTCCAGCACGAAGTCAAAGTCAGGGCCGACCGCCTCGCGGGCCACGCGGACTTTCTCCACCTCCCGCTCAATGCGGCTGGAGAAGAACTCCCCCTTGCCGTCCGGCGAGCTGGTGGGGCCGTTGCAGAAGATCTTGGCGGCCGTAAAGCCCATCTCCTGTAGCTGCTGGTACTGTTTGGCCAGCTCCTGCTTATCCTCGGTGAGGTGCATGACAGAGGCGTACACCCGTACTTTTTCACGGGTCTTTCCGCCCAGCAGCTCATACACGGGCACACCCAGGGCCTTGCCCTTGATATCCCACAGAGCGATATCGATGGCAGAGATGGCACTCATAATGACCGAACCGCGGAAGTAGACCGAACGCAGGAAGTTCTGGTTGTAATCCTCAATGCGGAACGGGTCTTTGCCAATGAGATAGGTGGCAAATTTTTCAATGGCGGCAGCCGTGGCCTGCAAATAGCCCCAGTTGCCTGCTTCGCCCAGGCCCACGATGCCCGCGTCGGTATACACCTGCACGAACAGATAGTGCTTGGCAAAGCGGAGCTTGACGTCGGTAATTTTCATAGATTCAGCCTCCAGTTTTGCTGCGTTCAATTTTCATTATAAGTGCTGCCGGAAGAATTTGCAATGCAGTGCCAGGGCCCGCTCCCAACCGGGGGTCCGGTTGGTGGTAAAGCCGTGCATAGCCTCCGGGATGCGCTGGGCTGTGACGCAGACGCCTGCCTTGACCAGCCGGAGAACAAAGGCCTCCACATCCTCCCGCAGGCTGTCCTCTCCGGCCGAGAGGATCAGGCTGTCCGGGAACGAGGCCAGTGCCTCGTCCGCAGCTTTTGCCGGGGAGCAGAGCGGGTCCGCCGGGTCGGCCTTGCCCACATAGAAGTCTGTGTACAGCTTTTCCGTCTCCGCGCGTTTTGCCCAGAACGGGTCTTTCTGCAATTCCGGAGAAAGCCGCCGGAGCGGATCCACTGTATTGTCTGTCGGGAAATATTCCATCAGCACGCAGCAGGGGTGCAGCCGATGGGTCTCGGCATTTTTCAGGCAGGCCGCCGCTACCAGGTTGCCGCCTGCGCTGTGCCCGGCCAGAATGATCTTGTCCGGGTCGATGCCCAGCTCTTCTGCGTGGTCAAAGGCATAGGCGGCGATGCCGTAGGCCTCTTCCACGGCTGCGGGGAACGGTTCTTCCGGAGCAATGCAGTAGTCCACGTCCCAGACCAGAACATTCAGCTGCTCCATGATGGTGCAGCAGTAACGGCGGTCCCGGTCGGTGCGCCCCTTGATGAAGCCGCCGCCGTGGAAATTGAGGACCAGTGCTGCCTTTTCCGGCAGATGGTCCGGTCGCTCCTCGTAGACATGGACGGTACGCCCGCCCTCTACGGGGATGTGCAGCTCGGTCTCCGTGCCGGGCAGGGCGGCCAGCTCTTCCGGGCTGACCGGGCCAAAGCGGTCCCGGCCGCGGATGGTCTGCGCCATCGCGATCTTTTCTTCCAGCATCATACAGCCTGCTCCTTTCTTCGCATCAGAATGCCGGGAAAACCGTCATGGTATAGAAGATGTAGATGAACGGCAGGATCAGGGTGATGAGAGCGCCGCACTTGAACAGGCTCTTCAGGTCGTAGCCGCCGTCGGCCATGCACATGGGGACGGCCGGCGTGGCCATGGGGGTCAGGAATGCGGTCAGGGAGCCAGCGTTGACCAGCAGGACCAGGCCGATGGGGTTGGCACCCAGGGCAGAGCAGGTCAGCAGGCAGATGGGCACGAAGACAGCAGAGACCGAACGGTTGAGCATGAACTGGGTGAGCAGGAACGGGATGATAAAGAACAGCGCGCCCAGGATGTAGTTGTTATGGGTGCCGCCCACAGCCGTTGCCAGCGCGTTGCCGATCATATCGCCTGCACCCGTGTTGGTCAGAGCAGTGCCCAGAGCCAGTGCGCCGACGAAGAGCATCAGCATATCCCAGGGGATATCCCGCAGGGCGGACTTCTGGTCCACCACACCAAACAGGACCATGCACAGACTGCCCACCAGAGCGACCGACCAGGTAGCCAGATGGAGCTGAGAGGAGAAGATGAGGCAGAGGATGGTGGCAAAGAAGACGAAGATGCCGATCTTATCCACCACCGGGCTCAGCTTCTGCTGGCCCTTGGCAGCACTCTTCTGCTCCAGTGCCTCAATGGGGACCACGGGCTCCTTGGGGGTGAACTTGGGGCCGATGAAGACCGCCCACAGCGGGACGATGATCAGGACAGGCCAGGCACCGATGGTGAAATCAATGGCACGCATGGACATGCCCGTAAAGCCGTAAGTCTCCATAAAGCCCGTGAACTGACCCGCCTGCTGGATGGCAGTGGCCAGGGGCAGAATGCCGCAGCAGGCCACGCAGACCACCATGACCGGGAACATATACTGGCTGCGGCTGTGGCCCGTGTTATCGCACAGGGCGGCCAGCAGCGGGCTGACGATGGCGTAGACCACCATAGGGCTTGCAATGAAGTTGGTGAGCAGGACAGCCAGCAGGATGTAGCCGAAGTATGCCGTCCGGAAGCTGCCACGGGTCACTTTCATGATAGCATCGCACATGCCATCCACCAGAGAGGTGCGGCGGAAGCCTGCGGCCACCACAAACATGGTAGCCATCAGCAGGGTGTTGACATTGGAGAAGCCGGCCAGTGCACCGCTTGCATCAATGCATCCGGTAAAGTAAAGTGCTGCCAGAGAGATCATGGCAGTGAGCCACATGGGGATCTTGTTCAGCATATAGCTGACCAGCGTTGCCGCAAAGATCACCATACAGATGATCATTTGAGTGTTCATAAGTGTTTCCCTTTCCATTCATGTTTTGTTTCTGAAAAGTTCTCTTGCTGCCCGGGCAGGGAGCTTTGTTGACAATATATTAACAAAAAATTCTTCCTCTGTCGTGGCCAAATGTTTGCGCGTTTTGCGGCGGCGGAGTAATTTTATGTTCCCTTTTGATAATTTTTCCGCAAACGATTCCCGTAAAAAATCCAAATCTTTTCCCTGTGCGTTTTTGCCAGAGCATTTTTTATATTCTTGTGCATTGTGCCAAATCCGCCCTGCAAAATTTGGTGCAGCATTTCAAATCAGTGGTTGACACGTCGGATTTTATCGGTTATCCTTGAAGTGGCCTTTTGGGTTGAAAATCTTATCTAAACCTTTTCCACAGGGAAAATATTTGGATTTTGGGAGGAACTCGGATGGAATTTGCAAATTATCAGCTGGACTGGCCCCGGGAAAATCTCCCCGTCCGCTGCTTTGTCCACGATGTGTTCAACTACCGTTACCACTGGCACGAAGATGAATATGAGCTCAACATCCTGCTTCACGGGCGGCAGGAATGCTGCCGCGGCAGCGAAAATTTCCACCTCGATGTGGATGACGTCATTCTGGTGCCGCCCGGCGTCGGCCACGCTTCCATGGGTTCACAGGTGGATACCATTGCCTTTGTGCTGCATTTTTCCGCCTCGGCTTTCAAGCCGCTGCTCAAAAAAGGCGGCATCTATGATTTCCCGTCCTGCCGCTCCGACGAAACCACCCGGGACGAGCCCCGCTACCGCCACCTGCGGTTTTATGCCAGCCAGATCTTCCAGTTTGCCCAGCAGGGCGGGCCCTACGCCCAGCTGGGGGTCAAAGCCAGTCTGGAGCTGCTGCTCCTTGCCCTTTGCACCGAGTTCTCCCCTACCCTGCTCAATACCATGCCCGAGGATGAACAACGCCGGGCTGCCGTCCGCCGCCTGCTGGCCTACGTCTCCGACCACTACGCCGAAAAACTGACGCTGGAAAACCTGGCCGATTACGCTCAGTACAACCGCACCTACATTTCCACGCTCTTCAAGCAGATCGTAGGCATCAATTTCCACGAGTACCTGACCCGGGTGCGGTTCCAACACGCCCTCATTGACCTGGCCCTGACCACCGACAGCCTGACCGACATTGCCCTCCGCAACGGCTTTGCAGACCTGAAAACGTTCAACGCCCGGTTCCGCACCACTTTGCAGCGTACCCCTGCAGAGTACCGTGCCCAGCTCTGCCCGGAGCGAGTTGTAGGCGGGATGCAGCGCAAATATCTCCCCTGCGATGACCCACTGCTCCAGCGCAAACTACGGGAGTATTTACAGGTAGGCAAATCTTGAAAACAGCCTAAAAAGCACGTCCGGTGCAGAGTTTCTGGCTCTGCACCGGACGTGCTGCATTTTGGATTCAGTTTTGCGGGTGGAAATGATCGTAGATGGTCCGGGCCAGCCGCGGGCCCACGCCGGGGGTATTTTCCAGCTGGTCAATTGCGGCCTCCCGCACGGCGCTTACGCTCTTGAACCGGGCCATCAGGGCCTTGGCCGTTTTCGGGCCGACGCCCGGCACCTCGGTCAGGGTGGAGGCGTAGCTTTTTTGGTGCATCTGCTGCTTGCGGTAGGCGTTGGCAAAGCGGTGCGTCTCATCCTGAATGGCCGTGATGAACGTGAACGTGCCCCGGTTCATGTTGATGGCGATTTCCCGGCCCTCGCTGTCCACGATGGCACGAGTGCGGTGGTGGTCGTCCTTGACCATGCCGTAGAGGGGGACGTCGGCCAGGGCCGTGCCTGCCAGCGCCTCTCTGGCGGCGCTCACCTGGCCCCGGCCGCCGTCCATCAGGAGCAGGTCCGGCTTCTGGCCGAAATAGTTATTGCTGGGCTCCCCGGCCTTGGCCAGAGCGGCGTATTTTTCGTACTCCGCCGCCCGCCGGGAGACGGTCTCCGCCAGCGAGGCGTAGTCGTCGGTGCCCAGCACGGTTTTCATCTTGAACTTACGGTAACCCGCCTTATAGGGCTTGCCGTCCTTGAACGTGACCATACCGCAGACACTGGTGCCATCGCCCCAGTTGGAAATATCGTAGCTCTCAATGGCGCGGGGCGGCTTTGCAAGGCCCAGCACCTGGGCCAGCTCGTCCAGCAGCTTTTCTTCCCGGGCATAGCGGCCGCTCTCCCGGGCCAGACGCTCCACTGCATTGGTGTGGGCCATCTCGACAAGACGGGCCTTATCGCCCCGCTGGGGGACGTAGAGCTGCACCTCGCTCCCCCGCTTCTCGTTCAGAGCCTGCTGCAGGGCGTCGGCGTCCGGCGGCAGCTCGTCCACCGCGATGACCTTGGGGATCTGCTCGTCGTCCAGATAGTACCGGGGCAGAAACTCCTCCCGCGCGGCGGCGATATCCGCCGTATCGTGGAAAAGGAACTCCCGCTTATCCGTCAGCCGTCCCTCCCGGAAGCGGAGCACCGCCGCGCAGACGCTGCCGGGGGTGCCCGCCAGTGCCACCACGTCCATCTCCACATCCGGGTCCACGACCACTTTCTGGCCCGCCGTCACTTTGGTGATGGCGTTGATCTGGTCGCGGATCAGGGCCGCTGTCTCAAATTCCAGCCGGTCGGAGGCTTCCATCATCCGCTCGTTGAGGGTTTTCAGGATGTCTTTTTTGCCGTACCGGATCAGGTGGACCGCGCTCCGGACCGCCTGATTGTAATTTTCACAGCTGATCTTGCCGCTGCACACGGCCATGCATTTGCCGATATGGGCGTTCAGGCAGGGGCGGCCCCTGCCGATCTCCTGCGGGAAGCGCTTGTTGCACCGGGGCAGCAGAAAGGCGTCCATGGCCGTTTCTGCCATCTGCCGGGCCGCAAAGCTGGAAGTATAGGGGCCCAGATACTCCGCGCCGTCGTCCTCTTTCTGGAGCACGAACGAGAGCCGGGGCCACTCCTCTTTGGTGATCTTGATATAGCTGTAGCCCTTATCGTCCTTGAGCAGGATGTTGTATTTGGGGGTGTGGGCCTTGATCTGGCTGGCTTCCAGCACCAGCGCCTCAAACTCACTCTGGCAGACGATAACATCGAACGCATAGGCGTGGGCGATCATCTGGCTGACTTTGTTGTCGTGGGGCACACCCTCCCGGAAATACTGGCTGACCCGGATGCGGAGCCGCTTGGCCTTGCCGATATAGATGATGGTATCGGTTTTATCCCGGATAATATAAACCCCGGGTAAAAGCGGCAGCATACAGGCCTTTTTGTAAAGTTCCGCCTTGGTCATTCCGCATCGCTCTCCCGGTTTTTGCGGGCCTGGCGGATGTTGTCCAGAGAGCGGAAAATGCCAAACCAGGCGGGCACAGTGTACCACCAGCCGGGTTTCTTATCTTCATCGGCTGCAAACCAGAGGGCAAACTGGACAATGAGCACAGTGACGGACATGCCCAGCGTAAAATACCACGGACGACCGGAATCACAGAACGCCACAAATTTCCGCATGGTTTCTTCACTCGTTTTTTTCATGGGGAATGTCCTCCTTTTTCAGATCTTTCATTTCCGGGTTCTCTCCCGATCGCAAAAAAGCGGCAGGAAAATCTCCCGCCGCTTCAAAAATCAAAGGCTCGAATTACTCTGCAAAGCCAGACTCTACCAGCTTGATGAGGCCATCCACCGCGGCCTGCTCGTCAGCGCCATCGGCAATGATGCGGATGGTAGTACCGCCAACGATGCCCAGAGACAGAACGCCCAGCAGGCTCTTAGCGTTCACGCGGCGCTCCTCTTTCTCGACCCAGATGGAAGACTTGAACTCGTTTGCTTTCTGGATGAAGAAAGTAGCGGGACGTGCATGCAGACCAACCTGATTTTCAACGGTAACTTCTTTGACGTACATAGTAAAACGCTCCTATCTATTATCGTTCTCGGGGATGCAATTTTCTTTCGTGCCTGTTGCGTTGTACTCATTTTAGCGCAAGACGAAACCGTTGTACAGCCCCCCGGCGCATTTTTGGCGGTTTTCCCAATGAAATCCGGGGCATTTTTCACCTTTTATACAAAGACAACAAAATTATTCCCCCAACGTTGGCGGGGTAATACAAAAGTTTTCAACAATTTTAGCACTTGGGACCTTTTTCTGCTCCCTGTGACAAAGTTTTCAGCCCTCGTACCGCATGGTGACCATGGCACACTTGTGCACAACGCCGGGCAGGGCGGCCGGGTCAAATTCCTCTTCCACTTCCCCGGTCAGCCGCCAGCCCATGCGGGTATACAGTGCTTTGGCGCGGGCATTGGTGTCCAGCACACTGAGCACCGGGTGCGGGTGTTCCTCCAGCTTTTTACGGGCAAAATCCAGCATCTTGACACCAAGGCCCCTGCCGCGGGAAGCTTCCGTTACATATAAATGCTCGATCCGGCCCTCTTTATGACTGACGCTGACCATTCCGTCCGGCACATCCTTGGTGCAGTGGAGATAATGGGCATAGCCGTCTTTCTTTTCCTGCTGCAGCCGGGCGAGAAATTCTTCTTCCGTGAGGCGGGCACAAAACTCCGGCGTCCAGTTCTGGGCGCAGACGGCGCGGCGGCCCTCCAGCATCAGGCGGGCGGCGGCCGCCATCTGCTCCTCGGTTTTCACAAGGCGCATGTTCTCGCCCCGCTTCCATTTGGGCAGCTCGGTGATGGGGTGGGTGGCACACCACTCTTCATAGAGCTCCGGGCGGCGCAGGCGGGTGCGGGCGCGGCTCTGCTCCCCGCGCCAGGCGTCGATCTTCTGATGGTCACCGCCCAGCAGCACCTGGGGCACGGCGCGGCCCTCCCAGACTTCCGGGCGGGTATACTGCGGGTACTCCAGCAGGCCGTCCCAGTAGCTTTCCTCTTCATAGCCTTTCTGCTCCGCCAGCACGCCGGGTTTGAGGCGGAGGACGCTGTCAGCCACCACCAGGCTGGCAAGCTCACCGCCGGTGAGGATATAATCGCCGATGGAGAGTTCCTCATCCGCAAAGGCGTCGATGACACGCTCATCAATGCCCTCGTAATGGCCGCAGACCAGGGTGAGGTTATCATACTGGGCCAGCCGCCGGGCATGCTCCTCGGTATAGCGCTGGCCGCCTGCCGTCAAGAACACGATATGCGGGGCGGGGCGTCCCTGTTCCGCCACCTCTTTCTGGACGGCCCGCAGGCAGTCCGCGATAGGCTGGGCGTACAGCACCATGCCGCACCCGCCGCCATAGGGATAATCGTCGGTCTGCTTCTGCTTGTTGAGGGTATAATCCCGGATCTGGTGGCAGTGGGTCTCAATATAGCCCCGCTTGGCGGCACGGCCGATGATGCTGGCATCCAGCACCTGCTGGCACATCTCCGGGAACAGGGTCA
>OIXG01002481.1_pt1 | contig 13880 bp, 13 predicted proteins | sample 1587731 | NCBI WGS metagenome assembly OIXG01 (sample SAMEA3888908, study PRJEB22519) | human gut metagenome | biome: human gut; feature: human-associated habitat; material: faeces | place: Denmark | collected 2010
GACGTCACTCAGCCGGAGCCTGCAAGCAATTTTGCGCATAAATCTTGACGGGACCGACCATTGTGGAGCTCCTGCTGCAGACAGCTGTTAACTACGTGGATACTGCTATGGTTGGAAGCATCGGAGTAAATGCAACAGCAGCGGTCAGTATAACTATGTCGACAATTTGGCTCATCAATGGCTTTATGAATGCAGTCGGCATTGGATACTCTGTGCTGGCAGCACATTCCATCGGAGAGGGAAACTATGAGCAGGCAAAAGTTATCATTCGCCAATCCATTCTGGCGATCGGCGTGGCTGGTATTTTTTTGACGTTGATTGTCACCCTTTTCATTGCGCCGAATCTTCCTGCCTGGATGCATGCGGAAAAGGAAGTTGTGCCGCTTGCTAGAAGTTACTTGCGTATTATCGGCATGGGATATCTGTTTAATATTTCCCTCATCGTCTGTTCAAACTTGCTGCGCTGTGCCGGGGATACCAAGACACCGATGAAATTCAATATTTTAACAAATATTATCAATGTGGTTGGAAATTACCTGCTGATTTATCCCTCAAAGGAAATACAATTATTTGGCAAAAATTTTTTGCTGCAGCGTGCCGGACTGGGTGTCAGCGGTGCTGCAGCGGCAACTTCAATGTCTATAGCGTTCTCCGGTATAGGCCTTCTTCTGATTCTTTTCTTACGGCAAACACCTTATCAGATCAGCCTAAAGGAAGACTTTTCTCCGGACAGTTTTATTATTCGGCGGGCAATTCGCCTGGCTGTACCGACTGCAATGGAGCGCATGACAATATCGTTTGGCCAAATTGCAGCGACCTCGATAATTACCGGACTCGGAACAATGGCACTGTCGGCAAATCTTTTAGCGGATACGGGGGAAAAGATTTGTTATCTGCCAGTCTATGGCTTTGCAACGGCAGGAACAACGCTGGTGGCACAGTCGCTGGGCGCGGAGGAAAAAGACCTTGCCCTGCACTACGGACGTTGGTGTAATCGTTTAGGTATTATCGTGATGCTCGTCACCAGTACAGCAATGTTTTTGTTTGCAGTGCCGATTATTGATCTTTTTACAGATGACACAGAAACAATTCTGCTAGCGGCGCAGATGTTGCGCATCGAGGCATTTGCAGAGCCACTGCTGGCGATTGGCGTTGTTCTTGGTGGAGTGCTGCGCGGAGCTGGTGACACTCGCTGGCCATTTGTCATTTCTCTGCTTGGCATGTGGGTGGTTCGCTTGCCGCTGGCATACACTCTAATTCATTTATTTGACTGGGGACTTGCTGCTGTCTGGGGGGCTGCGATTGCGGATTGGGCTGTGCGCGCCGCCATATCCTGCCACCGCTTTTATCATAAGAAGTGGATGACGCAGAAAGTATAAAAACTGAAGCCGGATGAAGCCAGGCACTTTATTGATAACTCATTCCGAGATGGTACACTGAAGACGACGGGAACGGATTTTGACAGGATCATGCCGCCGGTTTCCCGCTTTGGCGGCGGTGACCGGGCAAAGAAGAAAGAAAACATTATAAATCGCTTATCGCGATTTTTCGAAAAGTATTTTGGCGCAGCATAGGCAAAAGTAGGTGAATTCTATGCGTTGTCCGACCTGTGGCGAGACTGTTATGATACACGGCGGTTACTGGGAGTGCGGTTGGTGCGGTGACTGCGGGACTCTACGGAGATGCCAACAGCCGATACCGGAGAAAATTGAGGAAGAGCTTCCCGAACTGACGCCGGAGAGCCTTGCGGCGACAGCTGATCCTGATACGGCACTGCTGCTGCGAAAATTTTCCGAGTACCTTAGTGCGTGGGACATGGATGAGCTTTCAGCTATGGGAGCATCGGAGATTATTGAGCGAGCCTACGGTGAGGATCAAGAGACGGGCATCGCTATGTGGGGGACACTGCTGCGCACAGCAGGGAGTAGATTAAAATCTCCGCGGGAGGCAGAATGGCTGCTGCACACCTGCTGCCCCTACGGTGAGGATGATTTTTGTGAAACTCTTTTAGACGAGCTCGCAAGGAACGAAAAACTGGTTTGCTGCATTTTACAAAGCGCCTATGTCGGTGCGGAGCAATATCACTTGATAGATGCCGCGGCGGAGTCGGGAAGGCCGGAACTTATGGCTCGGTTTATGGCGGCGTTGGGCGGAAACACCTTCCCGAAAAAAAAGTGGGAAGTCCCTTATCAGGAGTTCGAGGAACTGTGTGCAGCACGCAGCCGAGAGACAGTATCGGAACAGGAGAACACTGAGAAGATTTCCGATGCTGAGAAAACGGACATGCCGCGAGCTGTCTCGGCGGAGCGGAAAAAGTCCAGCAGCGGAGTGATCATTGCCTTTGCTGTGCTTGTGATGCTTTGCGTTGGGATATTCGCCAGCCTCCGTTGGAACACCACCGTTCAAAGTCATGACAATCCGGCGCCGCCAACGACGAACAGCACGGATTTGAAAACCCAAAATAGCAGAGTTAATAAGGAAAAAGTAGACGCGCAACAAACGGAAAAAGAACGGTATTCTGGTAAACTGCCTGTTGAGGGAATGCCCGTGCGCTGCCTGCAATACACCACGCTGGGCGCGCCTGACAAAAGGCTTGACTGCAAGAATTTTGACAGGCTGGAGCTGGGGCAAAAATACTTTAATGTCTACTGGTACGATGAAAACGGCGAGATCATCGCCGCCGGTATGTGTGCTCAGTGGAAAAACGACAGCGAATTTATGCTGAAGTCCTTCTCACAGTATTACCCCGGACAGAAAGGTGAGACACAGACCGCCGATTCAGGAAATTTTTCTGATACCGGTCCTGGCAGTGGTGCCAGTCTGCGGGAAGACTACGATGATCCTGAAGATCTATATGAAGACGGGGACTATGAGGACCTCGACGAGGCTTGGGACGAATGGGAGGAAGGGTGGTAAACACCCTTCCTCCGGAGTATTGCACTTTACTTGTTTATGATATTGCGTAATACGACTTCCTCTGCCGCGCTGCGGATGTTGTTCATCGCACCGACCCAAGTTATTTGATCCTCGGCTTTTAGCTGCTCTGTGATGCCTTGCGCCTGCGCCATCTGTTCGATCACAAGCCGCAGCATCTCGCTTGCCTCACGATCAATCTCGTTGAGATGATGTGTCAGTTGACCGGAGGTTTTCAAATTAATATAGGCCGCTCTACGGTGCTCTTTCAGATATTTGAGCCGCATACGGCCAAAGCGTCCGTAGGTAGCAGGTTCTTTCTGAGATACCGCTAAATCCGGTAGGTAGTAGTCTCTGTACTTGCTATATGTAATTTCCATCTCATGTTCCTTTCTGCTTCAAAATCTACCCTTATTTTTACCCTTTATAGGTTTGGACGTTATAAAACAATCGGACTGACTGATACAGATTGCTTTACATTTCAGACTATTTAACACGTAATTGTATGAGAAAAGTTGCTAAAAACACTTGTGCTGATATTCAAGTCCCGCCTCGCGCACCATGGCGAGTGTTCTTACAGCATTTGAAAAGCTGTGAGGACACTCGCTTTTTTTCTGCTCAAACGGCGGGTCTGTCGTCGGTCGTGTAGCTCACGAACACGCCTTTTCTGGTGTTGACGGTGACGGCCGGGATGGACAGTGCCGGTTCGTTGGGAATGTTCATTTCCCCCACGCAGTTGTAGTGAATGCGAAGCCGCTGTACCCACTCGCCGTCGATCTTCTCGGCATTGTAGACCTCGATTTTCTCCACCAGTTCGTTGAGCATCCGCGGCGTGAGCTTTCTGGCGCGGGTGTATTTGCGGACGATGGACACGAACATATCCGTTGAGGCTGCGCGGCTGCTCTGCTTCTCTATCTCGGAACGGAGCTTTTTTATTTTCTCCGAAAGCTCCTTCTGTTCCTCCTCATAGCGGCGGGACATCTTCGCAAAGCGGTCGTCGCTGAGCTTGCCGGAAACATTGTCCTCATAGATGCGCTCGAACAGGCCGTCCAGTTCATCGTCGCGGGCAAGGAGTGATTTCAGCTCCTTCTCCTTCAGTCTGCGCTCCGTTTCCTCCGCCTGCCGGGAGTGACCGATCACTTCCTTGAGAAAATCGTCCTCGTAAAGGCCGGCATACTTCGTCAGACGACGGATTTCGCCGAGAACGACCTGCTCCAGAAAGTCCACTCGGACATAGTGCGTGGAGCCGCAGGTGCCGCGATTGCCCTTGTAGTTGGAGCAGTTGAAATACTTGATCTCCGGGTTTCCCTGATTGAAATGAAAATGAAGGTTGCTCCCGCAGTCGGCGCAGACCAGAAGCCCGGAAAACATGCTCCTTTCCCCGTCCTTCGCTTGACGCTTTCTCATCTTGCCGCGCTTTTGCTGCACCTGTTCAAAGACGGCACGCTCAATGATCGGCTCATGCACATCCTTGAAAATCGCCCAGTTCTCACGGTCATTCTCCAGTCGCTTCTTGTTTTTGTATGACTTGGAATAGGTCTTGAAGTTGAGAATGTCCCCGCAATACTCCTGCACGGAAAGCATCTTTATGACGCTGGAGCTGTTCCAATGGGTGGGCGGCAGATCCTTGACTTTGCCGGGGCGATTGATTCCCTTGGAGTGCCAGTAGGCGCGCGGGGTCAGGACGCCGTCCTCTTCAAGCTTCGCGGCAATCTGCTCCGTTCCGACCCCTTCCAGCGTCATGCGGTAAATCCGCCGCACGACCCGCGCCGCTTCCTCGTCCACGATCCAGCGTTTGGGGTTCTCAGGGTCTTTGATGTACCCGTAAGGAGGCTGCCCCATGGGTTCACCGGCATTGCCCTTGATCTTGTTGCTGATGCGCCGCTTCTTGCTGATGTCGCGCGCATACCATTCGTTGAAAAGATTGCGGATGGGAGCCAACTCGTTTTCACCTTCGTCGGTGTCGATGTTGTCCGAAACAGCGACCAGCCGAATGTCGTGATTAGGAAAGAACTCCTCGGTCAGTCTGCCGACCTCGATGTAGTTACGCCCCAGGCGGCTGAGATCTTTTACAAACACTGCCGCCGCTTTTCCCTGCTCCAGCTGCTGAATCATATCGGCAAAGCCGGGACGATCCATCGTAACGCCGGAGATGCCGTCGTCAAAAAAATGAACCAGGTTCGTGTAGCCTTTTTCCTTTGCGACCTTGATGAGCAGTTTTTTCTGATTCCCTATGCTGTAGCTCTCTCCGTCCATGTTATCGTCACGGGAAAGCCTCTCATACAGAAAGGCGGTCACGTCACGGGATTTTTTGTTGTTATTCGACTGTTTCATGCAGTCCTCCTTTCCGGGCAGCCGAACAGCAACACTTGTATTCCACAACAAGTATATCACTGTCTCGCCCTGTTGTCATGTATGCGGCGGGGATACGCCCCACCGCCTGGGACTACGCCCCCGCAGATTCCGATTTCATCAGGCGCAGAAGGACGCAGCCCAATGTGTTCTGCGTCTCCTCCTTGAATACCGGTTCAACAATAAACGACCTGTTGCCGAAGCGATAGGTCGTTTTCTCATTCAGATCATGTTTTGCTTTTTCGCCGGGTTTTGTCCGCTTTTCCTGCATGGATTACCTCCTTATGGTTGAATTGAAGCTGTGCAGGCGGTCAGAACTTCATGGGAAGAATCTCGTGCCTGCGCCTGCCGTTGTAGATGCGGTAGAAGATGTTGACGTAGCGCTTTACGCCCCGCAGCTCCTTTTCCGCCTTGCCCGCCGCGTAGATGAACTTGGGCTCGTAGGCGCGAAGGCTGTAAACGAGGCGGTTACGGTCATACTCATCATGGTAAAGCTCCACAAAATGAATGAATCCCTGAAGAACCTCAGCTCTCAGGGATTCCGGATCGCCGCCCCAGGCTTCCAGCAGGATGGTCAGCGCTTCCTTGTAAACCTCTGCGCCGACGCGCTTGAACTCCGCAAAGGCGGTATTGATGCAGATGATGCGCCCGACGCCTCCACCGCGCTCAAAGCCCACATGAAATCCTACGTCCTCGGTCGCTTCGTAAAACTCGCCCGACGCCTTATCCTCTCCGCGAAGATTGGCGCGGAGCTTCGCGCTGGGCGTCAGGGCTGCGGAGTAGCCGGTCTGCATGGCAAACAGCAGGGCTTCCTCAGCCTCTGTCATACCGTAGTACACCTTGCAGAGGATCGGCAGATCGGCATTGCCGTTCATGTGCTTGCGCGCCACAATAGTATGTTGCCCGTCAAACACATAATAGTGACCGTCACGAAAGCTAACCTTCGGTTCGTTGGCGATACGCTCATTGAACCCGGCCACGATCTTTGCCACACGCTCGGTGTTCAGCTTGCGCTGGTACGCATCGGGAATCTCCAAATCCCGGCTGCTGACCTCCATCAGCTTGTAGAGTGTCTTAATGCTGTTCATTGTCTGTTTCTCCTTCCAATTTGAGAATGTATTGTTTTGGCTCCTGCATGATTTCAATGACCTGATCTTTGTAGTCCGGCTTTTCCAATAGACCGGGGAAGTTCGTAAAAAGCACGTCGCATGTCTCGACCATGTTCCGCGCCGTATAGCGCAGGCTTACCAGTGCCGAATCCTCCGTGACGCGCTTGGAGTCCTTCATATCCTCGTAGCTTTTGTCGATAGTCGCATAAACCTCTTGCTGGCGCTTTGTGCCGCTCCGGGCAGATTCCTTATCTGCTTTGGGCTTCTTTTCCGGGATCACCCTGAGCTGTTCCGCTTTTTCCCGGCGTTCCTCCGGAGAGGCACGGGCGACAGCCGCCACATCGGTTTCTCTGGGCTTAAACTTTCCGAGCAACAGGTCATTCTTGATGCCCGGAAGCACTTCTTCAGCGGCGTCCACACCTTTTGCATACTGATCCGCTCGTTTAACATAGCTCTCACTTGTTCCTGTCTCTGAAGCAATTCGCTCTCTTGTTTTCTGTGCTGCAATCAAGTGGTCATTTTGACCACTTGATTCTGGCAGATTGCTTTTCCGATCTCCTCCATGTGTTTTTTTCTCTGCATTGTAACGCTGCCCGATCAGATATTTCTTCTGCTGGGGCGTAAGATTTCGCCGTCCGAGCTGGTTCTTGCAAATCCAGGAAAGAGCCTCGTAGCGGTTGATGAACTGCTTTTCATGGGTGCGGAACCCGATGCCCGGATGCGCCTGCGCGATGCGATAGCGGTTGTGACCGTCCACAATCGTATCGTTCCAGACGATGAGGGGCATGAGCACAAGCCCTTCCTCTAAGATGTTTTCTTCCAGCTGGGAAAGCTCGTCCTCGGTCAGCGGCGGGCATTTCGCCTCGAACTCCGGGTCGATGGTCAGTACGGGATTCATTACGGAGCCTCCATTTCTTCGGGGACGTACAGCCCCAATGCGCTTTCGATGGCTTCCCCGATCTCATCCATCTGCTGCCGGGTCATCCTGCCCAGGTACTTCTTCACGCGCCGCTTGTCGATGGTCTTGATCTGCTCCAGCAGCACCATGCCGGGAAGCTCCAGCCCGTGGATGTACTCTGCGTAGTAGTGGGTGGGCTGGGACGGCTTCTTGCCGGACTTGGACGTGATGGGCGCGACAATCAGCGTGGGGCAGTAGTAGTTGCCGGTGTTGTTTTGCAGGACGACCACAGGGCGGGTGCCGCCCTGCTCAGAGCCTATGTAGGGGTCGAGGTTAAGGTCGCCCGGGCGGGCGCTTTCCGGGGAGACATAGGCGCACATGCCCCGCAGACCCTCCGCGCCCAGCCTGCCGAAGCTCCAATGCAGACCGCAGTGGTTGTAGACATACGAAACGAAGCCGGAGCAGTCGAAGGAGGTGGCGGGCGAGCTGCCGCCCCAGATATAGGGGTAGCCCAGATACTTCTCCGCTTCCTTGATGATGGCGGCGAACTGCTCATCCGCCAGCGCCTCCGGGGGTATCTCGTACTTCTCATACTGGGTGTGGTAGTACCGGTTCACATACGGGGAGCCGGGGAACAGGTCGGGGCGGTTGCCCAGCACGCTCATATACACGGCGTACATGGAGAGCTGATCGTGGGACATGATATGCACCGGCACATGGGAGAGGTTGAAATTTTCCAGCTCCACATGGCAGATATACCAGGTGTAGGGAACCTCCGCCTCGTACTCGTAGCTTTGCAGATTGCCGTTTTCGTCGGTGTAATAGCCGATATGCGTTTCGGTGCGGTATCTGGTTTCTGTGGCGACGGTTTCCGTTAGGATATACTGCTTTTCAAACAGCGTCTCCAGAATCCCGCCTATTTCGTCAATCGTCCATTCTTCGCCCTTGAGGGCGGTAATCATGGAAATGAGCACATAGGGGTCGTGCTCAATCTCGTCCAAGTCGAAGTGGTACTCGTCGTAATCGTGGGTGCGTTCGTAGCTGTTCAGGTATTCCCGCAGCTCGTCCTCCATGGCGCAGTAGGCGGCTTCCGCCGCTAGCATATCCGCATCCTCCAGCGGATAGGTGGAGGCCGCAATGCCGGACACCCCGCCCTGAAACAGCGTGGAGCAGGAGGAAATGCAGGTCATGAGCAGCAGTATCGCGGCGGCGACGCCGCCCGCGATGAGGAAGCCCTTCTTGTGCCGGACAAAAAAGCTGCCGGCCTTTTTGCTTCCCTCGGCGGCGCGCTTTGCCGCCTTCGCGGTGGTCTCGGACGCTTTGACGGTATTCCTCGCGCCGTTCCCCGCTTTTGCGGCGGCGTATTCCTTTTTAATGGCCTGCTTCTGCTGCCAACGGGAATAGGGATTGGAAGCCCTGCCGTATTCCTGCTCGTATTGTTTGTTCAGCGCCTTGAGATTGGCTTTGTCTGCGGCGGCTTCCGCCTTGTCCGCCCTGCGGTAGGGCTTTTCCGCATGGGAGCGGTGCGCCGATTCCGCAATGCGCCAGGTGCGCTCCGCCGTCTCGGTCAGGGTGTTCGCCGCCTCCGTGCCGGGGTTGTCGTCGCCCTCCTCCCGGAGCTTGCGGTGGACTGCGCTGCGGACGGTATCCAGCGGCGCTTTCCTTGCGGCGTGCGCCAGCTTGGAGGGCGGACGCTTTTTGTCCGCCTCCTCAAAGAAAAGGCGCGTCGTGACCTTGCCGTTCTCACTGTCCACAACGCGCTTTTTGACCTTAACGGTTTTCTTGGGAATTTTCGCTTCGGCCTTTTCCAGCTTAACCGCCGCCCTGTCCGCCTTGCGGACGACGCGCTCCAGCTCCGGCAGGGCGCGTTCTTCCTCGGTGAAAATCAGCCTTGGCGAGCGTTTTGCCATATTCATCACCTCCTGATGGGACTGCTGATGAGTTAAAAGCGTTATTCAAACAGAATTCCATCCGTTCTCTCCAGAAAATGCCGCTTGCCTGCCGGGGTGATGAGGGTATAGTGTCCCAGCTTGCCGCGCTCGGTGTAGAAGTCCCTCACCAGAAACAGACCGGCGCTCTTTTTGACCGCACGGGGAAAGAGCTTGCGGTTCTTGTCCCGGAACAGATACTTCTTTTCCTCCAGATACCGGGTAAACTGCTTTTCGGGAACGCCCAGCTCCTTGGCGGTGGTGCGGATATTGGTGCAGTCCGCAGGGTCAACAAAGGCGTCGTAATACTCCGCTTTGGGGAGGGCAAGCCGGAGACAGCGGGTCAGCTCCCGGTTTCGGGCGTTTTCGCTGCGCAGACGGTTCAGGTACTCCGGCACGGCCTCGGGGTGCGCCTCCAGCGCATCCAACAGGCTGTCCGTCATATACGCGCCGTGCTTGCGGATGGAGGGAATGACCTCATGGGTGATCCAGCGCTTGAAGGCTCTCGCTTCCGGCTTTTTGGAACAAAGGATCAAATGATAGAGTCCGGCTTCACTTACGGCATTTATTTCAATCGTCTTATCGGCGTTCTGGGGTGGGGTACTTCAAGTAACCCACCTTCATCCGAGTCCAATCTGGACATTGCGCGCGTAACCTGGTTCAATCCGAGAGCTTTGCACACATCAACCGCAACAAACCAAGGAGCTCCGTCTTTCAGCACGGAACGTACCCGACCAAAATCTGCGCTTTCAAAAATCATAAGGTGGTTATCCATAGTCTTTTCTCCTTCCTTACACTGTAATTGCGTCCTTCGATTCCTCCCCGGTTTGTTCGGAGAGGTCGGACAATTTTGTCGTGATGATTTTGTACAACTCCGTATCCTTGGGGAAGCGGTCTACGAAGGGCAGGATCACGCTGCCGTAGAACAAAAGCCCCTCGCCCTCGGCGGATTGGGTCACATACGAGAGTTGATGGGGCGAGATGTTGAGCTGCTTCGCCAGAATCTGCCGGTCGCCGGAAGCCTGGTTGAGCATATACACATAGTCGGAGTTTTCAAAGATGTTCTCCACCTCACGGCTGGATAGCAGGTCTTTGACGTTCTGGGTGATGCCCGTGGGAACGCCGCCCCACTTGCGGAATCGCTTCCATATCTCCACCGTATACGCGGCGGTCTGCTCCTCCTTCAGAAGAAGGTGCATTTCGTCGATATAGTAGCGGGTGGACTTGCGCTGCTCCCGGTTGATCGTGACGCGGTTCCACACCGCGTCCTGCACCACCAGCATCCCGATCTTTTTGAGCTGCTTTCCCAGCTCCTTGATATCGAAGCTGACCACACGGTTTTCGATATTCACGTTGCTGCGGTGGTTGAACACGTTGAGGGAGCCGGTGACGTAGATTTCCAGCGCCGTGGCGATATACTGCGCTTCCTTTTCGTCCTGCCTGCGAAGCTCGTTGTACAAGTCCTCCAGAATCGGCATCTTCTCCGGGCGGGGGTCGCTCAGGTATTCCCGGTAAACAGAGCGCACACAGCGGTCGATGATGGTCTTTTCCACCGGCATGAGGCCGTCCTTGCCGCCCACGATCAGCTCGCACAGGGAGAGGATGAAGTCGGATTTCAGGCTCAGCGGGTTTTCATCGTCGCTGTAATTCAGGTTCAAATCCATGGGGTTCAGGTAGTCGGTGGAGGTGGGCGAGATCTTCACCACCTGCCCGTGCAGGTGCTCCACCAGCGGGCCGTACTCCGCCTCCGGGTCGCAGATGATGATATCGTCATTGGTGACGAGGAACACGTTGGCGATCTCCCGCTTGGCGGAGAAGGACTTGCCGCTTCCGGGCGTGCCTAAGATCAGCCCGTTGGGGTTTTTCAGCAGCTTTCTGTCCACCATGATGAGGTTGTTGGAAAGGGCGTTCAGCCCGCAGTACAGGGCTTCCTTGCCGTCCTGAAACAGCTCCTGAGTGGTGAATGGCACGAAAATCGCCACGCTGGAGGTGGTCAGCCCCCGCTGGATCTCGATCTGGTTATACCCCAGCGGCAGCGAGGACATGAAGCCCTCCTCCTGCTGGAAGTCCAGCCTCGTGAGCTGGCAGTTGTACTTCTGGGCGATGGAGCCCGCCTGAAAGACGTTGTTGCCGAGGCGCTGCCTGTTGTCCGCCACGTTCACCACAAGGAAGGTCAAAAGGAACATACGCTCGTTGCGGCTTTGCAGCTCCTGCAAGAGCTTTTTCGCCTCCGTGCCGTAGGTGGCGAGGTCGGAGGGGATAATATCCATATCGTAGCCGGAACGCACCGCTTTTTTCTGCTCCTCGATGGTCATTTTCTGCAAGTCGGTGATCTTGCGCTTGATGGTCTTGATGGCCTTCACCTGATCCACGGACCGGACGTGCATACTGACGATAAGGGAGCTTTCCATATCCAGGAAGTCCGCCAGCATCCGGTCGTTGAGCTCCGGCGCTAAAATCTGCAAGAAGGATACGCAGCCGGTCTTGCTGCCCACGCCGAAGCTGCTGCCGGTCTTGAACTCAAAGGCGCTGGGCGCAATGAAGTCCTTCACCGACAGCCCGGAGGGAGGCAGCCAGTCCCACGAAAAGCGGAAGGGCTGCGGCTCGTCCATGTGGAGCATCCCGTGCAGCAGGCGCAGGCGCTCCATCCCGTTCAGGCTCTCCGCTGTCACGCCCAGACGGCGGAAGTTGTTGAGGATATCCGTCTCGATGCGCTCCAAGCGGGGCTTTGCCGCCCTCAGGCTGTCCGCCTCCACGCCGAAGGTCAGGTACTTGGTCTTGATAAGCCCGTTGTTGCCTCTGGCAAGCTGGCTTTGCAGCATCCCGGTGTACTCGGTGCGGAGCTTGTCGAAGCAGTCGCCCTGCAAGGGGATGGCGATGCGCCGGGCGTAGGTGTCCCGCGTGGCGGAGAGGTTGATGAAGGAGAGCTGGAAGCGGATGGAGGAATCGAAATAGTTGAGGAAGTCGCACCAGCCGTCGAAAATGGCGGTCTTGTCCTCGTTTTGGTTGAGCTGGTAGTTGATATCCTGAAACTGCACGGTTTTCGTGTAGTAATTGTCCGTCACGCGGCACACGCCGTCGGGGTACATCCGCTGAAAGGGGATGCTGTCCTGGGCGGACTTCTTTCGCTTATCCTGACGCCTGGCTCTTGCAATCGCCGCGTCGATCTGCTTCCGCTCGGCTCGTGTGAGCCTTCTTGCGGTGGTTTTGTTTGTGGACAATCGCGTAGACCTCCTTATCCAAAATATCCTGCCGGTTCAGCAGGTCGTAGAAATTGTTCGTCCTGTACGGGCGCTGCTTGGGGCGCAGGAAGCACACCTGCACGATGTTGCGGATGAGCTTCTCCGGCGGCTGACCGTTCTTTTCATACATGGCCAGCAGGAAGAAGGGCAGCATGACCAGCATCATGCAAAGGGCCGCCGCGCTGCTGCCGATATGGCCCTTGAGCAGAAAGAAAAGCGGTACGCCGATGAGCGCGCCGCCGCCAAAGCACAGAATCTGCCGTTTTGTTAAATTGAACATGACCTTGGTTTTCACCGCGTTCAAGTCCTTGGGTACGGGAACGTATGCCAATTTTCATCACCTCCGTCAGTGGGCATGGAACAGGCTCCTGGCAAGGGAGCTCGTCTTAAACAGCGTGAAGCACAGCAGCACCGTGTACCCCATGCACGTCCATATGGCTGCCGAGACGCTGCTCTCCACCACGATGTTCTGGATCAGCACCGCGTAGATCGCCACGCAGACGATGATGAGGAAACCCTGAAACCCCAGCGCCAGCAGGCTTCTGAGGTAATTCTGGCCCATCTGCCCCCATTCCCGGTTGGCCATGGTCGCCATGGGGATGGGAGCGATGGAGGTCACGCAGTAGATTTCGATCATCCTGCCGTAGCAGATGATGAAAATGCAGATGGTCAGCGCCCACATGGAAAGATGCACGACCACGGACTCCAGCCACAGTCCCAGCAGCGACCAGACCTCCATTTCCATGAGTCTTGCTTCAAATCCCGCGATATGCTCGTTGAACGTCAGAGACGTGTCCGATATGATAATGCCCGACGCGCTGTTGACGACGCTCTGAGCCGCCTCGAACACGCCCATGACGATGTTCCATGTGTTGGTGACGATGAGCACGGCGCAGGCGGTCTTGAATATCCATTTGAAGAACATCCAGGTGTCCACGTCGTGCATGTTGTTCTTTTCCGTAATGAGCTGGATCAGCTCCAGCGTCATGACAAAGGCCAGGATCACGCCCGCGATGGGCAAAATCACATTGTCCGACAGCGTTCGGATCATGCCGTAGACGCCGCTGTTCCAGCCCTGGGGCGTTGCGCCCACCTGTCCGGCGATGCCCGCCACGCGGCTGTTCACGTTGTCAAACAGTCCGTTCACGTTGTCCATGATGCCGCTGATCAGCAGCTCCTTCAGCCATTCGGTGAATTTCTGCCATATCAAATCCAATGGGCTTTACCCTCCTTTCCCGCAGCGCCCGCCCTGGGGGCGGACGCCGCGAAGGATTTGTGCGGGCGATTAACCGAACAGGCCGGAGAGCAGGGGAACGAGAATGACGCCGATGAGCGCCACGCCGCCGCCCGCCATGAGCTGTTTCATGCCCTGACTTTTTACTGATGTGTGATAAAGAAGTAATAGAAGTGTAAAAAATTTTGCCGTTCCTATCCGGCA
>OIXG01002485.1_pt1 | contig 13872 bp, 9 predicted proteins | sample 1587731 | NCBI WGS metagenome assembly OIXG01 (sample SAMEA3888908, study PRJEB22519) | human gut metagenome | biome: human gut; feature: human-associated habitat; material: faeces | place: Denmark | collected 2010
GGATGTGCGCACCATGTCTCTGGAGGATCTGCTGAAGGACATCCGCGATATGTAACAGAAAAAAACAGCTCCCTGCACGGCAGGGAGCTGTTTTTTTCTGTTTACGGTTTTCAGTGCTTTTCCGTCCGCAGCGCCGCGGCCGCTGCGCGGGCAGCCGCTGCCGCGTCCTCAGTGTACACGTCCGCGCCGATCTCGTCGCAGAAGCTCTGGCTGATGGGCGCGCCGCCCACGAAGATCTTCACGCGGTCGCGGATACCCTTTTCCTCCGCCAGACGCACAACATCCCGCATCTCCTGCATGGTGGTGGTCAACAGGGACGAGCAGGCGATGACCCCGCAGTCCTGGGCCAGCGCCGTCTCCACGAACTGCTCTGGCGACACGTCCACGCCCAAGTCCACCACCTCGATGCCGCTGCCCTCCATCATGATCTTCACCAGATTCTTGCCGATGTCGTGCATGTCGCCCCGCACCGTGCCGATGCAGGCCCGGCCCAGCTTTTCGCCGCTGCCGCCGGCCATCAGGGGCTTCAGCTCTGCCAGCGCCGCCTGCATGCACCGGGCGGCCATCAGCATCTCCGGCACGAACACACGGCTGGCGGAGAAATCCTCGCCCAGCTGATCCATGCCCCGCACCAGTCCGCCGGACAGGATCTCCTGGGGCGTCAGCCCCTGCGCCAGCGCCTCCTGACAAAGCGCCAGCACCTTTTTCCGCTGTCCCCGCTGCAGGGCGGCGGCCAGCTGGGGCAGCACGTCGTCCCCGGCGTCCGCCGGTCTTTCCGCCGCCGCGCCGGACACCGGACGCTCCAGCACCCGCCGGGGCACCGGCGGCACATCGAACCGCGGCAGGTGCAGCCTGGCGTTGTAGGCGTCGATGGCCTCGTCGATATAGGTGTCCACATGGGGATACACCGCCCCCGCCAGACCGTAGGTGATGGAGGGGATGAAGTGTCCCAGCGGGCAGCACTCCTCCAGCACGCGGTCCGCGTAGGCCCGTATCTCCTCCGGTGAGGCGTCCGCCCGGTCGATGGCCGCGCCCATGCCGCCCATCAGCACCAGCTTTCCCTTCAGGTGCCGCTGCAGGGCGGGGATGTCGTTCTCCGGCAGCACGCCCTGCCACACCTGAATGCCGATCTCCGCCATGTCGTCCGCGATGGGCGCCAGATAGGAGTCGGCGTGGTGGATGGCGATGCAGCCCCGGGAGCGGATGTACCCGTAGAACCGGCGGTACGGCTCCTTGAAAAACTCCCGCCACATCTCCGGCTTCATGAACAGGGCGTCCTTGGTGCCCCAGTCGTCGTGGGAGAAGATCACGTCCGGCTGCAGGTTGTCGATAAGCAGCTTCACATAGCCCAGCCGGTACTCCAGAATGTACTCGATCAGCTCGTGCATCTCCTGCGGATGCTCGTAGAGGTTGGTCAGCGTGTCCTCAAAGCCCATAAGGAAGTGGCACTGCTCAAAGATGCCGGTGCCCATGAACCCCGCCAGCAGCTTCTCCTGGCCGCAGGCGTCCCGGGCCTGCCGGCGGCAGTCCTCCCAGCCCTGGGTGCAGTTGGCCGCCAGATCCGGGGCGTGTACCGTCTCCCGCCACCGGGTCACGTCCGGGCACACCGCCAGACCGTCCCCTGTCAACGGCATGGGGCCGGGCGCGTCCGCCGGGAAGCTGATGGTGGTGCCCCAGCGGTCCACGCTGACGGTGCCCCGCTTCCGGTTGCCCCGCAGGTATGTGTTGGCCGGGTCGTTCAGGCACATATGCAGCGCCTCGTACTGCCGCAGCTGCCGCTCCGGCTGGCCGTCCGGCTTCAGAAGCTCCAAAAAGTTCTCTTTTGCTGTCATCATGGCGCACTCACCTCGCAAAGACTCTTGACAAAGCAGGCTCATCCTGCTTAAAGTAGTGGTAACATTATAAAAATCCCGCACTTCTCTGTCAAGTGCGGTCCCACTCTTTTCTGACGGAGGTATGGATATGGAGCTTCGTTTCCCCCTTATTCTGGACGGTGCCACCGGCACCGAGCTGCAGAAGCGCGGCTATACCGGCGACATCGGCGCCGAGCAGTGGACGCTGGCCCACCCGGAGGCCATCCGGGCCATCCAGCGGGACTATGTGGCCGCCGGCAGCCAGGTGCTGTACACCCCCACCTTCGGCGGCAACGCCGTAAAGCTGGCGGAGCACGGCGTGACGGCGGACGTGGCCGACTGCAACCGCCGTCTGGCCGCCCTGTCCCGGGAGGCCGCCGCCGGGAAGGCCCTGCTGGCCGGCGACCTGGCCCCCACCGGCCTGTTTCTCTCCCCGCTGGGCAATGCCGCCTTTGAAGATCTGGTGGGCGCCTACGCCCGGCAGGTGGCCGGTCTGGAGGAGGCCGGTGTCGATCTCTACGTCATCGAGACGATGATGACCCTGTCCGACGCCCGGGCCGCCGTGCTGGCCGTCCGCGCCGTCACCGACAAGCCCATCTTTGTCACCTTCACCTGCGACCAGAACGGCCGCAGCATCTCCGGCACCGACGTCACCGCCGCCCTCACCGTCCTGCAGGGCATGGGCATCGACGCCTTCGGCCTGAACTGCTCCGCCGGGCCGGAGCAGATGCTGCCCCAGCTCCGCCGCCTGCGGGAATACGCCCGCGTGCCCCTGATCGCCAAGCCCAATGCGGGCATGCCCGTCATCGTGGACGGCAAAGCGGTGTACGACTGCCCGCCGGAGCAGTTCGTCTCGCTGGTGCCGGATATGCTGGCCTGCGGCGTCATGATCTTCGGCGGCTGCTGCGGCACCACCGCCGCCCACATCGCCGCCCTGCGCGATGCGCTGAACGGCGCGTCCGTGACGCCTCCCGCGCCCCGGCACACCGACTTGCTGCCCGCCGCCACGGAAAAGCTGCCCTGCTATCTGCCTGCCGACGCGGGCCACGGCCCCGTCCTGTCCGTTACCCCCGAGCTGGAGGACACCCTGGCCGCTGCGCTGGAGGAGGACTTCCCCATGGTCGCGCTGCGCCTGACCTCCCCGTCGGACGCCGCCGCGCTGGCGGAGCAGCAGTACATGCTGACAAAGCCCCTGTGCCTGGTCTGCGACGACGCGGCGGTGCTGGAGCAGGCGCTGCGGGTCTATCAGGGCCGCGCCCTGTACGAGGGTGCGCTGCCGGAGTCCGTTCTCCTGCCTCTGGCGGGCAAATACGGTCTGCTGTTCTGATTGATATGAAAGCGGGGCCGCTTCCCTTGGAAGCGGCCCCGCTTTTTTCTTATTCCATGGGCTTCAGCCGGAAGGTGTAGATGCCCTCGGCACACACGGTGCCCTCTGTGTCCTCCACCCACGCCCGGATAACGGCGATGCTGCGGCCCATGCGCACTGCCTCCGCGTGGGAGGTCAGATGGCCCCCCTGTGCCGGCGCCAGAAACCGCACCTCACAGTTGACGGTGCGGCAGATGCTGCCCCGGGTGCAGGCTGCCGTACCGGCCACCTGGTCCATCATGGTGCAGTACACGCCGCCGTGGACGATGCCCATGGGGTTCCGGTGCCGCTCCTCCAGCTGTAATTCGCCTCTGGCCCAGCCGTCGCCCAGCTCCGCCAGACGCATGCCGCCGGTGACGGCGTAGGTGCCCTCCGTATTGGCCCGCGCCTTCAGCATCGCGTACCATTCCTGTCTCTGCTGCTCTGTCATGGTTCATTTCCTTCCGTTAAAAGCGTCATCTCGCCCAGCACCACGAACCGGTAGTTGTCCGCCTCGTAGGAGCAGGTACACATCCCCACGATGCGGCCTGTGGGGATGCCCCGCCCGGCGTTGAACGTGGACTGGCTGATAAAGTTGGACAGCTCCGCGTCGCTGAACGACGTGTTGAACACCACATGCTCGCCCGGCACGATCAGCCCCGCGAACAGGTCCACCCGGTACGTCCCCTCGTTGGTGTACAGGTAGAAGAACGGGTGGGCATCGTAGTACCACTGCTGCTTGTACCCGGAGATGGAGGCGAACATGGTGCCGTCAGCCATGTGGTGGCCGTAGAGCATGTTGCTCTGGGACGTGAAGTCCCGGTTGGCCCGGGCGTCCAGGAAGATGGTGCCGTAGGCGCTGTAATTGCCGTACAGATCGTGGTGCAGGTAGTAATCGTTGTTGCCGTCATAGGCAATGGGATAGCTGATGGGTGTGCCCGGGCTGTACACATACCCGATGATGTCGTTATAGTGGGACTGCCACCAGCCCAGATCGATCTCCGCCGGCGGCACCAGGCGCATGGACTCCTCCGCCGTCTCAGCAATGTCGGCGCGCAGCTGCTCCAGCGCCGCCGTCAGCGGCTCCGCCGCGGACAGCGCCGTCTCCTCCGCCGCGTCCAGGCGCGCCATGGCCGTCACCAGCACCGGCTCTCCCGCCTCTGCCGCGGACGCGCCTGCCCCCGTCAGTGTCAGCACCAGCCATGTCGGCAGGCCCACCACGGCGGCGGCCAGCAGCAGCGCGATCCATCTCTTTTTCATCGGCTTTTCCCCCGCACACAAAATATGGGCCTATTATACGCGTTTTCCCGCCGCACCGTCAAGATTTCGCGGAAAATTTCCCCAGTTCTCACAGGGAATGGCGGACACGCCCTGCCGGGAGGCCGTTTCCTCCACTGCGGAAGGGCGCGCTCCTCTCCGCCGGCTCTGCGCGGAAACGGCCGCCGCACGCGAAAAGAGCCGCCGCGCATCAGCGCGGCGGCTCTTTTATGCGTTTTCTGCGTTGAGAGGGTACGGCTTACTTGTCGTACATCTCCACCAGCTTCTGCAGGTGCTCAAAGCGGGCCTTGGCCTCGTCCTCGTTGCGCTGGAACAGCACGTCCGCGCGCTCGGGGAACTCGCGGGTCAGACGGGAGTAGCGGGCCTCGTTCATCAGGAACTCCTGATAGCCGCCGGCGGGAGCCTTGGAATCCAGCGTGAACTTCTTGTCGCCACCGTCGGGGTTGTAGCGGAACAGGTTCCAGTAGCCGCAGTCCACAGCCTTCTTCATTTCCTTCTGGCAGTTCATCATGCCGCCCTTGATGCTGTGCATCTCGCAGGGGCTGTAGCCGATGATCAGGGACGGGCCGTGATAGGCCTCGGCCTCGGTGATGGCCTTGATGGTCTGCGCGGGGTTGGCGCCCATGGCCACCTGTGCCACATACACATAGCCGTACTGCATGGCGATCTCCGCCAGGCTCTTCTTCTTGATCTCCTTACCGGCAGCGGCAAACTGTGCCACCTGACCGATGTTGGAGGCCTTGGATGCCTGTCCGCCGGTGTTGGAGTACACCTCGGTGTCGAACACGAAGATGTTCACATCCTGCTTGGAGGCGATGACGTGGTCCAGACCGCCGTAGCCGATGTCGTAGGCCCAGCCGTCGCCGCCGAAGATCCACATGGACTTCTTGGCCAGATATTCCTTCTTGCTGAGGATGTCAGCCGCCAGCGTGCAGGCAGCGCAGTCGCAGAACAGAGCGCCCTTGGCCTTCAGCTCAGCAGCGTGGTCGGCGAACTGCGGCACGGCAGCCAGCTCCTCCACGGTGCAGATGCTCTCCTCCAGCGCCTTGACATAGGCCTTGGCAGGCTCGGCGTTGGCGGTACCGTCGTCCATGGTATCCAGCCACGCCTGTGCGGCGGCCTTCAGCTCCGGACGGGCCCACTCCACAGCGATGAGCTGGCGGGTCTCCTCGGCCAGATCCTCGCGGATCTTGTTCTGGCCGGTAAACATACCCAGGCCGTGCTCCGCGTTGTCCTCGAACAGGGAGTTGCACCATGCGGGGCCGTGGCCCTCCTTATTGGTGCAGTAGGGAGACGTAGCCGCAGGACCGCCCCAGATGGAGGAGCAGCCGGTGGCGTTGGAGACGTACATATGGTCGCCGAACAGCTGGGTGACGAGACGGGCATAGCTGGTCTCGGCGCAGCCGGCGCAGGAGCCGGAGAACTCCAGCATGGGCTGCTTGAACTGGCTGCCCTTGACGGTGTTGTCCTGCATATCCTTCTTCTCGGACACCTCGGCCACGCAGTAGTCGAACACGTCCTGCTGGGGCAGCTCGCCCTCCTGGGCGACCATGGACAGGGCGTTCACCGGGCAGGCGCCGATGCAGACGCCGCAGCCCATGCAGTCCAGCGGGCTGATGGCCATGGTGAACTGATAGGTGCCCTTGCCCTTGCCGGCCTTCACGTCCACGATCTTGGCGGCCTCGGGAGCCTTGGCGGCCTCGTCGGCGGTCAGCGCGAAGGGACGGATGGTGGCGTGGGGGCAGACATAGGCGCACTGGTTGCACTGGATGCACTTGGTGCTGTCCCAGGTGGGGACGGACACGGCCACGCCGCGCTTCTCATAGGCAGCGGCGCCCAGCTCGAACTGGCCGTCCACATGATCCACGAAGGCGGAGACGGGCAGGCTGTCGCCGTCCATCTTGCCCACGGGCTCCAGAATATCCTTGACCATCTTCACCAGCTCGGGCTTGCCCTTGAGCTGCTTGGGCTCCTTGGTATCCACGGCGTTGGCCCAGTCGGCGGGCACGTCGATCTTCTTATAGGCGGTGGCGCCCAGGTCGATGGCCTTGTAGTTCATATCCACCACGTCCTGGCCCTTCTTCAGGTAGGAGGCCTTGGCCTTCTCCTTCATGTAGGCGATGGCCTCCTCCTCGGGCATGACCTTGGCCAGGGAGAAGAACGCGGACTGGAGGATGGTGTTGTTGCGCTTGCCCATACCGATCTCGATGGCCAGATCAATGGCGTTGATGGTATACAGCTGGATGTTGTTCTGGGCGATATAGCGCTTGGAGGCGGCGTCCATGTGGTGGTTCAGCTCGTCGAAGTCCCACTGGCAGTTGATCATATACACGCCGCCGGGCTTGACGTCCTGCACCATCTTGAAGCCCTTGGTCACATAGCTGGGGTTGTGGCAGGCCACGAAGTCGGCCTTGTTGATATAGTACGGAGAGCGGATGGGCTTGTCGCCGAAGCGCAGGTGGCTGATGGTGACGCCGCCGGTCTTCTTGGAGTCGTACTGGAAGTACGCCTGCACGTACTTGTCGGTATGGTCGCCGATGATCTTGATGGAGTTCTTGTTGGCGCCCACGGTGCCGTCGCCGCCCAGGCCCCAGAACTTGCACTCGATGGTGCCGGCTGCGGCGGTGTTGGGACAGTTCTTATCCTCGGGCAGGGAGATGTTGGTGACATCGTCCACGATGCCGATGGTGAACTGACGCTTCATCTCGTCCTTCTTCAGCTCGCTGTACACGGCGAACACGGAGGCGGGAGGCGTATCCTTGCTGCCCAGACCGTAGCGGCCGCCGATGACCTGCACGTCGTTCATGCCGGCGTTGGCCAGCGCGGTGACAACGTCCTGATACAGAGGCTCGCCCTGTGCGCCCGGTTCCTTGGTGCGGTCCAGCACGGCGATCTTCTTGGCGGTGGCGGGAATGGCCTCGATCAGCTTCTCAGGGGCGAACGGACGGTACAGACGCACCTTCACCAGACCCACCTTCTCGCCGTGGGCGTTCAGATAGTCGATGACCTCCTCAGCCACGTCGCAGATGGAGCCCATGGCCACGATGACGCGGTCGGCATCGGCAGCGCCGTAGTAGTTGAACAGCTTGTAGTCGGTGCCCAGCTTGGCGTTGATCTTGTCCATGTACTTCTCCACCACGGCGGGCAGCTCTGCATAGTACTTGTTGCAGGCCTCGCGGTGCTGGAAGAAGATATCGCCGTTCTCATGGGAGCCGCGCATATGGGGATGCTCAGGGTTCAGGGCATGGCGGCGGAACTCGGCCACGGCGTCCATGTCGCACATATCCTTCAGATCCTCGTAGTCCCACACAGCGATCTTCTGGATCTCATGGCTGGTGCGGAAGCCGTCGAAGAAGTTGATGAAGGGAACCTTGCCGGACAGGGCGGCCAGATGTGCCACGGGGCTCAGGTCCATGACCTCCTGCACGTTGCCCTCGCACAGCATGGCAAAGCCGGTCTGGCGGCACGCCATAACATCGGAGTGGTCACCGAAGATGTTCAGGGCGTGGGTGGACACGGTACGGGCGGAAACGTGGAACACGCAGGGCAGCTGCTCCGCCGCGATCTTGTACATGTTGGGGATCATCAGCAGCAGGCCCTGAGACGCGGTGTAGGTGGTGGTCAGCGCGCCTGCGCCCAGAGAGCCGTGGACAGCGCCGGCGGCGCCGGCCTCGGACTGCATCTCGACCACCTTGACCTTGGTGCCGAAGATGTTCTTCAGGCCGTTGGCGCTCCACTGGTCAACAAAGTCGGCCATGGGGCTGGACGGCGTGATGGGGTAGATGGCAGCAACCTCAGAAAACGCATAGGAAACATGCGCTGCGGCGTTATTGCCATCCATGGATTTCATTTTTCTTACCATAACGTGCCTCCTTAAATAAAATATACTTCTCCAAAGTCCTTCCGCGCCGTGCCATGCACAGGCGAAAGCGCTCCCTCCCCGCTCTTTTTCCCATGGCCGGAGAGAAAGCTCATATGAAAGGCGCCTGTACAAAGCGCCCTTCCTCTTGGTATTGTTGATAGTAGCACAAACATTTCCCGCTGTAAACCGGATTTTTGTGATTTCCACTATTATGAAACTTTTTTAGCGCCATGCACAAAAATTCTCACACGCGAGCCCCCGGAAAGCGTCGTTCCGCGCAAAATCCGCTCCGGTTTTTTGAAAAAACCGCTGTTCACCGCCTGCGTTTTATGATAAGATGAAAGTTGAACGACAAATTGGAAGGGGGATGGCTGCCCATGGTGGTCACTGTGCGTTCTCTGGGGCTCACCGGCATCCGCGGCTACGAGGTGACGGTGGAGTGCTTCCTCTCCGGCGGACTGCCCGCCTTTGACATGGTGGGTCTGCCGGACGCCGCCGTCAAGGAATCGCGGGAGCGTGTCCGTGCCGCCGTGAAGAACTGCGGCGCCAAATTCCCCGTCAGCCGCATCACCGTGAATCTGGCCCCCGCCCGTGTCCGCAAGGAGGGTACGCTGTACGACCTGCCCATCCTGCTGGGCATTCTGGCGGCGGCGGAGGAGCTGAAGCCCCTGCCGGAGGACGCCGCCTTTCTGGGTGAGCTGAGCCTCACCGGCGCCCTGCGCCCCGTCACCGGCGTGCTGCCCATGGCGCTGTGCGCCGCCCGGCTGGGCATCCGGACGCTGTACGTCCCGGCGCAGAACGCCGCCGAAGCCACGCTGGCCGACGGGCTCACCGTCTACGGCGTGGAGAACGTGTCTCAGCTCATCGCCCACCTGAACGGCGACGCGCCCATGACCCCTGCGGCGCGCTGGCAGCCGGAGCCGTCCCGCCGCCCCCTGCCGGACTTTGCCGACGTTATGGGACAGGAGAACGTGAAGCGCGGTCTGGAGATTGCCGCTGCCGGCGGCCACAACGTGCTGCTCATCGGCTCTCCCGGCGCGGGCAAGTCCATGCTGGCCCGGCGCATCCCCTCCATTCTGCCCGATATGACCCGCACCGAATCCCTCCAGACCACGGAGATCTACTCCGTAGCCGGTATGACCGACGCCGCCCACCCGCTGGTGGATGTGCGGCCCTTCCGCAGCCCCCACCACACGGCCTCCACCGTGTCGCTGGCGGGAGGCGGCGGCACGCCGCGGCCCGGCGAGATCTCGCTGGCCCACAACGGCGTGCTGTTTCTGGATGAGCTGCCGGAATTCGACAAGTCGGCGCTGGAGACGCTGCGCCAGCCGCTGGAGGACGGCTTCGTCACCATCACCCGCGCCGCCGGGACGCTGACGCTGCCCAGCCGCTTCATGCTGGTGTGCGCCATGAACCCCTGCAAATGCGGGTGGTACGGCCACCCCTCCGGACGCTGCACCTGCTCGGAAAGCCAGGTGGAGCAGTACATGCGCCGTATCTCCGGCCCGCTGCTGGACCGCATCGACATGTACATTGAGGTGCCCTCCGTGGAGTATGAGGCTATGCGCCGCAGGGAGCAGCCAGAGTCCTCCGCCGTTATCCGGCAGCGGGTCAACGCCGCCCGGGAGGTGCAGAAGCAGCGCTTTGCCGGCACGGAGGTGTCCTGCAACGCCTATATGACCCCCGCCATGATCGGGGAATTCTGCCGGCTGGACGACGCCGGCGAGCGGCTGATGCAGGGTGCCTTTGACCGCCTGGGCCTCACCGGCCGCAGCCACGACCGCATACTGCGCATGGCCCGCACCATCGCCGATCTGGAGGGCAGCGAGCGTATCGAGGCCCCCCACCTGGCGGAGGCCATCCAGTACCGCAGCAGCAGTATCTTAAAGTAGGTGCAGCGCCAACGCACCCCGCCGCACCACCGTCTACAAAATAATAAGGAGAAACCGCACCATGCACGAGATCATCCTCTGCAAGCTGGGCGAGGTCGTTCTGAAGGGCCTGAACCGCCGCAGCTTTGAGATGAAGCTGATGAGCAACATCCGCCGCCGCACCCAGCCGTTCGGCAAATTCAAGATCTACTCCCGCCAGTCCACCATCTATGTGGAGCCGGTGGAGGACGCCTGCGACATCGCCGGGGCCTACGCCGCCTGCAAGCAGGTGTTCGGCATCATCGCCATCACCCGCGCCCTACCCTGCGAGAAGTCCAAGGAGGCCATCTTCGACACCGCCAAGACCTATCTGGCCGACGCTCTCACCGCCGCCAAGAGCTTCAAGGTGGAGAGCAAGCGCGCCGACAAGACCTTCCCCATGGGCAGCATCCAGCTGAGCCAATGGGTGGGCGGCGCGCTGCACGACGCCTTCCCCCACCTGACGGTGGACGTTCACCACCCGGAGCTGACGGTGTATGTGGAGGTGCGGGAGGACGCCGCCTACGTCCACGGCCCGGCGGAGGCCGCCGCCGGCGGTCTGCCCCTGGGAATGGGCGGCCACGCGGTGAGCCTGCTGTCCGGCGGCATCGACAGCCCCGTGTCCAGCTACATGATCGCCAAGCGCGGCGTCCAGCTGGAGATGATCCACTTCGCCTCCCCTCCCTACACCAGCGAGCTGGCCCGGGAGAAGGTGCTGAAGCTGGCGCAGGAGCTGACGCCGTGGTGCGGCCGTCTGGCGGTGTTCATCATCCCCTTCACCGAAATTCAGGAGGAGATCCGCCGCAAGTGCCCGGAGGATCACTTCACCCTGATCATGCGCCGGTTCATGATGCGCCTTGCCGACCAGCTGGCCCATGAGCTGCGCTGCCGCGCCCTCGTCACCGGTGAGAATCTGGGACAGGTGGCCAGCCAGACCATGCAGGCGCTGGCCGTCAGCGAGGACGTCACCACCATGCCGGTGCTGCGCCCCCTCATCGGCCTTGACAAGGAGGAGATCGTGAAGATCGCCCGGAAGATCGGCACCTTCGACACTTCCATCCTGCCCTACGAGGACTGCTGCACCGTGTTCACCCCCCGCCACCCCAAGACAAAGCCCAGCGTGGAGGAGACCCGGGAGTACGAGGCCGCGCTGGACGTGGAAGGCCTGTGCCAGCGGGCCATGGCGAACCGCGAGATGATCCGCGTCAAGCCCCAGTTCTGAGGAGGCGTATCCCATGCCCCGTACTGCGGAGATCATCGCCGTGGGCAGCGAGCTGCTGTCCGGCGGCGTCACCAATACCAATGCCCGGTTCCTGTCGGAGCTGCTGACCGCCGCCGGTGTGGACGTGCTGTACCACACCGCCGTGGGCGACGATGCTCCCCGGCTGGAGGCCGCCGTCAACGCCGCCAGGCGCCGCGCGGAGCTGCTGGTGTTCACCGGCGGCCTCGGCCCCACCTATGACGACATGACGAAAACAGCGGTGTCCGCCGCGCTGGACACGCCCCTGGTGTTCCACCCGGAGGTGGCGGAGGAGATACAGCGCTACTTCGACACCGTGTTCCACCGGGAGATGCCCGCCTGCAACCTGCAGCAGGCCTATCTGCCGGCGGGCTGCACCGTGTTCCGCAACCCTGTGGGTACCGCCCCCGGCTGCGCCTTTACCGCCGGCGGCGTCACCGCCGTGCTGCTGCCCGGCGTTCCCTCTGAGTGCCGGTATCTGGCGGAGCACTGTCTGCTGCCCTATCTGGAGCAGCGCCACGGACAGGTGATCCGCTCCCACGACCTGCGGATCTTCGGCCTGACGGAGCCGCAGGTGCAGGAGCTGCTGACCGACCTGCTCCATCAGGAGGACGACCTGACACTGGCGCCCTTTGCCCTGCCCGGCGAGGTGTCGCTGCACCTGTCCGCCCGGGCCGATGATGAAGCGGCCTGCGAGGCCCGGATGGCCCCGCTGCTGGCGGAGGTGCGGCGGCGGCTGGGCGGCTATCTCTACGGCGAAGACGTTTCCGGGCTGGAGGAGGCGGTGTTCCGCCTCTGCCGGGACAGGCATCTGACCCTCTCCGCCGCCGAGAGCTGCACCGGCGGCCTCATCGCCAAGCGCCTGACGGATCTTCCCGGCGCATCGCAGGTCTTTCTGGGCGGCGTGGTCAGCTATACCAACGGAGTAAAGAACCATGTGCTGGGCGTACCGGTCTCCCTGCTGGAATCCTACGGTGCCGTGTCCGCTCCCGTGGCCCGCGCCATGGCCATGGGCATCCGCGTCCTCACCGGCTCGGATCTGGCCCTGTCCGTCACCGGACTGGCCGGGCCTGACGGCGACGACCGGGGCAACCCCGTGGGCACCGTGTTCACGGCGCTGTCCGCGCCGGAGGGCACCTTTGTCCGGCGGCTGACCCTCGGCGGCGGCCGGGAGCGCATCCGCACCCTGTCCGCCCACCATGCCTTTGACCTGCTGCGCCGCTATCTCACCCATCAAATGACAGAAGGAGAATGACCCATGGCCAAGAACAACTACCGCATGAACGTGAACCAGTACGCCAATCAGGAGGAGAACATCCGCAAGGCAAAGGGCAACCCCAACAAGAACGTCCACCACAAGAAGAAAAACAGCAACTACGGCGGCTACACCACCGGCAGCTACATGGCCCAAAAGATCATGGACAAGGCCAATCAGCAGGAGCGCGTCAAGCTGCCCACCTGGCTGAAGGTCTGGCTGGGCGTACTGTTCGCCGCCGTCATCGTGGTGCTGATCCTGCGCCTGACGGTGTACAAGGACAGCATCCTGCTCAACAGCCTGTCGTCCCTGCTGCTGGGCATCGCCTGCCTGTCCCTGTTCTACATCCGCCGCTTCAAGCACACGAAAAAGGACAGCGGCCTGTACAAGGCCGTCACCGTGATCCTGACCCTCTGCGGCGTCGTCTACACGTTCATGGGCGCGGTGGGTCTGCTGACGCTGGCCGGTATCCTGTAAAAAATCGGGTTTTTCGGCAAAATTGCCATTGACAAGGGCAGTTTTTGTGAGTATAGTAGCGTTATCTCAAGGAAACACCGTATAACTGCGATGAAGGAGACGCGCCCCGCCTCCCTGCCGCGCAAAGAGAGCCGCCGTTTGGTGCAAGGCGGACGGGCAGCCGGTCTGGGGTATCACTCCTGAGCATCCGCCTGATGGCCCTGCGGGCCGGTAAGCGCGGACGGCGGCGGGCCGTTATCTCCCCGTACCCACGGCTGGTGGGACCGAGCGGCCGCAGATGCGGCAACGAGAGTGGTACCGCAGAGGATGCTTTCACGCGCCTTTGTCTCTTAGGAGGCAAAGGCGCTTTTTATTTTGTCATCTTAAAAATTCAGATAAAGGAGAAGCAACATGGAGTACAAAAAGACACTGAATATGCCCAAGAGCGGCTTTCCCATGCGGGCCGGCCTGCCCAAGCGCGAGCCGGACATGCTGAAGCACTGGGAGGAGATCGACCTCTACAACGAGCTTCTGAAAAAGAACGAGGGCAAGCCCCTGTTCTCCCTGCACGACGGCCCTCCGTTCTCCAACGGCGCGCTGCACATGGGCCACGCCCTCAACAAGTCCCTGAAGGACTTCATCACCCGTATGTACGCCATGCGGGGCTACTACA
>OIXG01002487.1_pt1 | contig 13868 bp, 11 predicted proteins | sample 1587731 | NCBI WGS metagenome assembly OIXG01 (sample SAMEA3888908, study PRJEB22519) | human gut metagenome | biome: human gut; feature: human-associated habitat; material: faeces | place: Denmark | collected 2010
ACGCTGCCAACGCACTTCCGTGTGCGTGGCAGCTCACGCGTCCGTCCATGGACGCGTGTACACTAGACTTTATACATGCTCAATGCTTTTATTATGCGCATAGTTTGTAGGCAGTCTGTACCTGACACAACCTACTGGCGGGGTGAGTAATTATACTTTTTTATAATAATTTTTTGTTGACAAATCACTATGCAGGTAATAACATATAAACATACTAAACAAGTATGGAATGAACAATGATAGATATTACATGGGAGGATGTGGCAATGAAAAATATTTTGTTTTTTGGGGATTCTAATACTTATGGATATAAGCCTGATAAATCAGGAAGATATGATTATGATGTAAGATGGACAGGCAGAATAGCTAATCTTCTTGGAAATGAATATAATATTATTGAAGAGGGACTGTGCGGAAGAACAACTATATTTCCAGATGCTGTAAGAGATGCAAGAAAGGGCATTGATCTTATTGGAGTAGTTGTTGAATCACATAAGCCGGTAGATGTTATAGCTATAATGCTTGGTACGAATGACTGCAAGACTGAATTTCATGCTGATGCAAAGACAATTGCAAAAGGAATGGAGGCAGTTGCAAGAAAGGCTAACAAGACAGCAGGAGAACATGCAAAGATAGTTATAATTTCTCCGATTCATCTTGGAAAAGGTGTAGGTGAAGAAGGCTTTGATCCTGAATTTAATGAAAGTTCTGAAAATGTTTCAAGGCAGCTTGCATGGGAATATGAAAAAATAGCAAATGAAAATGGATTTTATTATTTTGATGCCGCTGGTGCTGCTGAACCAAGTGAAGTTGACAGACAGCATTTAGATGAGAAAGGACATAAAATGTTTGCGGAAAAATATAGTGAATTCTTGTTGACAGAAGTTTTATAGGTGTTATAATGAAAATGAACATATGAATGAATGTTCATATGAAAGAATTTTGATTATTTAATGTTTTTAAGGAGAGAATATTATGAAGAAGACTTATAAGATTGATGTTGATTGTGCAAACTGTGCTAATAAGATGGAAGATGCAGCTAAGAATACAGCAGGTGTTAAGGATGCTACAGTTAATTTTATGGCACTTAAGATGATTGTTGAATTTGAAGAAGGACAGGATCCTAAGGCTGTTATGCAGGATGTTCTTAAGAACTGCAAGAAAGTAGAAGATGATTGTGAGATATATCTGTAATAGAAAGCCGTGAGAGTTGTTCTGGCAGATTGGAGTAGAATATGAATAAAAAGCAGAAAAAGATGCTTACAAGAATCATTATCGCAGCAGTCCTTATGATTGCTTTTAAGGTGATAAGCACATTTGTTGATATTCCTACGGTTGTTCTTTTTATAATGTATATGGTTCCTTATCTTGTTATTGGATATGATATTTTAAGGAAAGCAATTAAGGGAATTCTTAACAGACAGGTATTTGATGAGAATTTCCTTATGGCAGTTGCAACTGTAGGTGCAATTATAATTGCACTTGTAGATGATGGTGATTTTACAGAAGCAATTGCGGTTATGCTCTTTTATCAGATTGGTGAGCTGTTTCAGAATATTGCAGTTGGAAAGAGCCGTAAGAACATAAGTGAGCTTATGGACATCAGACCTGATTATGCCAATATTGAAGTTGATGGAAAGCTTGAGCAGGTAGATCCTGATGAAGTAGAGGTTGGTACAGTTATTGTTGTCCAGCCGGGAGAGAAAGTTCCTATTGATGGTATTATTGAAGAAGGTAATACAACTCTTAATACAAGTGCACTTACAGGTGAAAGCCTTCCAAGACAGGCAAAGGCTGGTGATGAAGTAATAAGCGGCTGCATTAATATGTCAGGTGTGCTTAAGATCCGCACAACTAAGGAATTTGGTGAATCCACAGTATCTAAGATACTTGATCTTGTAGAGAATGCAAGTTCCAAGAAATCGCGTTCAGAGAACTTTATCAGTAAATTTGCAAAGATATATACACCTGCAGTCTGTTACGGTGCGCTGGCACTTGCTATAATTCCACCACTTGTAAGCATGATATTCTTAGGAGTATCTCCTCAGTGGGGAATGTGGATATACAGAGCGCTTACATTTTTAGTAATAAGCTGTCCTTGTGCACTTGTCATAAGTATTCCGCTCAGCTTCTTTGCAGGAATCGGTGGAGCAAGTAATCAGGGTGTTCTTGTAAAAGGTTCAAGTTATCTTGAAGCACTTGCAGAGACAGACATTGTTGTCTTTGATAAGACAGGAACTATGACACAGGGAGTATTTGAGGTCAGTGGTGTATATAATAACACAATTGACAAAGATGAACTTATAAAATATGCTGCATTTGCAGAAAGCTATTCAACCCACCCTATAAGCAAGAGTTTACAGAAAGCTTATGGAAAAGAGATTGACAAGACATTAGTTACAGATGTTGAGGAAATCAGTGGTGAAGGTGTTAAGGCTAATGTATCAGGAAGAGAAGTGGCTGCAGGTAACAGAAAGCTTATGAGAAGACTCGGTCTTGAATATGCAGAGTGCAACGAGGCCGGAACTCAGGTTCATGTGGCAGTTGACGGGGCATATGCAGGACTTATACTAATATCAGATTTGTTAAAGCCTCATGCAAAGCAGGCTATAGAAGAACTTAAGAAAGCTGGAGTACGTAAGACAGTAATGCTTACCGGTGATGCAAAGAATGTAGCAGATGCTGTAGCTAAAGAATTAAATATAGATGCAGTGTACAGTGAACTGCTTCCGGCAGATAAGGTTTCTAAGGTTGAGGAGCTGTTAGAACATAAGAAATCAAAGAAAAAGCTTGCATTTGTAGGTGATGGTATCAATGATGCACCGGTACTTTCAAGAGCAGATATCGGAATAGCAATGGGCGCATTAGGAAGTGACGCCGCTATAGAAGCAGCTGACATAGTATTGATGGACGATGACCCGTTAAAGATATCCAAGGCAATTAAGATATCAAGAAAATGCTTACGTATTGTTTATGAAAATATTTATTTTGCAATAGGCATAAAGCTTATATGTCTGGTGCTTGGTGCAATAGGTATAGCAAACATGTGGGTAGCAATATTTGCAGATGTAGGTGTAATGGTTATTGCTGTAATCAATGCAATAAGAGCATTATTCGTAAAGAACTTATAAAGAAAGAGGTAATATAATGGCAGATTGTGAATGCTGTGAGTCAATAGAAATACATGAGGACTTATTAAAGATAGTTAATGAAACAATGCCAGATGAGAATGAATTATACGACCTTGCAGAATTGTTCAAGGTATTCGGTGATTCAACGAGAATTAGAATACTGTATGTATTATTTGAGGCAGAAGTGTGCGTATGTGATTTAGCACAGGCTCTCAATATGACACAGTCTGCAATATCTCATCAGTTAAGAATATTAAAGCAGAACAAGTTAGTAAAGAACAGAAGAGAAGGTAAATCGATCTTTTACTCATTGGCAGATGAGCATGTACGTGCCATTATCGCACAGGGAAGAGAACATATTGAGGAAGATATGTAATTATGATAGGGCTGTTCAGGACCGAAATGGCTGGAAAAACCTACGCAACTGCATTATTAATAAGCGTGAGTAGGTGTAATATAGGCAGTAAGGATACAAAATCATATTAAGAAGCCTACTATTTAATATCAAAATGTAGATTGTGTAGGTGTTATTTTACAAAAAAGGAGTTTCATCGATGATGAAGCTCCTTTTTTAGTGAGAAAAAACCTACGCAAACGATAGAAAATAGAAAGATGGTAGGTTTTATGCAATAAAGTTCATAAGAAGTGAGAAAATAAAACCTACGCAATAGCGTGATTAACAAGTATGCGTAGGCAAAATAACAGCTTAATAGAAAAATATACCAGAGAAATCGGCAGAGCAACCCAACACCCCAACTGTACAGAAAATTTTACAACTGTCTTGTCACATGTAAACATTCGTGGTATACTCTAGCACAATGTATGTAAAACGCAAGTCAAGCATATGTAAACCTTAACGATTGGAGAAGCAATATGTCAGTTACAAGTGATATTTTAAAGTTGAAAAAAGAGAAGAATGCAGTTATTCTTGCACATTATTATGTAGATGAAGATGTTCAGGAAGTTGCTGATTATGTTGGGGATTCATTCTATCTTAGCAAGGTAGCTACTAAGGTAGATCAGGATATTATAGTATTTGCGGGTGTTGAGTTCATGGGTGAGAGTGCTAAGATTCTTAATCCGAAAAAGAAGGTGCTTATGCCAGAGCCGGGGGCTGATTGTCCAATGGCACATATGGCAACTAAGGAAGAAATTCTTAAGATGCGTGAACAGTATGATGACCTTGCAGTTGTCTGTTACATCAATTCAACAGCAGAGCTAAAGACTTATTCAGACGTCTGTGTGACATCATCAAATGCAGTAAAGATAGTAAAGAACCTTCCTAATAAAAACATCTTCTTTATTCCTGATCAGAATCTTGGAAGATTCGTTGCAAAGCAGGTGCCAGAGAAAAATGTGATTCTTAATAAAGGCTTCTGTCCAAGACATGTCGCGATAACAGAGTATATGGTCGTTGAAACTAAGAAGAAATATCCACAGGCAAAGCTTGCAGCACACCCTGAATGTACAGAGGAAGTATTAAAATATGCTGATTACATAGGCAGTACATCAGGAATTATTGATTATGTTGTAGATACAGATTGTGAGGAATTCATAATTGCAACAGTTGATGGTGTATTTGGTGAGATAAGAAAAAAGGCACCTGGCAGGAAACTGTATACATTAAAGCCTGACCAGGTATGTGTCAACATGAAGATGGTAACCTTAGATAAGGTGCTTGATGTTCTTGAACAGGAAAATAATGAAGTGTTTGTAGATGAAGAAGTTGCAAAGAAAGCAATGAAGCCACTTACAAGAATGCTTGAGCTTGCAAAGTAAGATTGTAGTATGCGCAGAAAGAATGGAGGTATCCTATGAATAATACAATTAAAACAGATGTGCTGATAGCCGGATGTGGCTGTTCTGGTCTGTATATGGCAATGAATCTGCCTGCCGATAAGAAGATTCTTATGATAACAAAGTCTGATTGTGAGAGCAGTGATTCATTTCTGGCACAGGGCGGTATGTGTATGCTAAAATGTGAAGAAGATTACGACAGTTATTTTGAAGATACAATGAAAGCCGGCCATTATGAAAATGATAAGAAATCTGTTGAAATAATGATCCGTTCATCAGCAGATGTAGTAAAAGATCTTGTCGATTGTGGAGCAAGATTTGCAAGAGAGGCTGACGGAAGTCTTGCATACACAAGAGAAGGAGCTCATTCATCTAACAGGATAATATTCCATGAAGATATTACAGGTAAAGAGATAACAAGCCATCTGTTAGAGAAGGTGAGAACTCTTCCCAATGTGACAATTATGGAATACACAAGACTGCTTGATATAATAAGCAGAGATAACAGATGCCTTGGTGCGGTTATAAGGACAGAAAATGGAGAGCTTATTAAGGTAGAAGCTTCAGATGTTGTACTTGCTACAGGTGGAATTGGTGGTTTATACAGACATTCAACGAATTTCAGACATCTTACAGGAGATGCAATTGCAATTGCTATAAAGCATGGAGTAGAATTAAAGGATATTAATTATGTCCAGATTCATCCGACAACATTTTATTCTGACAAAGAGGAAGACAGGAGCTTTCTTATATCTGAATCAGTAAGAGGCGAAGGCGCAAAGCTTTATGATAAGAATGGAAAAAGATTTGTTAATGAGCTGCTTCCAAGAGACCTGCTTACAGAAGAGATTAGAAAACAGATGGCAAAGGACAATACAGACTTTGTATGGGAAGATTTAAGGACAATACCTGAAGAAGAATTAAAAACGCATTTTCCTAATATAGTGCAGTATTGTATTGATAAGGGATATGACCCGTCAAAAGAGTGTATTCCGGTTGTTCCTGCACAGCACTATTTCATGGGAGGAATTAAGGTAGACCATGAGAGCAGAACAACTATGGATAACCTGTATGCAATAGGCGAGACAGCCTGCAACGGAGTTCATGGAAGAAACAGGCTTGCAAGCAACTCACTTCTTGAAAGTCTTGTGTTTGCAAAGAGGGCAGCGCTTGATATTACTGAAAATGCAGTTGTAAAACCGACACAGGATGAGATTACATATTTTGATACATTTGATGCAGAAAAATATGCAGATGAGTCGAAAATTGACGGAGAATATGCAGAATTAGTCAATAAAAAGATTGAAGAGGCAGATAAAGCCTATGAAGAAAGCCAGAAGAAGAATTACGCATAATATATAGAAATGGAGAAATGATATGTTTGATAAAGTTACTTTAAAGTTAAATGTGGATCCGCTCATTCTTGGAGCACTTAAAGAAGATATTACAAGTGAGGATGTGTCAACTAACAGTGTTATGCCAGAACCAAAACTTGGAGAAGTCGAGCTTATATGCAAGCAGGACGGAATAATATGTGGTCTGCAGGTATTTGCAAGAACATTTGAACTGCTTGATGAAGATGTAGAGATTACATTTTTTGCAAAAGACGGGGATGAGGTTAAGAAAGGTCAGAAGATGGCAGTTGTAAGAGGAGATATAAGAGTTCTTCTGTGTGGAGAAAGAACAGCACTTAATTATCTCCAGAGAATGAGTGGAATTGCGACATATACTAATGGTGTTGCGAAGCTGCTTGCAGGAACTAAGACAAAGCTTCTTGATACAAGAAAGACATCACCTAATAACCGTATATTTGAGAAGTATGCTGTCAGAATCGGAGGTGGTAATAACCACAGATATAATCTTACAGACGGAGTACTCCTTAAGGATAACCATATAGGTGCTGCAGGCGGAGTTAAGCAGGCAGTTACAATGGCTAAGGAATATGCACCATTTGTAAGAAAGATAGAAGTTGAAGTTGAGAACCTTTCAATGGTGCGTGAAGCTGTTGAGGCAGGCGCAGATATTATTATGCTTGATAATATGAGTCATGAGGATATGCGAGAGGCTATGAATATAATTGGTGGAAAAGCTTTAGTTGAAGTTTCTGGAAATGTAACTAAAGAAAACATTGCAAAAATTACTGACCTTGGTGTAGACTTTGTATCAAGTGGTGCACTTACACATTCTGCACCAATTATGGACATTTCATTAAAAAATCTTCATCCTGTACAGGAGTAATCATTGTCGGGGTGAACCGGGGAGTTGTAGCAATGAATGGAGAAGAGAGAAGAAATCAGATAGTAGATATATTAAAACATTCGTCAAGTCCTGTGCCGGGTACACAGCTTGCACAGATATTAGATGTAAGCAGGCAGGTTATAGTGCAGGATATAGCGCTTATCCGCGCGAAGAATATAGATGTTTTCTCAACTAACAGAGGCTATGTGCTTAATGATAAGCAGGAGTACAGCCGCATACTTAAGGTTAAACATGGAGATGATGAGGTGGAAGCAGAGCTTGGAGCAATAGTTGACATGGGTGGATGGATAAGAGACGTTTTTGTGTATCACAAGGTATATGGTGTTATAAGAGCGGAGATGAATATCCATTCAAGGCGTGATATCAGGAAATATCTTGAGGAAATTGCAAATGGAAAGAGCAGCCTATTGATGAATGTGACATCAGGATATCATTATCATACAATTGTTGCGGATGACGAACAGACACTGGATTTAATTCAGGAGGAGCTTGGAAAACTTGGATTTCTTGCAAAACTGCAGGAGTATGAGCCAGTGGATTTCTGGCATAAAGGGTGAATATGGACTTAACAATTTACACACTTACACATAAACATTTTACAAAGCCTGATGATAATATGTATGTGCCGCTTCAGGTAGGTACAGCCATTAATTCACCACTGGGGTATCTTCGGGACGATACAGGAGATAATATATCGGCTCTTAACGGTTATTACAGTGAACTTACAGGATTATACTGGATATGGAAAAATGTGCATGATATTAATTATGTTGGAACATGCCATTACAGAAGATATCTTATTGATGAGAACGAGCATATTATGAATGAAAAGCAGTATGAGCAGATTTTTAAGGAGTACGAACTTGTTACAACCAAGAGAGTCGTTCTTAATAATTCATATCATTACGGATTTTCTGCTAATCATAATGTAACTGCGCTTGACATGACAGGTGAAGTTATTAAGGAATTATATCCCGAGTATTATGATACATTTATACAGCTTGTTAATGGCAATGAGACATATTTTGGAAATATGATAGTCACTTCTAAAGAGCTTTTTGATAAATATGCTGAGTGGCTGTTTACGATATTCTTTGAGGTTCAGAAACGCATTGATATGGAGACTGATAAGGATTCATACCACAGGCGTGTGTTTGGCTTTATATCTGAATTCTTATTGCTTGTGTGGGTGAGAGTAAACAATATCAAGGTAAAGGAATGCAAGGTTGGAATGGTTGGCGAAAAAGCCGAAACAAGGGAGCTGAAAGCAGTTTTGTCGTCTTATCTTGCCAAAGAGGATACAAAGGGTGCTATGCAGTACTTTATGGACTTTTACAATAAAAGACCTGATGTTCTCATGGAGGCGTCTGATGTAACCGGTGAATTGCATCTTATGTTACAGATAACAGCAGTTATGGACATGCAGATAAAGCGTGAGGGTGGCAGTTTTTACAAAAGCAATCCGGATGTCCGTAAATGGTTTGGGGTATTTTCGGGTATAAACAGGAAAACACAGCTCGAATTAAAAGGACAACTTACAGAAGACTGGAAGGAAATGTATAGAGAAATGGGGATTCCTGAGGAAGCATTTGTGGTAGCACGGAAGTTGTATGGTAACAAATAAAAAAGGAAATAATGTCTTTAGGTTTCAGGGTTAATAATGTAATATATCCGAAAAGTTCAGGTAAAATATGGGGTAAATATAAAAAATGTTATTGACACCAGCAGACAGTTATATTATATTTTAAAGGTATTTTGGATATAAAAAGATATCGCAAATACAGACCACATGTTTACATGTTAAGCCTTGCGGACGGGCGGGTCGGTTGCCGAGTGTGACGAGGGCACACATTATTGATTGAGTTAGAAGCTCAAATTTTATAAGTTGATTTTAAAATTATCATGCGAGAGAGCATATCATCTTGTGAAACGGTCAATAAGAGCGGTAACAGTGACTTACTTGGATAAACTCTGAAAGGTCAGATTTTCTGTATTTGGCAATACAGTAATCAAAAAGAAGATAGAATATGATTATACAGGCGTGATTGATTTTAAATCAATCACGCCTTTTTGCGCGAGCAGCGATGAGAATAGAAGTGAAAAATCACAATCATGCTTGCATGAATTGGGATTTCTTCACGGATATTCGAGGAGCGCCGCGACAATGACAGAGCGAAGCTCTGGAATAAAGCTGCGAGCGCGAGCAGCGATGAGAACAGGGGGAGATTATGGACTTAAAAAGACAGGCGAGTGCGCCGCTTTACGAAGCAATTGAGAAATTCAGAAAGAAAAGAATTGTTCCGTTTGATGTTCCGGGACATAAGAGAGGAAGGGGCAACCCAGAACTGGCAGATTTACTTGGAGAAAGATGTGTTGGAATAGATGTTAATTCAATGAAGCCACTTGATAACCTGTGCCACCCTGTTTCTGTTATCAAGGAGGCAGAGGAGCTCACAGCAGAGGCATTTGGGGCAGAACACGCATTTTTCATGGTAGGAGGAACTACGCAGGCAGTACAGAACATGGTGTTATCTGTATGTAAGGCTGGAGATGAGATTATCGTTCCAAGAAATGTGCATAAAAGCGTAATTAATGCATTGATTCTGTGTGGTGCGATTCCTGTTTATCTTAATACAGAAATTAATGCAAAGCTTGGAATAGTGCTTGGAGTAACTGTGCAGCAGGTTGAAAAGACAATACAGGAGCATCCGAATGCGGTGGCGGTTTTGGTGAATAATCCTACATATTATGGAATCTGTTCAGACATTAAAGGAATATGTGATATAGCACATTCATATGGACTTAAGGTGCTTGCCGATGAGGCACATGGAACGCATCTGTATTTTGGTGACAACCTTCCTATGAATTCAATGAAAGCAGGAGCAGACCTTGCAGCAATATCAATGCATAAGTCAGGCGGTTCGCTTACGCAGAGTTCGATCCTTCTTACCAATAATGGTATGAATGCTGATTATGTACAGACAATTATTAATATTACGCAGACAACGAGCGCGTCATATCTTCTTATGACAAGCCTTGATATATCAAGAAGAAATCTTGCCCTGCGCGGCAGACAGTCATTTGCAAAGGTGAGCGAGTGGGCACAGTATGCAAGAGATGAGATTAATATGGTAGGCGGTTATTATGCATACGGAAAAGAACTGATTAATGGTGGAACAGTCTATGATTATGATGTTACCAAGCTTTGTGTTTATACAAGGGATATCGGACTTGATGGAATTGAGGTGTATGATATCTTAAGAGATGAGTATGATATCCAGATAGAATTCGGCGACATTGGAAATATAATGGCGTACATATCAATTGGTGACAGAATACAGGATATAGAAAGACTTGTCGGAGCATTGGCTGAAATCAGCCGTCTGTATTCAAAAGAAGAAAAACGCTTTGAAGTAGACAGACAAATGCTGCTTCCAAGGGTACTTGCTTCACCACAGGAAGCCTTCTATGCCGATAAGATTAAAGTTCCAATCCGTGAGGCAGCAGGACATATATCAGGGGAGTTCGTAATGGCATATCCGCCAGGAATTCCTATACTTGCGCCGGGTGAAGAAATCACAGACGAGATAATAGACTATATTCAGTATTCAGTAGAGAAGGGCTGTTCAATGCAGGGAATGGAAGATTCAACATTGCAGACACTGAATGTATTAAGAATGTAAATGTCCGATTTGTTCAATCGGTCAAATATAGAAGGGAGAAAGTTTCTATGGAATTTTGGTTTTCAGAACTTCATTCACCACATGTGAAGTTTGATATCAGGGTTGAAAAACAACTGTTTTCTGGCGAGAGCGACTATCAGAGAATAGATGTATTTCAGTCGCCAGAGTTCGGAAAATTCCTGACACTTAATGGAAGTGTTATATTTTCAGAACAGGATTGTTTCATCTATAACGAGATGGTGGTGCATGTGCCAATGTCAGTCCATCCAGATGTTAAAAATGTATTGATAATCGGTGGCGGTGACGGAGGTGTATCAAAGGAACTGTTGCAGTATGATAATATCGAAAATATTGACATAGTTGAACAGGACAACATGTTTGTTGATGTGTGCAGGAAGTATTTTCCAGAGACGGCAGTAGGATTAGAAGATGAGAGAGTACACATTTATAATTCAGATGCATTAAGGTTCTTACGCTCCAAGCAGGATATGTATGACCTTATAATTAATGACGCAACAGACCCGTTTGGTGCGAGTGAGGGACTGTTTACAAGAGAATTCTACGGTAACTGTTATAAGGCGCTTAAGGAGGACGGAATACTTGTGTACCAGCATGGAAGTCCTTTCTATGATGAGGATGAGGATGCATGCAGAAGCATGCACAGGAAGGTGTTCCACACATTTCCAATAAGCCGCGTGTATCAGGCACATATACCAACAAGTCCGTCAGGATACTGGCTGTTTGGATTTGCGTCAAAGAAATATCATCCGCTTAAGGATTTCAAGCCGGCAGAGTGGAAGAGAAGAAATATACATACAGAATATTACACAACTAATCTTCATACAGGTGCATTCATGCTGCCAAAGTATGTTGAAGAATTATTAGAACAGGAGGAAGAAAGATGAGCAGAGTATTAGTAATTGGTTGCGGAGGAGTTGCTTCAGTAGCAATCCACAAGATATGTCAGGTGAGCGAGGTGTTTTCAGACCTGTGCATAGCGAGCAGAACAGTGAGCAAATGTGACAAATTAGCAGACGAATTGAAGGACAAGACAAGCACTAACATCACAACAGCAAAGGTTGATGCTGACAACACAGATGAGGTTATTGCGCTTATCAATGAATTCAAGCCAGATGTAGTTCTTAATGTGGCACTTCCATATCAGGACCTTACGATTATGGATGCCTGCCTTGCATGTAAAGTTCCTTATGTTGATACTGCTAATTACGAGTGTGAGGATACAGACAATCCTGAGTGGAGAAAGGTATATGAGGAGAGATGCAAGCGTCTTGGATTTACAGCATATTTTGACTACTCATGGCAGTGGGCTTACAGAGAAAAATATAAAGAAGCCGGAATTACAGCACTTTTAGGAACTGGTTTTGATCCGGGTGTAACAAGCGTATTCACAGCTTATGCACAGAAACACTATTTTGATGAGATACATACAATTGATATATTAGACTGCAACGGCGGAGACCATGGATATCCGTTTGCAACTAACTTTAACCCGGAGATTAATCTTCGTGAGGTATCAGCACCCGGCTCATATTGGGAGGATGGTCACTGGGTTGAGATTCCTGCTATGTCAATAAAGAGAGAGTACAATTTTGAGGGAGTAGGAATGAAGGATATGTACCTGCTTCATCATGAAGAAATCGAATCACTGGCTAAAAATGTACCCGGTGTAAAAAGAATTCGTTTCTTTATGACTTTTGGACAGAGCTATCTGGATCACATGCGTTGTCTTGAAGATGTAGGAATGCTTTCTACAACACCGATCCAGTACAATGGACAGGAGATTGTTCCGATCCAGTTTTTGAAAGCACTGCTTCCGGACCCTGCAAGCCTTGGACCACGTACAAAAGGAAAAACAAATATTGGATGTATCTTTACTGGTGTAAAAGACGGAAAAGAAAAAACATACTATATTTACAATGTATGTGATCATCAGGAATGCTATCACGAAGTAGGAAGCCAGGCAATCAGCTATACAACAGGTGTTCCGGCAATGTGCGGAGCGATGATGATGCTGACTGGAAAATGGATCAGACCAGGTGTATATACCGTAGAGGAATTTGATCCGGATCCGTTCCTGGACGCACTTGACCGTTATGGTCTGCCGCGCAGTGAAAATCATGATCCGAAGTTGGTAGACTGATGGAAAGATTAGATAAAAGAGCACCATTTACAGCCACCGGCGGAATTATTCCGCCGGAATTTCAGAACATCAAAACACCTTGTTATATACTGGATGAAAAAGCACTTACAGAAAACGCAAAACTGCTCGGTGAAGTAGCAGAACGGACAGGATGTAAGATGCTTCTGGCACAGAAAGCATTCAGTAATTATGATTGTTATCCTTTTTTTGAACCGTATCTGGCTGGTACAGAGGCCAGTGGATTGTATGAGGCAAGATTAGGGGCAGAGGAAATGGCGGGAAAAGAAGTTCATGTATTCTGTGCAGGGTATCGGGCTGATGAATTCGAGGAACTTCTTCAGTATGCCGATCATATTGTATTTAATTCTTTCAGTCAATGGGATATGCATAAAAATACTGTTCAAAACAGCGGAAGAAATATTGAATGCGGAATAAGGATGAAAAACATTACCGGGGCATAGAAAAGCTGACGGACAATCCGTTTTTAAATCTGTATCATATCGATGCACTGGGGCGGGATGGCATGCCGTTTCACTATTATTTTGCTTCCCGCAATGGTGAGGATAATATCAAACATAAGACTCATAGCCTGCGCCCCGAAGGTATGGCGGTCTATGCGGTAACGGAGGATGGACAACATCTGGTACTGGTGCGGCAGTACCGTTACCCCATGGACGATTATCTCTATGAACTGCCAGCAGGATTGATCGAGCCGGGAGAGACGGCTTCGGAGGCTGCCTGCCGGGAGATGATCGAGGAGACCGGTTGGGAACTGAAGGTATATGAAGGCGGGGAGCCGGCATTCCGCAGAGGCTTTTTCCTGGCGCAGGGGCTGAC
>OIXG01002489.1_pt1 | contig 13866 bp, 4 predicted proteins | sample 1587731 | NCBI WGS metagenome assembly OIXG01 (sample SAMEA3888908, study PRJEB22519) | human gut metagenome | biome: human gut; feature: human-associated habitat; material: faeces | place: Denmark | collected 2010
TGTACTATTTTAGGATTTGCTTACGCAATCATAAAAGAAATAATAGCACATAAAAAGAAAAAGTGAGCCATCTGCTGCAACAGATGTGGCCCACTAAAATTTGAGATTTTATAATCTCATCTTAAGTTTGTTGTATCAAAATTTATTGTTTTTAACTCTTTCACGTTACCATACCTATGTCTTTTCCTTTAACCGTACAATTTGATTCATTATATATTCTGTTATTTTGGATACGATATTTATAAAATCCCGCTTCCAGTTCAAAACAATAGTTGTTCAGATTAACATCAGCTACTGTATTAAACGGAATGCCTATCTCTACAATAATCTCATCGCAAGACCTTTTCCATGCAAGCAAAATTGTTCCATACTCGCACTCGAACCCAACATCCAAATATGCAAGTTCTTCGGGGAAGAATGGTTTTAATGTGAATTTCTTGTATCCTCCAAGTTTATCATCCGGCTTTATTCCTGCAAGGCCATAAAACAGCCACGCATCAAACGATGACAGACCAATATGATTTTTCGAACCGCCTCCTTCCCATGTCTCCCACAAAGATGTAGCACCATTTTTGAGAAAATATCCGTAGCTTGGATATTTTTCATTTAACAACATTTTTAATGCTATATCATTTCTTCCATTCTTGTCTAATACTTTGAAAAGAGCATCGGTTCCTAACATTCCTGTATCAAAACAAAATCCCTTGTTTATAATGTTTCGGATAATATGTTCAAAAACTTTTTCTTCAATTTCAGCAGGAACAATTTCCAAATATAAGGGAAATACATCGCAGCCTTGTTCTCCGCTCCCATAATAATCATGCAAAAAAGTTTCGTTAATGGCATTGATTGACATCATTTTTTCGTCCAGCAGCCAATTATCCGGTTTCTCCCCCAGCACATTCAAAATTTTAATGTATATGTTTATACAGTGTATATAATATGATGTATTTACCAGCTCTGCAGGTATTTTTATATCATCAAAATGTGGTTCATTCCAAGGATGATTGCTTGGCATAATCCAATCACCCAAACACCAACTCCCCACTTCTTCATGCGTAATAAGATTATCCTCTTTTTTGGCAGACAGATACAAAATCCATTTCTTTATGTTATTTTTACATTTAATTAATATATCCCTATCGCCATACAACAAATACATATTCCACGGTATTACTGCGATAGCACTCCCCCATGCCGGTCCGCCTCCGCCACCGTTGAAGGGCGCAGTATGCGGAACAAATCCACTATCAATATCCTGTGCATCAACAATATCACCAATCCACTTGCGGTAAAACTGATGGGCATCAAAATTATACATTATTGACATTGACGATATCTGACCATCACCTGTGTAACCAAGCCTTTCTCTATGAGGGCAATCCATAGGGATGCACCCATGTATATTGGATAATTGAGTATTTATACAAATTTTATGCATACTGTTCAGCATACTGCTTGAACTTTCAAAGTGAGCTCGTGGTTTAATATCAGTGCAAACATAATGTGCTTTTATGCCCTTTATCACAACACCTTTTGAAGCCACTATTTCAAAATATCGGAAAGCATGCCACACAAAACGTGGGGCATAAACCTCATCACCATCGCCTTTTAGTATGTACACATCTTTTTGAATCTGATTTTTATCCGATTCAACATATCCAACAGTTGACAAAAAGTTTAAAGTTTTATCATCATTCAGTTCCTCTGAATAGAAAATTTCAACTTTTTCTCCGGCATTACCTGAACATTCTATTTCAGCAAATCCGCTTATGCATTGCCCAACATCATACACATTGTTTTTTACACGTATGGGATTATATGAATTTATGATTCGTTCCGGCGGACAAATTTGGGGTTCCAATTTTCCGCCGGGTGCCACCACGGCACGCACGAAATTATCATTTTTATTATAGCGATGCCGGCACAACAAATCCTCATTTATCCTTGCATCATACACTTCACCATAAAAAATATTATCATATACAATGGGACTTTTTGAATAACGCCATGTATCATCACTCTTAATTTTTTCATTGCCATTTATAAGTTGGAAGAACATTTTTAATTCGTCACCATAGTCAAATATTCCTTCTGTAATTCTACCATGTTGTTTGTACCAACCGTTTCCAAGCCATACAACAACATGGTTTCTTCCTCGTTTTAAATACTTAGACACTTCATATGTTAAATAATAGATCCGTTTCTTTGTTTCCTTCGTGTATGGATACGCCAGGTTTTTATAAACAACCGAATCATAATCTGTTCTTACAGGATTCATAAAATCGCCAGATACCTTTTTCCCATTCAAGTATAATTCAAAAAAACCCAGACCGCATATATTTACGGTTGCATATTCGGATACATGATTCAACTCAAAGCTTTTATAAATAAATGGAGAATTTATTTCTTTCTCAGCCGAAATCCAGATTATATCATCCGGGTTGACTGCACCCGTTATAAAGTATGATATATCACTTTCAATTCGTGTTTTCTCAGTAAAAACAGTAACACACCATAAATATCTTGTATTATCTTTTAGTTTTATACTATCGGGCTTTATATATGTTGAATCCGATGATATCACCTTACCACTATCCCATACCAACTCAACACCATTTAAATCTCCATTTTGTCCATCATCCGAATATATCTTTAATTGATATGCGATCTGTTTCTTATCATTACAATTCTCAACCTTCCAAGAAAAATATGGTTCCGTCACTCCAACGGGGCATGCAGCATCACAGCAACGCATTGTAATCAATATTTCATTCATTCTACTTTTTCAAATTATACATCATTTTTCAAATGTAAAATTCTACTTAAACCTCACACTCTTTTTATTTATATTTTAACATTGATTTTCCAATATATAAATGCAATATATCCTCATTTGTTTGCATTATATTATTATTGATTAACGCTAATACTGTTCATATTTTTATTCGTTTCTACAAAACATCAAGAGTATCTACCACACTTATCGTAAAATTGCAATAGCTTTAACCTATTTATATTTACGAATTTAACACAAACTATAAAAACCGCAAACCAAAATTTGATTTGCGGTTTTTATGTTTTATTTTTTATTTTTGACTTTCAATAACTTCGCACAGCCACTCATAATATGTTATTTTATCCGATGTATCTGTTTGCTCGTAAAATTTATAAATGTTGTAACAACCGTCTTCCTTATCTATATATTTGTACCTCGTTTTGTTAATAAACCTTTCAATTAATGTATTAAATATATCTGTTTTAAGATAAGTGTCGTCATCATATACATCAAATTCTTCTTTTGTAATAAGTCCCTCATTTAAAGCGTCGTCAAATATATTATTCCACAAAACATCTTTACTGTCCTTTAAACACCTTAACATAAATGCAAGACACTCTTTTACCGTTGTATCTCTGTCGGGCTCAAATTGCTTATCTTTAACCCCAAATGCAATATCGGCTGAATTGGCAATAATAATATATCCTGTCTTTATTTCATTTTGTATGTCATTAAATACGGGGTAATAATAATCGGTGTAAAATACACAAATTTCTGCTTGCTTGTCATTTGTTCCGATTGATCTCATAATTGCACAAATACAGTCAATTCGTTTTACCGTATTTTCATTTGGCAAATCTTTTAAAATATATTCTGTAACTTCTTTTTGAGTATATTGTTTTGTTAATTGACTATTGTTATTTTTTGTGATATACTTTGCACCAAAACAAGGAAATGTTATTATATTTAATATAATAGAAAGGATGACAATCTTTATCTTCATTAATACACCGCTCTCCTTCCCATTTTAATGTAACCTTCATCATTTTGATGTACTCTGTCATACTCAATACGGAGGCTATTTTCACTATAGTAAAATTGTGATGCCTTTATGGATTCTGAATTTTTCCAATCCCCATCTATAACTTTTACATAATCAATACCAGTGGTCTCTAATTCCTCCGGATTTCCATTTCTCAACAACATACCTCCCGGTTTGGGTCCTGATAAATAGTATGCAATATTAGTTCTGTTACGTTCCACAGATTTCATTCGACGCACTGTATGTACCAACTCATGTCCCATAACCATAAATGACGGTTTACAACGCATAGAATATCCCTCACCTTCAACATATGACCATTGCATATCTTCATATTCAGGATTATAGTAAATAGTCGCCTTTGTTATTTTATTATCCACTGCATTAAATGAATATGATGTTTTTCCATTATTTTCATCATAAATAATTATTTCACATAACATTCTATCGTTTATAATATCTCTTACCAGATTTGTTGCAATCTCACGCTGAACATTGTCTCCCTCCTTATATTTTACAGATCCACTATTTAAATTTACCGTTAATTTATCATCTGTTAATTTTTGAAGTACTGTAAATCTTGGATCATCCTCACCCTGTATATTGGGAATTTTTATTTTTAACCCCCACGGATCAACAAAATTAATCGGATTACCCTCACAATAAACATACCAATTAAACCCGTCTTTTGCAGGGTCTTGCGATATAAATCTTGACATATACGGGTCGTACATTCTATTTCGCAAATACACAAATCCCGTTTCATCGTCACAATACTCGCCGCAATACCCAAACGGATTATGTACCGTTTCAGTTTCGGCTTTCCACATATACATTATTGTTTTATCGCCGTTTGGAACATACCGGAGCGCTTTTTTTCTGCCATAAGGTGAGTATGAATAATTTTTAATTTCTTTTCCCGAATAATCCATAAGCGCCGTTACGTTGCCGTGGCTGTCGGAGCGATAATAATACATATCGCCTTTATATGATTTATAACCCATAAGCTCCGTTGCGCGATAGTATATATAATAATTGTCATTTTTTATTTCACCGGCAACATTAGAACCGTCATACATAAACCGCGTATATTCGCCGTTAACCGTTTTACTCTCTCTTAAACCGTCAACATTATATGTATACTCGGCATTTGTATCGGGCGACGAAAAAGAGCTTAACCTGTTTGCCCCGTCATATCCGTAAAACGACTTGCGCTGTGATGAACCCGTGCCGTCCGTCATTTTAATTACATTGCCCTCATTATCATACTCGTAACGGGTTGCGGTATTTCCTCCGGTAAGCATTACAAGACGGTTATTGCCGTCGTAATAATATGTTTTCTTTTTTACGGAGCTGCCCGATATTTCATATTCCGCCGTAATATTATTAAACCCGTCAAATTCATACTCGGTATATTTTGTTTTATTTTCGTTTACACTCAAAAGCCTGTTCATACCGTCATAACGATACTCCGTTATATCACCGTTTAAATCGGCATATGTTTTGTTACCCACATTATCGTAACCGTAATTTTCGTTATATACCGTTGTACCGTTTTGTTTGGTAATTATTTTTTTTACAAGACTGTTTGGGTAATACGAATATATTTTTTCTGTTCCGTTTACGGAGTTGGTTTTTTTGACTATTCGCCCCGCACCGTCATATGTAATATTTTCGGTGCCTACATCGGTTGCCGTTGATATAACACGACCCATAACATCGTATGTTTTTTGAGTATTTACGGTTCCCATATCCTTATCGTTTATTGTATGAGATATTACATTTCCGTCTATATCGTATACAAAATCCTCTGATGTGAATTTACCCTTAACACTTTGAACATTGCCGAAACCGTCGTATAAATACTGTTTTAAATCGCATAAATTATTATAAATATCATAAAGCTTTGTGCTTACCGTTTCGCCGAAACAGTTGTATTGATAGTTTATACTTCCGTTTTTTGAGTTTGACGTTTTAACAATTCGTGCCAATCCGTCATATTCATATTGGGTTACAACCCCGTTTGAGTCGGTATATTTTAAAACGCTGCCGTTATTATCGTACTCATATAAACGTTCTTTTTGACTGCCTGTTTTTTCGGTTAATATATTGCCGTAAATATCAAGAGTGTATTTGGTTTTAATACGTTTATTTTCGCCTATACCGCCGTATGACATTTGGGTAACATTACCCTCATTATCGTACAAATATTCACACTCCACACCGCTGTACGCTTTGGAGTACTGTTTAACATTTTCCAAAAATCCGCGTTCGTTATATGTATACTCACATTTTCCGCCGTTTGCGTTAATCTCTTTTAATACATTTCCGCGGTAATCGTAATACGATTTACATACACTGTAGCCGTTTCCGTTTTGAACACTGCTTTGTATTTTGCGCGAAAGGCTGTCGTACACGGCATACTCCGTTTCACCCGCGCCGTTTGTATGCGATAATAAATTACCGTTAAAGTCATATTCAAAAAATTCTTCGGTTCCGTCGGCATAAGTTACGTGTACGGGATTTGAAAATATATCGTACTCCGTTTTTGTAACCGCTCCCGACGGTGACACGGACACGGTATTGTTGCCTGCCAAATCATACTCATAAAAGTACATTGCCGCATTGTCCAAATTATTATTGGGTGTATTTTTTGGAATAACATTTTTACGCACAAGCATATTTTTGTAATCAAAAAAATACTCACTTGTTTTTTGATTAAACGGCTCGCCCTCGGTTACAGTCATTTTTAAAAACTTACCGTCGGCATTTATATATGCGTCGTCATACGAAAAATATTTTTCCGTCAAAACATTGCCGTTTACATCATATACAATCATACTCAAATATCTGTCGTTTACATCGTATGTATAGCACACTTTTGTACCCAACACATCTTGTTCGCTTATTACGCGGTTATTTTGGTCATACTCACGTTTTAAGCGGTATTGGTTAATATTTGTATCGTATACACTTATTATTCTACCACACTTATCGTAAAATTGCAAGAGTTTTAATCCGTTTAAATTTACGTATGTTATAACGTTATCTTTATCGTTATATATATACTCTCTTGCGGTGCCGTCTTCGGCAACCTCTTTTGTTTTACGGTTAAGTTTGTCGTACTTATATAACAGTACATTATTATCGCTGTCGGTTTGTTTGGTTATATTTCCAAAACCGTCATACTCCATATTATACGAATAGCTTTGGTACTCGCCGTCGGCATTTTTTATACCCGACTGCACAACTTTTGTGGGATACTGCCCGGAGTACTTTTCATCATAAAAATATTTTGTTGCAAGATACCCGTTTTCGCTCGTTTGTACTTTTGATTTTTCAACATTTGAATATTCGTTATATGTATATGTATCGGTTTTAATTTTTTTACCGTTTTCAAAAATTGTTTCGCTTTGTATACCGTTTGCACCTTTATTAAGAGTTCTGCGTACCTCAACAAGCGTATTTTCGTCTTTTACCGCACTTTGATAAATACAAATATTGTTTAAATCGCTGTACTTGTACTCCGATACGTTTATGCCCGGTTTTTCGGTATCGGAATAGGTATCGGTTTTGGTAACGTTGCCCCTTGCGTCAAATTCGTACAGTTGATACAGGGTTTTTGACTTGCCGTCTTTTGAATAGGTGTCACATACCGACATAGACGGCATATTTGTTTTATCGTCAAACTTTGTTACTTCTTTTTTAAGCATTATACCGTTAATTGATTTATCTTTTTTAACTAAATTATGTTTTTTATTGTAATAATATGTTGTTTTAACACCCAAAGAATTTTTCTCCGTTGCGGTATATGTATAATCATCGGGGAGTTTATCCGATTTATACATAGGGTATCCGTCGGGTTCAAGATAATATTCGTAAGTATATATATCCGTATTAACATCGCGGTTTATATCAAAACGTTTTAAAAGTTTTGCATATTGAATATATCCGTTTTCTTTTTCGTACAGCCATTTTTGCCCTACGGTATATTCATAAAATGTTTTAATACCCGTATAATACGTAACTTCGTTTAACAAATAATAAGTATTTTCACCGTACGGTGAAGTATCGGCAAAAAATTTAAAGTGCATATTACTTTCGGTATAATTAAAATATGTAACTCTGTCCATTGGGTCGGTTACGGAATTAATTAAATAACCGTCGTCTTTTTTTATTCTGTTTATTACATATTTGCGGTCTTTTAATTTAATTTCAATTTCATTATCTTTATATTCAAACGATACTTTATCACCCGAATTATCCGACACATTTGCAAGCAAAGGTATTGTTTGCTCCGTCCAAGTATATGTTGAAACATTATTAAATTTATCGTGTTTGGTGCACAAATATCCGCGACTGTCAAACAAATACACATCTCCGTTTACATAAGAGAGTCTGTATTTTATATCAACACCGTTTTCGCTTAAATTTACCTTTTCAAACACAACATCGCTTAATTCATATTTATCAAGACCGCTCTTTTCGTTTTCATTTTCTTTATACACCGCACCGTCTGCTGTATGTACATAGATATTTGATTTATTTTTACCGTCTTGTACTTCAACATACGGCATATTAAGAGTCCAGCCGATACCGAACGAATTAAGCGACTTACCAAAATTGGATTTATCGCACGTTTTATTTTCATAATATCTTTTGCTTGAATTATATTCTGCCGTTTCATCTTTAAGTGCCGCCGATGCGGTATTATACACAAGCGACAGTTCAAAACTTTTTGTATTGCCGTAACCGTTTGCGGAAAACAAATCAATATATACGTTTACCGCGCCGCTTTCGGGATTTACAACCTCTCTTACACCGCTTGTTTCTTTTTTAAACGGCGCGTTTAATTCTATGTTGCATATACTGTTTTTGCGCATATTTGTTATTTCGTCGGTTATATCTTCATATGTTTGCGCCGGGGCGGCATTGCCGCCCAAGCACAATACAAACACAAACAATACGCATATGGCAAAAAACATTTGAATATATTTTTTTGACAATATTAAAACATTACAAATTGCATTTTTAAATATTTTTATTATATTCATAGCCGTGTCCTTTGTCCTTTCCGTATTTTTTATTTTGCTTTACTTTGCTCCGTTAAATCTTTATATTCGTTACCCTGATAAATATTAATATTGCTTATCATATAGTAATTTATAAGATACTGAATTTTATCGTTTTTAATACGATAGAAAATATCGCCCTTTCCTGCCTGACGGTCCTCAAGCCAGCTTAAAAGGTTTTCTATATCTTCTTTTGAAAAATCGTCTGTGGTTACGGTAATATTTTCGTTTCCGTTAAGTGCAATTTGTATTTTTACGTATTCATCATCTATATAGTTTGATTTTGTTCCGAATTTAAATGTTACGGTATATTTTGACGTATCCTCCGTTTTGGTTTTAACAACGTATATTAATCCAAACTCCGAGTTTGCGTAATTGGGGTTTACAAACAAATCGGTTAACACATTTTCGGGAATGTTTCTTAATTCTTCGGCGCTCATACCGTATTGTTTAAACAATATCCAATTATCCTCTATACTGCCCAAAAGCTCATCGGCGCTTTCAACTATTTTTGAAAGTTTTCCGTTTTTATACGTATAAAGCCATTCGTTGCCTATATAAAGAATATAGTAGCACTGTGCCTCATCGGTAAAGTTTTCAACGGGAAAAACAGACTCAATTTTTCTGAAATCCGATTTATTAAACTTTTCTATATTAACACCAAAAAGTCCGTTTATATCATTACTGTCGAGAGTATATACATCTATATTCTCAACAACGGGCGATACTGCATTTGAACCGGAACTCATATACACCGCAAAATCAACCGTTAAAATACTGTCGCCGTTACTGTACAATTTGGCAAATGCCGCAGGTGATATTTGATTTACTTGTTCCGCCGTCATACCGTATGATTCCATTTCGTTTATTTGCGGAGTTTTGCTTGAAGATACTTTTACCCAGCGTCCGTTTAAATACGAATACCAATTATTTTTACCGTCAAACGACATTGCGTATTTTGCTTCGGTTTTACTGTCGTTAAACAAATATCTTGCCACGGCATTACTTAATGTAATAAACGAAATAATATCGTTTTCGGCAGAATAATTAAAATTATTTGCGTACACACTTTCTTTTAATATATCGTATTTATTGCCCGATACGGGGTTATACAAAAAGTAACGATTACCGTATTCACATATTAAATTGCCGTCTTTTGCCTTATACACCGAATTTGCTTCAAAAATATACGCTCCTTTTTGAGTATTAATATCATATGAATATAACTTATTGGTGTTTATGTAATAAACAGTATTTAAATCATCGGATAAAACGGCTTTTTCTATAATAATATTTATTGTTTTGTACGTCCAAACATTATTATATCTTTGTAATATTATTGTTTCTTTGTCTTTAAGTATAATATTATCTCCGGAAGAATCAAATTCAAACTTCAAACTGTCGCTGTATTCATTTTTACCAATGTATATATTATCAAGTGAATAATTACTGTAAATATAAAGGTTTACTTTTTTATTACTGTCTTTTGTGCAAACAAACATTTCGCCTTTAGAGTTAAATTTAACCATATATATACTGCTTTCCAAAGATATATTGTGTTTTTTGCCCGTTTCAAATTCAATATAATAATATTTGCCGTTACACTCCGCAAATGCGTTTTTTTCGTCGCTGCTTACAACAAAATTATCAACAGTGCAGTCGGTTATGCGTTTATATTCTTTTGTATTAAAATTATAACTGTAAAGATATCCGTTATCATAATAATTTTTAAAATACACTTTATCGTTGTTTTTGCTTAAATCATACTTATCGTATAAGCCATGCACATAGCAATAATTTATGTTATTTGCGTTGCAGTCTTCGTAATATTCGGTTTTTGATACATAAAATATTTTTTTATTTTTTGTAATTTCCACCGATTTTAAATCATCAACATATACGTCATATTCACCGTATCCGAGCCACTGTATTGTATTGTTAATATACACATACGGCATAACGGTATCCAATACAATAAATTTAAGTACATAATGACCTCCGTTATAGGTATATTTAACGGATGTATTACTGTCATTATATATTCCTTTTGCATTTTTATTGATTACTGCATAACTGTTTTCATCGGTTAAACTGCTTTTAACATCTTTTACATACGAATCTGTGTAATTTACTCCGTAATAAACATCTTCTCTTACGATTTTATTAATATACGAACTTCTTAAATCCCAATCATTTTGTGTAATTTCATACATTTTAAAATCCGTAATTAATACTTCATCATCTTTTTTATCATCTGTTTCATCAATAAGATTTACTATTTTTACATAACTTCCCGGTTTTATTTTGGGTACTATTATATTGGCTGTTTGTACATCACGGTTGGGTAAAACAGTTACATCTGTTGTATAATATGTTTCGTTTGAAGCAGTATCACACAACGAAATACCCAAATATTGAATTGTGGATTTTTCATTATAATAATACGAATAATTAAATGTAATTTTTGCTCTGTCGTTTGAGTATGCATCACCCAAATTATAATATGCGCTTTCTGTTGAATTTAAAAGAAATGCTTTTTCACTTTCTTCTTTTTCGTACTCTATTGCAAGCAAATTCCAATATTTATTTAAATTTTTTGATCCGTCCATATAAAGAGTTACATCATTGTCATACCAATCAGTTACCACATACTCTGAATTATATGTTGTGGTTTTACCGTTACACTCTGTATTTACACCTAATTGACTCGATCTTTTTAAATACAACCGTATTCTTTTTTCACCGTTGAGTTTATTAATTGTTGTTGAATTATTACCCAAATAAGAAGGTATATTTTTTCTCTTATATACCTTTAAAACACGCTTGCCTGCTCCGTCCTCACTGACTGCATAATTATTTGAGCCGTTTGTACCGGTATTATATGAAAACTCATCATCATATATAATTTTGCCTGTTTCTTTATTGGTATTTACTGTTTCGTTTAATCTTTCGGACGTTGATTTTATATTAACAGACGTTAATTTTTCATTTGTATTTATACCGCCCGTTGTTACTGTAGGATTATTGTTAAAATATTTTCCGTCTGTTCCCGCTTTTGAAAAATGTAATACCTTATTATCAAAAACAACATTTGAGTTGGCAAGTTTTGCAAGGTCAACGTTTGATGAATTTATTTTTTTATAACCCGATGTTATATCATCAAAATTCCAGCTTGAGCCGTTGTTTGCCGTCATATAAAGTCCTGCGGCAATTCCTTCTGTATATTGCCCTTCAACATTTAATAAATTAAGCTCAACATTTTGCCATTTGCCGCGGCTTAAATCTTCGCCCACTTCAAATACACCGTCACCGTTTAAATCGCTTTTTATTAACACATATTTCTCGCTTTGGTTACCGTTTTGGTCATTTACAAGCATTTTAACATAAAATGATATATTTTCCGATTTATACATAGGTTTTACCATAATATTATAGTAGTTACATTTTGTTTCAATTTCTTCGGTATGAGGTGTTATTTCACTCGGTTTAACCGAGCCGCTTTTTGTTACCGAAAAAGAACTTTCGTACACACTGTCATAGCAACCGCCAATTTTTAATGTATAATCACCGTATTCTTTTACATTAAATTCAAATTGATATTGCCCGTTTAAATCGGTTTTTGTTTGTTCCACATATGCAATATCTTCTCCCTTTTTTACCAAAACGGAAGTATTTTTTTCGGCATTGCCTGTTCCCGATATTTTAACCGTTTTATCGGTTGACGTAACGCATACTTTGTTATTTGCAACAGTCAAAGGCGCTGATAACATAACGGTATTTGTACTTATATCAGGTTTTATAATTTGCGATGTTGCGGAGGTTTTAAAAAATTCCGATTCTTTTATGGGTATAATATCCGAATTATTTTTTGTGATTTTAAGTGCAAATTTTCCTAAATTACAATCTTCGGTTATTTCGAGCTGATTATTTTTATTATCATCTTTTACGGCATTAATTTCGTTTCTGCTTTCAAATCCCGTTTCTATGGGTTTTGATATTTTACTCTCTTTAAAAAGCTCGGGTCTTACCGCTGAAATACCGTTTGGGTATGACGATACAACAGGATAGCTTGTATAATCCCAATCGGTAATACTTTTGGATACACTGTTATATATTTCATATACTTCATCTTTATTGAGAGCTTTATTATATACACACAGCTCGTCTGTATTTCCGCAAAAATAATCGGTACCGTCATAGCCCACAAGTGCAGATTTACAGTTTATACCTTTAAAAGCCGTAAAATTTATTTTTTTATCCGATTTACCGTTTATATACAATTCAATATTTCCGCTGTCGCACGTTAAAACTATATTATACCATTTATCGTCTTTATCGTTTTTTAGTGAACAATCAGATTTTAAAACCATATTCGAATATGCGTTAAGCTGCAATGTACCGTCACTGCAATTTATAAACAAATCCATATTATCGGTATGTATTAGGGGCATTATTCCGTTATACTGTGAATTAAATTTTGGTTTAATCCACATTGAACAGCTTAGTCTGATTTTATTTTTTATAATTCCGTCACCGCTGTATTGCAAATACGAACCGTTACCATCCAAGTAAATACCGTTTTGAATTATTCCCGATGTTAATGATGCGTCTTTAACCGTTTTAAGAACTGCCGATGTTTTCATATCGTCTTTTATTTGATTATTACTTATGACATTCATTGAAAAGTTTATTATTTTACTTTCATTTTCATTTTTTTCGGCATATATTTTTATGTTGCCGAATAAAATACAATTAATTAATATTGCCGCACACAAAATACTTATTGTTTTACAAGTTTTTCTCATAATTATTTATCCTTTCTTTATTATATTTAATACAGGTTTTAATTTTTATACACTCATATTTACCACCCCGTTTATTGTATAATTTTTTATTTTATTCCTTATTTTTATTCTATTCATCAAATTTTTATTTATGTTTAATTTTGTATTAATAAATTTAATTTTAGTAAT
>OIXG01002500.1_pt1 | contig 13791 bp, 13 predicted proteins | sample 1587731 | NCBI WGS metagenome assembly OIXG01 (sample SAMEA3888908, study PRJEB22519) | human gut metagenome | biome: human gut; feature: human-associated habitat; material: faeces | place: Denmark | collected 2010
ATCCTGCCGTCGCGCGGCAGAACGGCACGACCGCCGTCTGCGTGGAGCGCGCCATACGCCACGCCATCGAGATCGCGCGCGAGCGCGGCGATGCCGAGGTGTGGGAGCGCTGTTTCGGCCCTCTGTGCGCCGACGGCGGCAGACCGTCCAACCGGCTGTTCCTCTCGGTGCTCGTCGAAATGCTGCAAATGGAAAATTTAGGCTGAGCGCTCCGCGCCCAGCCTTTTTCATTGGTCTCGTTTTGACAAAACTTACCGCCTTTTGTTCTGCATATCGGCAAAAAATCCGGCAAAGCTATGTTTGCGATACCCAAAAGCAACAAAAACCAACAAATCATTTGAACAAAAGGAGAAAATCACTATGTCCAGCAAGAATACCAACAAGCTCAATGTTCCCGAGGCCCGCGCTGCCATGAACAAGTTCAAGATGGAGGCCGCAAACGAGGTCGGTGTACCCAGTACCTATTATGAAATAATTACTGACGAACAATGACCCACTACATACACAAGGAAAAAGGCAGGATGCCAGCGATTTCTCGCTTGGTATCCCCAGGCGTTTGCGGCTGCCGCTACCCAGTTCGGCACGCTGAAAGCTCATTCCGTCGCCTATATCATTGACATTGGCGGCTTTATGACTATTGCAGCAAGCTCTTCGCCGCAGAACGAAAATATGCGCATTTGAGCAGTTCGGTGCGAAAGACAGCGCGTCAGGTGGAGGCGGAGCCTCTGCTTGAGGCTTATTGGTGGTGGGTAAATACGCTGGAGCCCACACCGGGCAGCAAGCTGGCGGAAGCTGTGACCTACGCCAAGAACCAGAAGGAATACCTGAATTCCTTTCTGGAGCATGGCGAGGTAGATATTTCCAACAATTACGCAGAGAATGCGATCCGCCCGTTCACCGTAGGGCGAAAAAACTGGCTGTTCTGTGATACGCCGAAGGGGGCAGACGCCAGTGCCATTGTTTACACAGTGGTAGAGACTGCCAAGGCGAACGGACTGGAACCGTATCGTTATCTGAAACTGCTTTTGACAGAACTGCCCTATTTGGGCAAGATCCCGAGCCAGGAGGATCTGATGCAGTTTCTCCCGTGGTCCAAGACCATGCAGGCTGCCTGCACGGAGCTGAAAACAAACATCGATGCACCGAGGGATCTCTAACGAGATCCCTCGGCTGTCTTTTATCCCGTGCGGTTATTAAGCGCTTACTACGTTCCTACTCATAACGACCACGAGCCGGTCTGACAATGAAAAGCGGCTGGCAGCCAAACGCCGCCAGCCGAGAAAATGAAGCCTCTTTTTCACTGTCTGCTTGACGGAGAGCAGCCTGCCCCCGCCTGATGCATTGTGCATTTTGAGAAGATATCGTGTTACACCCTCTGGCTGGCCTTATACGCCTTGATGGCTTCGGTCAGCTTGGGGATAATGACCTTCAGGTCGCCGACGATACCGAGGTCGGCGATCTTCATCATCGGGCAGGCCTCGTCCTTGTTGATGGCGATGATGAACTCGGAGCTTTCCATACCGGCAAGGTGCTGGATCGCGCCGGAGATACCGCAGGCGATATAGAGGTCGGGGTGAACGGTCTTACCGGTCTGGCCGACCTGACGGCTCTTTTCGATCCAGCCGTTGTCCACGCCGATACGGGAAGAGGAGACCTCGCCGCCCAGCTCGGCAGCCAGCTCGCGCAGAGGCTCGTAGCCCTCCGCGCCGCCGACGCCGCGGCCGCCGGAAACGAGGACCTTGGCTTCGGTGATGTCAACGACCTTCTTATCGCTGTGAACGACATCGAGGATCTCGACGTTCATATCGTCCATGCTCAGGCCGGCGTCGACCATGACGACCTCACCCTTGCGGCTCTTGTCCTTTTTGGGCATTTCCATGACGCCCGGGCGAACGGTCGCCATCTGCGGGGAGTACTTGCGGCAGACGATGGTGGCCATGACGTTGCCGCCGAAGGCGGGACGGGTCATCTTGAGGTAGCGGTCGGAGGTGTCGAGCGCGTCGATGCGCTCCGGCTGCAGGGACAGGGAGGTGGAGGTGCGCAGATACTCCTGATACTTCTTCACGTCCACATCAAGGCGCGTGCAGTCCGCGGTCAGGCCGGTGTGGACGCGGCCCGCGATGCGGGGCGCCATGTCGCGGCCGATGGAGCTTGCGCCGAAGAGAACGATGTTCGGATCGAAGTTCTTGATGATGTACTCGACGGCCTTGACATAAGGCTCCGTCGTGTAATTCTCCAGCACGGGATGGTCAACGACCAGGACCTTGCTCGCGCCATACTGGATCAGGGCTTCCGCCTTGTCAGCGATCTTGTGGCCCAGCAGGACGGCGACGACCTGTTCACCGAGATCGGCGGAGAGCTTGGTGGCTTCGCCGATGAGCTCGTAGCTGACCTTCTGCACAGCGCCGTTGCGCTGTTCAACGATAACAAAAATATCCTTACTCATTGTTTCGCTCCCTCCCATCAGATGATGTGACGCTCGATCAGCTTCTGCATGATCGCGTCAACGGCTTCGTCGGCAGACAGGTTATTGAGCACGACGCCGGGGGCGCGCAGCTGCTTGCCGAAGGACTGGAACACGTTCGTGGGGGAACCCTTGAGTCCGATGAACTCGGGGTTGAGGTCGTCCTTGAGGTCGTCGAAGCCCCAGACGGTGACGCTCTTATTGTAGGCGTCAACGATGCCGCCGACGCTCATGTAGCGGGCCTCGTTCAGCTCGGACAGCGCCGTGATCAGACAGGGCGTCTTGACCTTGAGCATGTGGGCCTGATCCTCAAACTGACGCTTGACGATCACGCTGTCGCCCTCGACCTTCAGCTCCTCTGCATAGCTGACCTGGGGAACATGGAGCTGCTCGGCGATCTGCGGACCGACCTGTGCAGTGTCGCCGTCGATGGCCTGACGGCCGGTGATGACAAGGTCGAAGCCGATCTTGCGCAGCGCGGTGGCAATGATGGTGGCGGTGGCGTAGGTATCAGAGCCGCCGAACTCACGGGCGGAGAGGAGATAGGCCTCGTCCGCGCCCATGGCCAGAGCCTCGCGCAGAGCGACGTCCGCCTGCGGCGGACCCATGCAGACGACGGATACCGTGCCGCCGACCTGCTCGCGGATCTGCAGAGCGGTCTCAAGGCCGGCCTTATCGTCGTGGTTGATGATGGAGGGAACGCCCTCACGGATCAGAGTATTGGTTTTCGGGTCCAGCTTCACCTCGGCGGTATCGGGGACCTGCTTGATACAAACAACGATCTTCATTTTCTGCACTTCCCCTTTCTTACTTCAGCTTCATGGAACCGGAGATGACCATCTTCATGACCTCGCTGGTGCCCTCGTAGATCTCGGTGATCTTGGCGTCGCGGTACATGCGCTCGACCGGGTACTCACGGCAGAAGCCGTAGCCGCCCATGAGCTGAACGGCGAAGCGGGTCACTTCCACGGCGACATCGGATGCCATCAGCTTCGCCATGGCAGCGAGAGGACCGAATACCTCGTGGTTGTCCTCAGCGATGGCGGCGCGCCAGGTCATCAGACGGGCGGCGTCGATCTTGGTCTGCATCTCAGCGATCTTGAACTGGGAGTTCTGGAAGGAGACGATGCTCTTGCCGAACTGCTTGCGCTCCTTGGCATACTTGATGGCCTCGTTGAGCGCGCCCTGCGCGATGCCGACGGCCTGCGCAGCGATGCCGATACGACCGCAGTCAAGCGCGCCCATGGCGATCTTGAAGCCCTTGCCGACCTGACCGAGCACGCGGTCCGCGCCGACGCGGACGTTGTCGTAGGAGACGATGCAGTTGGAGGCGGCGCGGATGCCCATGCGCTCGATGTTGTCGCTGATGGTCACGCCGGGCGTACCCTTAAGGTCGACGATAAAGGCGGTCATGCCCTTCGCCGCGGGAACGCTGCGGTCGGTCAGCGCAAAAACGATACAGGTATCGGCAAAGCCGGAGTTGGTGGTGAAGATCTTGGAGCCGTTGATGACCCACTCGTCGCCGTCCTTGACAGCGGTGGTCTGCGCGCCCTGCACGTCAGAGCCGGCGCCCGGCTCTGTCAGGCCGTAGCAGCCGATCTTGCTGCCGTCGATCAGGGGACGGAGATATTTCTGCTTCTGATCCTCGGTGCCGAAGTTGTTGATGCAGGAGCAGCACAGAGATGTATGTACGGAAATGGTGATGCCGGTGCTGGCGTCGACCTTGGAGACCTCCTCCATGCACAGCGTATAACCCAGGGTATCGCTGCCCGCGCCGCCATATTCCTTAGAGTAGGGAACGCCGAAGAAGCCGTACTTCTGCATCTTCGCCAGAAGCTCCAGATCATAGGCTTCCTTTTCGTCCATCTCCTTGGCCAGCGGCTTGATCTCCGTCTCCGCAAAGCGGCGGAACAGCTCCTGCTGGAGAAGATGGGACTTGTCCAGTTTGAAATCCATAATTACCTCCTCAAATATCATATCGTAAGGTATCGCTTCTTTTTCTTTCACTTACGGCAAGCAAGGTTCACACCCATGCGCTCCGCCATTTGCAGCGCATGGGTGGAGACAAGAATATAGAGGGATCGAAGCTTAATCGCACAGACCTCCCGCTTCTTCCGGAAATGTCAATATGTGGCTTTGCGCACTTGAGCGATCAGAACAGATCCGCGATACCCGCCGCTCTGCGGCAAATTGTCAAATAATGCCGAGCTCTCTTGCTTGGTATGTAAGCTCCTCACGGAACTTCGGGTGCGCCACTCCAATCAGTGCCTTTGCACGCTCAGACGGTGACTTGCCGACCAGTCTGGCAATTCCCTGCTCCGTGACAACATACTCGACCAGCGTGCGCGGCAGCGTGACCGGCGTACCGGGAGCAAAGAACGGCTTGATCTTGGAGAACTTCCCATTTCTTGTAATGGACTCCAACACAACAATGGACTTGCCCTCCAGATTCGAGGCCGCCGCGGATGCGAAATTGCAGATGCCGCCGGCCCCGCTGTGTTGCTTGCCCTTCAGGAATTCGGAATTAGCCTGCCCCAGCAGATCCACCTCAACGGCATTGTTAATCGCTGTCATGCGGTGCTGACGCGCGATCGTCCCCGGATTGAGCACCTCCTGGCAGTTGTTCATCTCAACGCCCTGATTATGATCGAGCCAGCGGTATAGTTCTTCGGTGCCGCTGACCTGTGTAAAGACTGACCTGCCACGCTTCTCGCTCTTTTTGAGATTCGTGATAACGCCCGTTTCCGTCAGGTGCATCAGAATGTCTCCGAAGACCTCAGTATGTACGCCAAGGTCCCTCTTCGGCGCAAGGTACATAAGCGATGCCGCATTCAGTCTTCCCAGTCCTACCTCGATCGTGGCCTCATCCGGAATCAGTTCGGAGAGATATCCGCCGATAGCCTTGTAGGTCGGCAGACTCTCCTCGTCGATATCCGTGCCGGGACTGACCATGACATAATTCTCCGCGTCGGCGTCCACGATATAATCGACCTCACTGACGTGGATGAGATTGCTGCCGGGTACAAACGGGAAATTCGAGTTGGTCTCAACGATGACCAACTGTGCATCGGCACAGGCACCGCGCGCAAAATCCGTACAGGTGCCCATCGACATGAAGCCGTGTTCGTCCGGCTTGGAGACCTCCAGAAACGAGACATTGCACGCAAGCGCACGCAAACCGATTTTATGATACAACCAGTATTCCGCCGGAATAAAGTCGAGCCGGCCCGCACGCTGAAGCGCGTGGGAGCTTTCATTCAAAAAGCTCGTTGCGGGACGGAAGCCCTGTCCGACCGATTCTGTATCCGGCATAAAGTTGCAGATAGGCTCGTAATAGTAGACGCCGTGCAGATCCTGCCGCTTGACCAGCTCACACAGAATCGCGCGACAATCGCGGTTTCCCGTCATGATCCGATCATTGTCCTTTATCATGCCCGCCGCCTGCTGCGCCGTGATACACTTTTTTCTAAACTCTTCCTGCCAGTGTTGCATAGCCTCTTTTATCCTCCTGCGTTGCCTGACCGCGTCACTTTTTCGCGTCCTGCTCTTCCTTCCACGCCATTGCTGCCTTCAATCCCTGCTCCTTGACAATACGGTTGAACTCCGCCTGCTCTTGCGTCTGGTTGATGCGGCAGAGGTTGAACATCTCAGCGGCAAAGTCCATGGCATTGCGCATTCCCATGATCTCATAAGTCTTGTTGATCTCATACTTGAGCATACGGATGGACTCGGCAGGCTGGTCGGCTAAACGGTTGGCGAGCTTCATCGTCTCCTCCTCGAGCTTATCGAGCGGAACGATAAAGTTGACGACACCCGCCTCCTTAAGCTCCTGCGCGCTCATGAAGTCACCGAGATAAGCCAGCTGCTTTACGCGGTTCATGGTCATCTTCCACGGCTCAATGAGAACATCATTGATGTAGGAATACTTGAGCTCCGGCTCGCCAAACTTGGCATCTTCCGAGGCGATAATCATGTCGCTCATAAAGGCCATCCATACGCCGCCGCCGATGCAATAGCCCTGTACGGATGCGATGACAGGCTTCTTTGCCTCCCAGATCGCGCGCCAGTTGTTCAGCTCCATAAGGGAGTTCTCGCGGCGTGCGGGGACATCAACAATCGGCTCGCCAATGCTCTCCTTCAGATCAAAGCCGGCGGTAAACGCTTTTTCACCCGCTGCGCACAGAACGATCACGTTCGTTTCGGGATCTGCATCAGCCTTGCGGATCGCATCGCCGAAGCCCTCTACCAGCGCCTGATTCAGCGCATTGCGTACTTTCGGGCGGTTCAGCATGACCTTGCCGACCTTACCAACACGCTCATATACCAAAACTTCTTCGCTCATAACAGTTTCTCCTTCTTAATTCATGGTTTTATAAATTATTTTATTAGCTTGTAACCATCTGCTCATCAGATGCGCTCCGCTTGTCACTGAAGCCAAGGCTATCAAGAGTCGCTCCATCCCTCAGAACGTTTTCCCATCTTCCGATATGCACACGGTCAGACTTATATCGGTCATGCACCTTACGCTCTATCGCTGGGTATCCAATCGGCATCAGCGCCAACACCTCCACTGTTTCTGGTAGACCATACATGCAGCGCAGCCGGATGATTTTCTCTGTATCCGGATAGATTCCACACCAAACAGCGCCCAATCCCAGATGCTTTGCTTCAATTAGCATATTTTCCAGTGCTGCGCAGCAATCTTGCACCCAGAAGTCAAATCGATACCTTTTTTGCGTGGTATCGCCGCAGACCATAATAACGTATTTTGCCTGTGGAAGCATCTGCAAATGCTCTGATATTTGCATCAGCGGGAGAAAATCCTTTGGGTCTTTCAACACGACAAAATGCCACGGACGTTCGTTTCCGGCCGATGGTGCACACATACCGGCGCGCAGAATATCTTCAATCTTCTCTGCTTCAACGGACTGATCCGTGTAGCTTCGCACACTAACACGTTCAAAAATCTCTTTCATTTGAATTGCTCCTTTTTAAAGGGCGCTGGCGGCAAGCCCATTCTGCCGCCAGCGAAGAGAGAGGTACAGATCAAATCTTTTGGATCTGATCTTTCGACTGAGTACAAAGGCTCACGATCACAAACGTAATCAGCGAGGGAAGGATCGGGAAGATGGATGCAAACGGCAGAGTAACGCCGCAGAACTTGTAGAGAACTACGAAGAACATGCCAACGATGGACGAAGCAATAGCACCGGTCTTTGTAGCCTTTTTCCAGAAAATGCCTCCAACGACCATGACCAGTGTACCTGCGCAGAGAAAAGTATAAGCATAGGAAAGCAAGCTGGTGATTATCTGCGCCCCAAGAGCAACATAAAGGGTAATAAGGCCGGCAACGATGGTGATGATTTTGCCGAGCCTTGCAAGCTGCTTTTGATTTGCATTCTTGTTAATGAACTGGCAATAGATATCCTTGGTGACAGAAGCAGTAACATAGATAAGCTGGGAATCAACCGTGGACATAACGGCAGCCATAAGGGATGCGATCATCAGAGCACCGATGAACGGGGGGAATGCCTCCATCATAACCTTGAAAAGGATCATACCGGACGGGGTATCTGGGAACAGCGCCTTGCCATACATGCCCATTAGGACAGGAAGAACAACATATGGGAGCAGGATGATGCCGCCCCACAGAGCGGAATTAAACGCCGTCTTTTCATCCTTGGCAGATGTGTTGCGCTGGAAGGATGCGCAGGAAACCAAGCCGTAGAGCATACCAGGGACCGCGTTCATCACAATCGCCTCAGGATCCGCATTGAACAGACCCCATTCAGACGCATTGAGTGTTGCGTGCATCACGGTAAAAGCGCCATCGCTGATCATGTAAACAAGAGCAATTAAGGTGCAGGCGAAGATAACGCCGACTTGAATCACGTCGGTCATCATAACGCCCCATTGTCCAGACATGGAAGCATAGATGAAAACAACGACCGCACAAAGCGCTGCACCGACAAAGGGATTCAAACCGAGATACTGGAACAGATTTTTTCCTGCAACAATCTGACCGGCCATGATGCTGATAGCCGCACCACAGTTAATCACAGCATAGATAGTACCGCAGGCGTGACCGCCATAGCTCTTGTCGATTACTTCAGAGAGGGTGAGACAGTCCTCTCTCTTCATGCGCTTAGCCATGACAAAAGCGTAGACAAGGTAACTCAAGCATGCTCCGACACCATACCAGACGCCGGCGAGACCGTAAACAACGCCATTTTGCGCACCGCCAACAACAACACCGTTACCTATGTGAGAGCCGATGTAGGAGCCGCACACCAACAAGAAAGAGCCTTTCTTGGCGGCGGTGACATACTCATCAAAGTTGTCGGATTTGCTACGGCCGAGCCAGCCGATCAGTAGCATGGCGGCCATGTAAACGACCAGTACCACAACGATTAGGGTAAGTTGATTCATTTTTTCTCCTCCTAATATTATCGTGATATGCTACATATATCTAAACCGCTTGCGCGGATGGCGCACTTACATCACCTTTTCGAAATGCTGTATTTTTTAACAAGCTCCTCGTCAATATCAATACCAAATCCGGGAGCCTGCGGCATCGGAATGCAGCCATCGGTCTTGTCTACCAGATAATTTTCCTTCAATACGCCCTGAAACACCTCCGGCGTAAGGGAGGGCGGATCGCAGGGATACTCAAGCCACGTGAAGTTAGTATACGATGCGACCAGATGCATGCTCTGCAAAACGCCCATGCCAGGGATATAGGCGTGCGGGTTGACGACCTTTCCATAGGAGTCTGCCAGTGCTGCGATTCTGCGGATATAGCTGATACCCGTGCTCATTGTGCAGTTGGGCTGAAGAACATCAAAGCAGTTCTTATCCAGCATTAGCTTGAAATCGGGGATGCCAATATTGATTTCGCCGCCAGCAATCGGGATGTCCACCGAGGAATTCAAGCGGGCAAGTCCGTCAAAGTCGTAGCGCCAGAGCGGCTCTTCCAGCCACGCGCAGTTTAGCCGCTCCATCTCACGCGCTGTTTCCAGTGCACGGTTATAACTCCAGATCGGCGGGAAAGAATTGTTGTTGCGCTCACAGGCAGTGCCCTGATTCGCATCGACCATGATCTCAAGCTTATCGCCAACAGCCTTGCGAACCGTTTCGACAATCGCAATATCATCCTTCATCTTCTCATGGGAGAAGCGAAGCTTGACCGCGCGGAATCCCATATCGACTAATCTCTGCGCGTCATCATAGCGCTGCTCATTGGAGCGGAGCTCGCCCCACGCGGCGTAAACAGGAATCCGGTCTCGCGCCGCGCCGAGAATCTTGTAGACCGGCATGCCGGCCTTTTTTCCGATAATATCCCAACAAGCATTTTCGATCACCCACGGACGCGTTGCGACACGGGCAACATTGCGGAGCTTGGGCATGATCTTTTCTATGTCACAGGGATCGTCACCGACCACGAACATCTTTGCGTACTCCATCGTATCGCAGACGATCGGCAGGATCCCGTGGGGGGCTTCCATGCAAGAATAACCAGTGATTCCCTCGTCTGTATGAACACGAACCACAAAAATGATCTGTCCCTGTTCTGTTTTTCCAGGGTACCATGTTGGGTGGAACGGTTGAGAATATGGAACCTCAACGCAATCATAGGTGATATCTGTGATTTTCAAGCGAACGCACCTCTTTCATGTATTTTGCACAAAAAGAATATTATTTTTTTCTCTTGTACAATCATAATACCAGTTTGTTTCTCCGTTGTGAAGCAGTAAAGTGCGTGCGTCAGCACAACACAATGTTGATGCTCCTATTGCTTTTTTCTAAAAGGTCTGCTATAATTCAGAAAAAGAACAGAGAATACTTATGCAAGCAAGCGATGAGCAAAACAGGCGGAGGGAACAGCGCACAAGCAGGCAAATGGGAACCAAAAGAGCTTAGGGCATCTCAAGGGCGCAAAAACCATAGCGCGGTAACCACCGCGCCTAAAAAAGATATGGAAAAGGCAGAGCAGGCGGAACGCCGATGCTGTTTGGCAGAACGGTAGGAGTGAGAGCCGCGCAGAACGGCAGCCAACGCAACCGCTAAGGCGGAGCTGTGGGCTACTATGTTGAGATTAGCAGCACTGCTGCCATTTCGTACCCAGAGCCTTTCTTGACAAAATGCCTTAAAGCGGGAATTATAGCGCTCACGCTTTGTATGTAAGGCGTATGTCCTCTTGAAACAGAGACAGCCACGGTCAATGGAAAGCCTGAAGTCATCGGGAAGGGTCTTATACTTGGTGCAGCCCCGGTTTTTCTTCCCGTTGTTCCAGTTTTTGTGGTTACAAGGGCAAACACCGGTCGTAGCCCTTATCGGCAAGGAAGTCGCATTCCTTTAACGAAATCACCCTGTCAGCTTCGGCAAGGATCTTGGTGGCGACGGAGGAATCCGCGATATTGCTCGGCGTGGTCAGCTCACAGAGCGGCAAACCGGAGATGCAGTCCACCAGCACATGGCTTTTGTTCCCACCTGTGCCGCCATGTTTTCTTTCAATGCAACGTTATCCATTTTTGAGGAAGCGGTCATAGGTCCAATAGGACGGCAGCGGCTCCATGATGTTAAAGCCGCAGTAGTGGGCAATGAGGCGGTTGTTGTCCAGATAATCCATCAAATCTGTGATTTGTGAGAAGCCCTCACATTTCATAACGATAAAAGCACAGACCATGGCTTCCTTCGGGAAGCCCCGCCGCCCGGTCGCCGCTCCGGGCAGCGTGAAGTCCAGACTGCTGAAAATCTTGTCGTAAAACATGGCGACACTTTGGGATGTAAACAATGTCACATCCTGAATGATTTCCTGTCGGTAGATAGCGGCCAGCCCCTTTCCGGTTGGTTTTCTGCAAATTAATTTTACCAGAATGGGGCGCCGCTTTCTATACCATATGAGTGATTTTCGGTTTCAGCCATGACCGGAAACCATTGCAATTACTACTCTTTTGGAGTTTTGCTCATGGCTGGTGCAAGCTACTGTGGAGGGGATAGCATGACGTTCCGGCAGTTGAAATACTTTTCAACAATCTATGAGTGCAGTAGCATAGCCAAAGCCTCGCAAAAGCTGTACATTTCACAGCAGGGTCTCAGTCGGATTCTCGGTGCGCTCGAAGCGGAGGTTGGTGTGCTGTTTGTCCGTCTGCATCACGGGCTTGATCCGACGCCGCTCGGCACGATGCTCTATGATGCCTGTCAGCCGGTATTGCGTGAAATGAGCGAGTTGGAAAAGGCTGTTTCCGATTTTTCACAACTGGTTCCAAAACGGATCAGGATTGGTTTAGTCGGTGGCACGCGCTACCTCAACATGATTAATGTTCGGCAGATGTGGCAGCAAAGATTTCAGTCAAAGCACCCGACAACTCAGTTTGAAGCAGAGGAACTGCCTTATGTGCAGGGCCTTGAACTGTTCAATGAAAATAAGGTGGACATGATTACCTACTCCGATTATGAAGCGCCAAACGACTGCACCCAAATCGACTTAAAGACATGGGAGCGCGTTCTGCTCGTTCCAGAGGGGCATCGCCTGTATCACGAAAGCCGAGTCTCTCCGCAGATGTTAAAAGGGGAGTACCTTCTTGTGTATACCAACATCCATGCACAGCAAAGTCTTTTGAAATACTGCGAGAAGAATAGCTGCCTTCCGTCCGACACAGTATACTTGAGCGATACACTCTATCTGTATGACACTTGTCAGAGAGAAAGGTGTCTCGGATTGACGATTGACGAATATTATACCTCCTCTCTGCTGCCGCAGTTTCCTCAGCTGAAAGCCATTCCCTTTACCGAGAATTTCTTGCCATATACAGTATCGGCACTGTTTCGCTCCGATCATCCGATGGCAAAAGTCCTTGCCACCATTTCTGACGAGCTGCGGGTATTTTTAAACCCCCGCATTGGGTGAAGCCGTATCTCCATTGTATTTTTTAGTAGGAAGAAAACCTCTTTATATATCAATAAATATGTAAGGGCAATACTTCTTCTCCTTAAAAGCCGCCAATTCATGCTCATCGCACCCATGAATTTATGCACCAAGTCATTATCAGGGCTATAAAACTCGCATACATGCTCAGATAATGCCGTTATTTTTCAACTCTGAAATTTTTTCATCAGAAAAACCCAGCACATGGCTGTATATCTCGTCATTGTTTTCGCCGACGTCAGGAGCCGGCTTAAATTCAACATCTGGATGCTCTGACATTTTGAATGGCAGCCCAATATACGGAGCAGAGCCAGAAAGGCCCTGTATTGGGATCATTTTTAAGAATCCCGCCTCTTTAAGGTGCACATCGTGGATCAGCTCTTTCGGCGAAGAGATGACAGCCGATGTAATATCATTGGCGGTAAGCAGCCCATCCAGTTCCTTGGCGCTCATGTCTTTTGCCCACTCCTGAAGGTGTGCGATCAGCTCATCCGCGTGTTCTGTGCGAATCGCTGGGTCATGAAATCTCTCCTCATGTAGAAACGGATCATCTACGATTGCCATCAGTCTGTCATACATATTGCCAAGGCCGGCGTGGAAATAAACACAACCATCAGATGCATACAAAAATCCGAATGGAGCTGCGTCATCAATACAAATATCTCCGCCATTTACATATGCATCTGCAAGAGATTCATTACGGACCATTGCAGAACTGGCGAACATCGCCACATCAATATATTGTCCCTTTCCTGTTTTCTCTCTATCAATGACCGCCAGCAGCGTAGCAACCGTAGCATAAAGTGCAGCCATGTGATCCTGCAGGGCTCCCTTACTTCTCTCTGCACGCCCATTCTCAAACCGTGTAATACCCGCCATAGCGGAGATGACACCGTCAAAAGCGAGGTGATTGCGATATGGCCCGACCTGTCCGAAACCGGAAACCGAAACCATAATAATACTTGGGTTGATCCTTTTGACCTCTTCATAGGACAGGCCCATCTTTTCGACAGTACCGACTCTGAAGTTTTCCAATAAGACATCTGAATGTGCGATCAAATCTCTTAATATCTCCATACCCTCAGGCGTCCGAACATCCAAGGAAATACTTTTCTTATTAAGATTATAGGCTGGGAATGAGAGGCTGACGCCATCCTTCCATGGCGCACTGCGGCGGGTTACTTCGCCAACCTTTGGCTTTTCTACCTTGATAACCTCAGCGCCCATATCGGCAAGAAGCATACCGCAGAACGGGCCAGCAATATAGCGGGCTAAATCCACTACCCTGATTCCACTTAAAATGTTGCAGCTCATGATCAAAATTTCTCCTTATAATTTCTTTATTTACTTCGCGGCCTTGGCAGCCTTGAACGCCTCGATGAGCATCGGGGTGACCTTG
>OIXG01002501.1_pt1 | contig 13782 bp, 10 predicted proteins | sample 1587731 | NCBI WGS metagenome assembly OIXG01 (sample SAMEA3888908, study PRJEB22519) | human gut metagenome | biome: human gut; feature: human-associated habitat; material: faeces | place: Denmark | collected 2010
TTTGCATATTCATTTAATCCCGGAGCATCGGTCTGGATCAAAGATGCCATCTGGTCGATAAAAGAACCGGTCCCTCCGGCACAGATTCCATTCATTCTCTGCTCCACGTTGCCACCTTCAAAATAGATGATCTTCGCATCCTCGCCGCCTAATTCAATGGCAACATCTGTCTGCGGTGCATAGTGCTGCAGGGCAGTGGATACAGAAATAACCTCCTGAACAAAAGGAATACCGAGATGTTTTGCTAAGGTCAGACCACCGGAACCGGTGATCATCGGTGCTAAGTTCATATCTCCTTCTTTTCGGTATGCTTTTTCTAAAAGGGCAGCAAGTGTGTCCTGGATATTTGCAAAATGTCTTTCGTAATCAGAGAAGACGAGGTCGTCATTCTCATCTAAAATAGCGATCTTTACGGTTGTAGAACCGATATCAATTCCTAATTTGTATAAATTCTGATTCATAATACCACCTGTTATAACTTGTTTATTTCCTATTAAATGTATGAAGGGTACTGATTTTTCAGTACACCCCATTCTACGACAGGAAATTACAAAAAACAACCCTTTTTTTCCATTTTATATTTTCTTTATAAAGTTATAATTCTAAAGATTTTGTGAAGAATTTCTGCATAGATTGACAAACAAAATGCTTAAAATTATAATGTGTTAAATATAAGGTTAAAAATTCCAGACAAATGAGGTGCAAGATGAATTATCTGAATAAATTAGAACGAAAGATTGGAAAATATGCAATTCCCAACTTAAGCCTCTGGCTTGTAGTAACATATGCACTCGGTTATCTGATGATGTATATGACACCGGGGATCATCAGTTATCTGATGTTAGAACCGGCCATGGTGCTGCGTGGTCAGGTGTGGCGACTGGTTACATGGGTATTGATCCCACCGTCTACCGGCAACATCTTTTTCTATATTATTATGATCATGCTGTATTATTCCTTAGGAACCGCATTAGAGCGTACCTGGGGAACTTTCCGCTTTAATGTCTATATCTTTGGAGGTCTGATCTTTACGGTGATCGGAGCATTCGTGGCATATGGATTTTTAAGTGTCACAGGTGGTCTGACCATTGGAATCGGTTATTATGTCACAACCTATTACATCAATATGGCGATCTTTCTGGCATTTGCAGTCTGCTTCCCGGATATGCAGATCCTGTTGTGGTTCATCATTCCGGTAAGGATGAAGTGGATGGCATATGTCTATGCAGCTCTGACCATTTACGATTTTGTCGTATCAGGAGCTGTGGGCAGGATTTCCATTGTGGCGGCACTTTTGAACTTCCTGATTTTCTATCTGTCTACCAGAAATTATCAGAGGGTATCGCCAAAAGAAGTGCATAGAAAGTATGTATTTAAGACACAGATGCGGGATGCCGGGATGAGACATTCCGGCGGTGTAACCAAGCATAAATGCGCAGTTTGCGGAAGAACGGAAAAGGATGATCCGACTTTGGAATTCCGTTTCTGTTCCAAATGTGACGGTAATTATGAATACTGTCAGGATCATTTGTTTACACATGAGCATATTAAGCGGAGTTAGAGATGATTTAAGCATCATCAAATAGAGGGCTTACATTGACAAAATCCTCCTGAAATCATATAATAAAAGCGATTGAGAAGAGATTTCAGGAGGATTTAGTTTATGGAAGGCGGTACAGTTTCCAAGAATTTTATTGAACAGATTATTGATAAAGATATAGAGGAAGGAAGATGTGACGAAGTTGTTACACGTTTTCCTCCGGAGCCAAACGGTTATCTGCATATCGGACATGCCAAGTCCATCTTATTGAATTACGGACTTGCAGAAGAATATCATGGCAAATTTCATATGCGTTTTGACGATACCAATCCGACAAAGGAAAAGGTAGAATTCGTCGAGTCTATCAAGGCGGACATTCAGTGGTTAGGAGCAGACTGGGGTGACAGCCTTTTCTTTGCATCTGATTATTTCAAGCAGATGTACGAAGCAGCAGTTAAATTAATTAAAAAAGGAAAAGCATATGTTTCTGATCTGTCAGCAGATGAGATCCGTGAGTACCGTGGAACACTGACAGAGCCGGGCAAAGACGATCCGTCCTGCGATCGGAGTGTGGAAGAGAATTTAGCACTCTTTGAGGATATGAAGAACGGAAAATTTAAGGATGGAGAAAAGGTTTTGCGTGCGAAGATTGACATGGCATCTCCGAATATCAATATGCGTGACCCGGTCATTTATCGTGTGGCACATATGACGCATCACAGAACAGGTGACACCTGGTGCATCTACCCGATGTATGATTTTGCACATCCGATTGAGGATGCCATTGAAGGAGTCAGCCATTCCATCTGTACCTTGGAATTTGAGGATCACAGACCACTCTATGACTGGGTAGTGCGTGAACTGGAATATGAAAAACCACCAAAACAGATTGAGTTTGCAAAACTTTACCTGACCAATGTGGTAACAGGAAAGCGTTATATTAAGAAGCTTGTAGAAGAAAACATAGTTGACGGATGGGATGATCCAAGACTTGTATCTATTGCAGCTTTAAGAAGAAGAGGATTTACTCCTGAAGCTATTAAGATGTTCGTTGAGCTTGTTGGTGTTACTAAGGCACAGGGTTCAGTTGAATATCCAATGCTTGAATATTGTATAAGAGAAGATTTAAAGCTTAAGGTTAAGAGAATGATGGCTGTTCTTGATCCTGTTAAGCTTGTCATTGATAATTATCCTGAAGGCCAGGTTGAATATATGGAAGTGGCTAATAATCAGGAAAATCCAGAGATGGGAACAAGAAAAGTTCCATTTACAAAGGAACTTTATATTGAGAGAGAGGATTTCATGGAAGAGCCTCCTAAGAAATATTTCAGACTTTTCCCTGGTAATGAAGTGCGTCTTATGAATGCATATTTTGTTACATGTACTGACTATGTCAAGGATGAGAATGGAAAGGTTATAGAAGTACATTGTACTTATGATCCTGAGACTAGGGGTGGAAATTTCACAGGCCGTAAGGTTAAGGGAACAATACACTGGGTTTCTGCTACAGAAGGCTGTAAAGCTGAAGTCAGATTATACGAGAATATCGTAGATGAAGAAAAGGGCGTTTATAACGAAGAAGATGGTTCTATGAATATCAATCCGAACTCTAAGATTGTTCTTACAGAGTGTTATCTTGAACCAGAGCTTATGAAAGCTGTAAGTGAAGATAAGTTCCAGTTTGTAAGAAATGGCTATTTCTGCGTTGATAATAAAGATTCAGAACCGGGTAAGCCTATATTTAACAGGATAGTTTCACTTAAGAGTTCATTCAAATTACAGAAATAGTGAGGTTATCCTGATGGAAGGTATTGGACAAAAGAAGGAAACAGATTATATTTTTGATAAGACAATCAAATGTGATGTATGTGGGAAGGAATTTAAAACAAAGCAGGTAAGAACCGGAAAAGCAAGATTTATTGGGACAGATGATATATTAAAGCCTCTATATGAAGGAATTGATACATGTAAATATGATATAATAATGTGCCCACATTGTGGCTATGCAGCCAGTTTACGTTTGTTTGGACATCATACTGAAAAACAGAGGCAGGCTGTAAGGGACAATGTGTCTTCAAGATTTACTGCAAAGGAGCCGGAAACAGAAACTTACAGCTATGAGAGAGCTGTGAAACGATGCAAGATGGCGATGCTTACAGAGATGGTGACAGGTGGCAAGATAAGTGAGAGTGCATATCTTTGCTTAAAGCTGGCGTGGATATATCGTGGGGAGATACAAGAGGCAAAGGCTAATGGAGCAGCACAAGAACGTATAAGTATGTATGAGAAATATGAAAAAGAGTATCTGGAAGATGCATACAGAGGTTTTAAACAGGCAAGAGAGGCTGAATATCCTCCAATAGCGGGAATGGACGAGAATACGATAACATATCTGCTCACAAGCATTGGAATCCATTGTGGAAAGATAGATGAGGCAAGAAGATATGGTTCTGCTTTGCTTATATCCAGAACAGCCAGCATGAAGTTAAAAAACAAAACAAGAGATGTATTGGAGACTATTAAAAAGAATTAGCACTAAAGGGGCGTATAATCATTATGAACAGGGTTAAAGCTTTTGTACAGAAGATATGGACCTATGATCTGGTTCACACAGCAGTTTATTCTATTGTTCTTGAACTAATAGTTGAATGTTTTAACAGAAGAGGAATAATGGGACTTGCATTTCCATTTATGCATCCAATTATTTTTATATACAATACACTTATAATAATGACAAGCATGGCACTTGCATTATTTTTTAGGAGAAGAATGTTTGTGTATAGTGTGGTTTCTGTTTTTTGGATTGGATTGGCACTTACTAATTTTATAATACTTTCTTCAAGAAAAACGCCATTTACGGCGATGGATTTTTATCTTATAAAAGATGCTATAAAGGTTGCGGGATTATATGTGAGTGTTATACAGATTATTCTTATTGCATTACTGGTTATAGCGGTTATTGCAGGACTTGTTTTTCTGTGGCGGAAAGCCCCAAAACTTGAAGTGACAATTAAGAAAACAAAGTTTGTTGCATATGCAGCAGTACAGATGATACTTGTATTTCTTGCAGCATACGGAATGGGAATTACTCTTCTGTTTACAGGAGCTGTTGAAGGTCACTTTGGTAATCTTGCCCAGGCATATAAGAAATACGGATTCAGTCACTGCTTTGTGAGCAGTGTGCTTGACCGGGGAATTAAGAAATCAGGAGATTATTCTGAAGAATATATGGATTCACTTAAGAATGATCTTGATAATGTTGATGTTGAAGCGAGTGAAAAGACTCCTAATATTATATTTGTCCAACTGGAGTCTTTTTTTGATCCTACACATGTAAAAGGAATAACTTTATCAGAGAATCCGCTGCCTAATTATCAAAAACTTATATCTGAATGTTCTTCAGGATATCTCTCAGTTCCATGCTTTGGAGCAGGAACATGTAATACAGAGTTTGAAGTACAGACAGGAATTAATATTGATGATTTTGGACCAGGTGAATATCCATATAGAACAATTATGAAATCCAAGGTATGTGAGTCTATGGCCTATGACCTTAAGAAACTTGGTTATTCAACTCATGCAATACACAATAATGATGGAACATTCTATGATAGAAATCTGGTGTTTTCACATCTGGGATATGAAACATTTACTTCAATTGAATATATGGATGGGTTTGAAGAAACGCCTATGGGATGGGCTAAGGATTATATTCTTACAGGAGAGATTACTAAGGCACTTGATTCAACAGCTGGAACTGACTATGTGTTTACAATATCTGTACAGGGACATGGTGATTATCCATCTACACCAATGGAAGGATACACACCAGAGATTAAAGTGACTAACTTTCCAGTTGCAGAACAGCAGACATCATTTGAATATTATGTAAACCAGATTCATGAGATGGATAAGTTCATAGGTGAGCTTATACAGTCTTTATCAGAGAGAGATGAAGAAACTGTACTTGTGCTTTATGGAGATCATTTACCTACATTTGATTTTACAGATGAAATGCTTACTAACGGAGATAAATTCCAGACACAGTATGTAATCTGGAGTAACTTTGATATGGACAGACAGGAAAAGAATATTCAGGCATATCAGTTGTCTGCGTATGTAATGCAAAGACTTGGTATATCTGAGGGATATATCATGAAATATCATCAGTCAAAGCAGAAACTTCCAGAAGATGAGTATTTGAAGAATCTCAAAATTCTGGAATATGACATTCTGTATGGTAAAAAGGAAATTTATGGTGGAGAAACACCATATGAGGCTACAAATCTTAAGATGGGTATTGATGATATTGAGATAACAGATGTCTATAATTATAATGATACGGTGTTTATTGAGGGCAGCAGTTTTAACGATTACAGTTGTGTTCTGATTAACGGGAAAGAATATACCACGGAAAAGGTGAGTGACCGTCTTTTAAGAGTTAATGGTATTAATGTAAAGAAGGACGATGTAGTTGTTGTTGCACAGAAGGGCGATGATAAAGTTGAACTCAGCCGTACAACTTTTACAGTAAAGCAACAGAGTAAGAAAAACGCACAACAACAGTAAATGTGCTATCTTTAATTGACAGCGGGTACCTGAAATGGTAATATTAGTAAGGTGTTTCAAACATCAAGATTTTTTTTGGAGGTACTTGAAATGAAGGGTACAGTTAAATGGTTCAACAACCAGAAGGGTTACGGCTTTATCAGTGATGAGTCAGGAAAGGATGTATTTGTACATTACTCTGGACTTAACATGGAAGGCTTCAAGTCTTTAGAGGAAGGCGCTCAGGTTGAGTTTGATGTAACAGATGGCGCAAAGGGTCCTCAGGCTACTAACGTAACAAAATTATAATCGGTTGTTTTTCAGTGTGCCTTTTTTATATTATATATAGAAAGATATATTGTAACACAATAGGATTATGGGGGCGGTCACAATTAATATTGGACCGCCTTTTTTTGATAATATAATCTGGAGGTTTTATGGAGAATTTAAATATTAATTATGACAAGACAGTGAGTAATGCAACTGTCAGTATGATATCAGCAGGCGCAATACTTGTTATATCTGTTCTGATAGTTCTTCTTGTGTTGGTAATTAAGAGATGGAAGGGAAGATTTATACCTTTGGCATTAGGTGTTCTTTCGTATGTTGTATTTGGGTTTATGTTTTCACAGCTTTTGATGAGTGTTCTTTCGCTTATACCTAATGTTGATCAGTCATTTACGTATAATACCAATGCATATGTGGTTATATATAATATTCTGCTTGCAGCAGGGTTTGGTATTGCAAGATGGTTTACGGCAAAGATGATGACTGACAGATATAACAGAACAGGGGACGTGCTTATGGCAGGAACGGGTCTTGCAATTGGAGATACCGTTATTACTTATGCATTGTCAATGTTTACATTTTTTGTATATGCACAGGCAATATCAGCTAATGGATTAGAAAAATTCATCTCGGATATGTTTAACAGCGGAATGGCTGAGAGTGATGTAATTACATTATATACTTCAAATGTATCACAGCTGATTGATTCGCCTGCGATTTTGTGGTTTTTAATGGCTGTATCTGCGGTTCTTGATATTGCACTTAATATAATGCTGTTTATGGTTGTATATGGCGTAGTAAAGAAACAGGTTAATTATATGTATGCATATTATGCGATAATTGCACAGTTTGTTTCTAATATAATGTTCCAGTTATATAATGCATTTTCACTTACTAATATTATTGTTTTGTTTATTGTTAAGCTTGTGATTGTGGGAGGAATAGCTTTATTTATCAAGCAATTCATTATGAAGGAGATAAAATACTCAAATGACTGATGTGAAAAAAGGACTAACAGCAGATGAAGTAGAGCAGTTAACAAATGATGGCATGGTCAATGTGTCAGTTGGAAAACAATCCAAGACCATTGGCCAGATTGTTGCGGGCAATGTATTTACATATTTCAACCTGATATTTGCTGTATTTGCTGTTCTTCTGGCTTTTGTGAGGTCATATAATAATATGACATTTCTTCCAGTAATTATTTCTAATATGTTTATTGGAATAATTCAGGAGATAAGAGCTAAGAAGGTTCTTGATAAACTTACGGTGGTTAATGCACCTAAGACATCGGTTATAAGAGATGGACAATTACATACTGTAGCTTCGGAGACTCTGGTTAAGGGAGATTTGTGCGTATTTTCAGCTGGAAACCAGCTGAGTGCAGATGCAATTCTTGTTGATGGGTTTGTTCGTGTCAATGAATCATTAGTTACTGGTGAGTCTGACGAGGTTGTCAAGAATGCCGGGGATATATTACTCTCCGGCAGTTTTATTGTGTCAGGAGAATGTAAGGCTGTGCTTACAAATGTCGGTCTTGACGCATATGCAGCAAAGCTTGCAATAGAAGCAAAGGCAGGACGAAAGAAACACAAAACAGATATGATGCAATCTCTTGATAAGCTTGTTAAGACAATCGGTGTCCTTATAATACCTATAGGAGCAGGACTGTTTTTACAGAGCAGATTTGCAGTCGGGGGCTCAATAAAGAGCAGTATAGATTCAATGGTAGCCTCACTTGTCGGAATGATTCCAGAAGGGCTGTATCTGCTTGCAAGTGTTGCACTGGTTGTCAGTGTTATGAGACTTGGAAAGAAGAATGTTATTGTACATGAGATGAACTGTGTAGAAACACTGGCGAGAGTTAATGTATTGTGTGTTGATAAAACCGGAACAATAACCAGACCAGATATGTCAGTTACCCATGTTGAAATATTGGATTACACAGATGGTTACGGAAAGCATACTGATTACCATGAAACAGAGAGAATTATAAAAAATGTAGTGGCAGCAATCAGTTCTGACAATGCAACAATGGAAGCAATACATTCGTATTATGGAATTGAAGAAGAATGTGAATGTGACCAGGTATTTCCATTTTCTTCTCAGAATAAATACAGTGGTGCAAGATATGGAAAAGATGTATATCTGTTAGGCGCACCTGAATATCTGCTTCTTGATTCATATCCTGATTATAGGAATATTATTGATAAGTATTCATGCAATGGAGAGAGAATTGTCGTGTTTGGGCTGGCAAATGAGCAGATAACAGGAGAGGCTGTCACAAAGGCGATAACTCCTATGGCTTTTATAATACTTGAGAATGAGATAAGAGAAACGGCAAAAGAAACATTTGAATATTTTAAAAAGCAGGGGGTCGCAATTAAAGTTATATCTGGAGATAATCCGCTGACTGCATCAAAGGTTGCAATACGGGCAGGGATAGATGATGCCACATATTACATAGATGCGACGACGCTTAAGACAGATAAGGATATAGCAGATGCGGTTCAGAAATATACTGTTTTTGGAAGAGTTATTCCGGAGCAGAAGAAAAAGATTATAGAAGCATTTAAGATGGCAGGCAATGTTGTCGCAATGACAGGTGACGGGGTCAATGATGTACTTGCATTAAAATGTGCTGACTGTAGTGTTGCAATGGCATCAGGAAGTGAGGCTGCCAGCAATGCAGCACAGATAGTTCTTCTGGACTCTGATTTTTCAAAGATGCCGGATGTTGTTGGAGAAGGAAGAAGGGTTGTCAATAATATTAAGCGTTCAGCATCGCTGTTTCTTGCAAAGAATATATTCTCAATGCTGCTTACGATATTTACACTTATATCAGTTAATCTGTATCCTTTATATCCGACCCAGTTATCATTCTTAGGAATATTTACAATAGGTGTACCGGCTTTCTTTCTGGCATTACAGCCTAATAAGAGTCTTATAAAGGGTGATTTCCTGCTAAATGTAGTACTAAAGGCGTTGCCTACAGGTCTGACGGATTTTATTGTAGTTACGATTATAACAATATATGGCAATTGCACAGGTGCACCACATGAGCAGACAGCGACTGCAGCAACACTTGTGCTTCTTACCGTGGGCATGGCAGCACTGGTAAGAGTATGTAAGCCATTCGATATAATAAGAGTATGTGTATGCGTTGCAATGGCATGCGGAATTGTATTTTCAATGATATTTTTACGCTCATTATTTGCAATGGTTGTATTAAAGGGGCTGGCACTTAATCTTACTGTTATGATGATGGTTCTGTCGCTGCCTCTGTACAGATATGTATGCAGGATGACGGCATGGCTGATAGATTTCTTTGAGAACCATAACCGTCATTTCAGACACCTGCTTAAAGGCTGATATATTAAAAATGTATTACTGCTTATTTAGAGCTTTTTCAGAGAATTCAGTTGTTACAAGGCTGCTGTAAGGAACTGGAGATTTAAGCTCACCAGCCTGCGTAAGAATGTCCTGTAAAAGATTAAAACTGTCTTCGGTGAATACAGTAGAGGTTTTCCATGTATCCTGTGATTTATATCTTTCAACAATTGCGGTTATTGTTGCAATATCGGTTTCTTTAAACTGAGGTGCAATGATGGCCGCAATTTCTGCTGATGAATGTGTATTGACATAATCAAGCCCCTTCTGTGTAGCGTTAGTGAATTTCTGGATTACATCAGGATTTTTCTTGATATAGCTTTTCTTTGCACAATATGCTGTGTAAGGAACATAGCCGCTTTCTACACCGAGCGAGGCGATAACGTGGCCTTCACCCTGCTGTTCAAGTAAAGTTGCAGAAGGCTCAAATTCAACTGTGTAATCACCTATTCCAGATGTGAATGCGGCAGAAGTTGAACCAAAATCAACATTCTGAAGGATTTCAAGGTCTGTTTCAGGGTTAATATTATTCTTTTTCAGAATATATTCAAATAACATCTGGGGCATACCGCCGGCTCTGCCGCCGATAACAGTTTTTCCTTTAAGTTCAGACCATTCAAAATTATCATTGGCTTCCCTTCCGACAAGGAAATTGCCGGCACGCTGTGTAAGTCCGGCAAAGTTGACAGCATAGTCATCAGAGCCTTCGGCATATACATAGATTGATGATTCAGAACCCATGAATCCAATATCTGCATCACCGGATATTAAGGCTGTCATTACTTTGTCAGCACCAAAACCATTAGTTACGGTAAGCTCAAGCCCTTCGTCGGCAAAATATCCATTCTCAATGGCGACATATTGTGGTGCATAGAATATAGAGTGTGTAACTTCGCAGAGAGTGATTTTTTTAACAGAATTGTCTGTTTTTTCTTTGTTGCAGGCTGTCATTGGAAATGTTGTGACCAGTATGATGGTCATAATAATAAATAATGATATATATTTGCTGAAATTCTTCAATGAAATTCTCCGTTGTAGCTGCTTTTATTGTTATAGTATTATTTTTCTGTAATTTTGTTCCACAAAAGTAATAAAAAGATTGTCATTTAATGAGAAATTATGGTATCATAATAGAAAATTACAGTGTAGATAATTTAATATCTGTATATGGAGGCGCGTTATGTTTAGAAAGAATAAAACAACAGCTAAAGCAGCGTCAGGTAATGATTTGAATACATTGCTTGATGTATTTGATAAGATAATATCTGGTGAGATATCGCATACAGGTGAATCACCGGCTGATATAACACTTTTTGAAAATCCTGAGGTTGCCAATAAGTTTAATGAAGTTGTTGAGACTTATAAGAGATTCAATAATAATTTCGTAATGAGACTTAATGAGGCTATGGAGTCAATTGGCGATAATTCATATGTAAAGAATATGATGGATGAGGTGCAGTCACAGGCTCAGGCTATTGGTGCTATGGGAGAGTCAGGACATAATCTTGAAGAATCTATTAACCACATTAATGTTGCCATGGCTGATATTAAGGACAATACTCATGAGATGCTTGCTGCTACACAGAACAGTACAGCTAATATGAATGAGAGTATTAAGGTTGTTAATGAGTCATCAGAAAAGATTTCGGATATTAACAGACAGGTACAGGAATTTCAGGACAAGATTCATAAGATTGGAGAGATTGTTGATATTGTGAAGAAGGTTGCAAGCCAGAGTAATCTGTTAGCTCTCAATGCTTCTATTGAGGCTGCAAGAGCAGGAGAGGCAGGAAAAGGTTTTGCAGTTGTTGCTGATCAGGTAAGACAGTTATCAAGCAGTACATCAGAATCTGCTGATGATATTGTTAATTATGTAAGGGAACTCAATGATGATATTGGAAGATTGGCAGTATCCATGGATGATACAACTGTTAAGCTTTCAGAAGGTAATTCAAAGGTTGAAGAATCACTTTCAGATATTGAAAGAATGAATAACCAGATGGTTGCAATTAATGATGCTGTTAACGGAATATTCGCAGATATTGATACACAGTCATCTATTACTACAGAATTTGCCAAGCAGGTAGACAGTATTGCGGCAAGCTATGATAAGTTATCTGATAACTGTATGGCTACAGGTACTCATATCTATAAGATTGGCAGATATATTGATACTGCAAGAAGTGATATGTTCAGGTCATTCTCTAATGTTACAACACAGGATATGATAAGAATATTCCAGATTGACCACTTTATCCTTATGTGGAGAGTATATAATAATGCTGTTGGATTTGAAACTCTTAAGGTTACACAGCTTAACAATCCGGATGGATGTAAGTTAGGTAAGTGGATGAAAGCACAGACAGATACGCGTATTACAGGAAGCAGACAGTTTAAGGATCTTGATGCGGCACACAGACAGATTCATAAATATGCTGTTGATTCTTGGAACGCTAAGGAGTCTGGTAATGTAGAACTTGCACTTGAATACTTCCAGAAGTGCTATGATGCATTTGGTGTATATAGTAATAAGATAGAAGAGTTCAAGAGCTATATGAGAACAATTGGTTATACTGATGAAACTGAAAAAGTGACTTTCAGAAAGTAATTAAAGTGAATGGTCTCCTATGGTGAAGCATAGGAGACTTATTTTAATGTAAGAAGGAATAGAGTGGTTTAGATAATTATAAGGAGATAGCAAACAGAGTATGGAAGAATATAAAGAAAAAGCAAAGGAAATTATGGTTATAGGCCATAAAAATCCTGACACAGATTCAATATGTTCGGCAATATGTTATGCTGATTTAAAGAATAAGATAACCGGAACAGATAATTATGTGCCTAAGCGGGCGGGACATCTTAATGAGGAAACTCATTTTGTACTGAACAGATTCGGTGTAGAGGCTCCGGAATATATTAAAGATGTACGTCCACAGGTAATGAACATAGAGATAAGACACACAGAGGGAATAGACAGAGAGATTTCGGTGCGTAATGCGTGGAAACTGATGGATTCACTTAATGTTGTAACACTTCCTAAGACGATTGATAATGATCTGGTTGGGACAGATGTAAGCTTTGGTTTCCAGTCAGCAGTTGATATAGCAACGAATACCATAGATTGTATACATACAACTGCGGCATCACACAGCCGGGTATTTATAGTTGAACTTATGGGACATAAGACAGGCTGGCTTACACTGCATGCGGGCATAGCAGGTGGATCTGATGTAATACTTATACCAGAGATACCATACGATTTAGATAAGGTTGTAGAAGCAATTAATAAAAGAATTAATGATAAAAAGCATTTTACAATTCTTGCAGTTGCAGAAGGTATAATATCCAAAGAGGAAATGTTATATAGTAAGAAAGAACTTAAAGAAGTAAGAAAGAAGGAGCATTATCCATCAGCAGCATACAGAATTGGTGCAGGTATTATGGATAGAACAGGTCAGGAAGTAAGGGTTACTGTACCAGGTCATGTACAAAGAGGTGGAAGCCCTTGTGCTTATGACAGGGTATTAGCTTCAAGGTTAGGAGCTAAAGCAGCAGAACTTATAATGAATAAAGAATATGGATATATGGTATGTGTCCGCAATAATCAGATAGATAAGATTGAATTAAATAAAGTTGCGGGCAGATTAAAGACTGTAGATCCACAGGCGGGAATAATTACAGAAGCAAAGGCGATGGGAATATGTTTTGGAGACTAGGATTTTGGAAGAAAGATAAAGAGGCTCATATGACTATTAATAATGATAACAATAAAGAAGTTAATAATAAGAAGAATATCAGTGATAATAAAGAGATGAATCAACCAGAGTTTAAAGAGATTAATTCAGATAACGCACATATTAGTAAAGATGTATATCAGGCAGAGGTTAAGAATAATACTTCAGCCGATGAGGTTAAGAGTAATGTTTTAGTTGGTGAGATAAATGGCAGTGCTTTATTCGGAGATATTAAGAGCAACGATTCAGGTGCTGATGTACCAAAGCCATATTTTGCTAACC
>OIXG01002521.1_pt1 | contig 13639 bp, 8 predicted proteins | sample 1587731 | NCBI WGS metagenome assembly OIXG01 (sample SAMEA3888908, study PRJEB22519) | human gut metagenome | biome: human gut; feature: human-associated habitat; material: faeces | place: Denmark | collected 2010
AATTTCTTTTCCTCTTATCCGGCAAAGCTCTTTTTCCTTCATCTGAAACAGATCCTTCCCCAGATAAATGGCCTGTCCGCCCTCCCTTTTGGAGGAAACAGGATCCAGCAATCCCATCAAGCTGCGCACAACCGTGCTTTTTCCACATCCGGATTCTCCTACGATTCCGACAATTTCACCAGGATAAATATCAAGATCCACTCCATCCACTGCCGGAATTACGTTTTGTCCCGAGTAGTAATAGCTTTTTAACCCTTTTATTTTCAGAATAGCTTCCAAATAACTATACTTCCTTTCAAAATCTGCTTCCCGGCAGATATCTGCCGGGAAGCAGCCCTGTCATTATTCTGTAACTTTCAGATCCCCTGCACGGAACGGCATGATCTGGTTTTCACAATATGTCATATCCCATTCCAGACCATCTCTGATACCATACAAATCTTCTGCCTGATACAAATAAGTGCCTGGGCAGTAGGTATCGAATACTTCCATCAGGGTTCTTGCTGCCTGCCGCTGTTCTTCCAGATCCTTGCTGTCGATCAGTGTATTTCCTGCTGCCACAAATTCCTCTGTAGGTGTCCAGCTTCCTGTTTCCGGGTTTGCCGGTCCGGAGCCTGTTCCAAACAGGAGCCATAATGCACCAAGGGGATTATCAAACCGGGAAGCAGAGGACCATGCCCGGATGTCTGCACTGAAGGAGAATTTGTCTGTAAATACGACTTCTGCTTTTACGCCGATATCCGCAAGCATGCTGACAATGGCCTCACCTGCCTGATTGCCGTTTGTATAATAACCGTCCGCCATTTCGATGGAAATAACCTCTTCCCCGTCATATCCGGATTCTTTTACTAATTCACGAGCTTTTTCCGGATCATACTGTACACCGGGATAGTCCTCAATATATAAATCTCCATAGCTTTCAAACTGATGCCCATTCGGAACCTTTGCATATCCGGACCAAAGGGTATCTACCAGTGTCTGGCGGTCTATTGCCATCGTCAATGCCTGTCTGAATTTCTGATTTGACATAATGCTGTCTTCATTTCTGGTATTAAATGCGTATATATGGATATTTTTAATGGAGGTTCCCACCACGCTCACACCGGAGGTTCCATTGATCGTATCTACCGCATCAGAAGGCACATCATTGATAATATCTACTTCCCCTGTGATCAAAGCGGTCATACGGGCAGATGCTTCCGGATAAGAAATAAATTCTATACTCTTTGCAGCAGGCTTATCTCCCCAGAAGCCGTCGTAACGCTCCAACACATATTTTTCAGGAGAGTACTGTGTCAGCTTATACGGGCCGGTACCGATGGGAGCAGTCTGAAAGGCTTCATCTCCGATTTCTTCAATATAATCCTTCGGTACAATGCTTGCTCCCCAGATAGAGCCCAGTCTCTGTTCAAACGCAGCATCCGGTTTTTTCAGCTTGAACTGTACCGTAAGATCATCTATCTTTTCGACGGAATCCAGTGTTTCATATAATACTGCAATGGTTCCATCTCCATAGCCGCTTAAAATTCGATCAAATGTAAATTTCACATCCTCTGCATCACATACCTCGCCGTTCTGGAAGGTAACATTTTCCCGGATTTTTACATTTAATGTTGTATCATCCTGCCATTCCCAGCTATCTGCCAGCTGTCCGGTGATATTTCCTTCTTTATCCGTGAAAAGCAGGGTATCAAAAATATTATAAAAAAGCTTAATGCTGGCAATACCGATGGATCTGTCCGGATCTAACTGTGTCGGCAAAGCAGCAAGACCAATTTTCAAAACATCCAATTCTGTTTCTTTTGCTGCAGCTTCTGCTGTATCCTCCTGTGAAGACGCAGTCTGCTCAGCAGTCGTCTGAGTCGCCTCTTTCTTATTTGCGGTATTTGCAGCAGAGCCGCAGCCACCAAGCGTAAGCATCATTGCCATTACTCCGGCAATCAACCGAGTCCTTTTTTTCATACATTCTCCTTCTTGTTGTGTTTTCTATTCCCTTTCCTGCAGTTCTAAGTTTTGTGTGCACATCATCAAAAGAACTGTTAACATCTTATGTCTCTTTTCTATTTGTCACCATCAGGAATGCGTAAATCGTTTGTAAAAGTTCTGCATATAAAAAATGCAGGATTTCCTTTCCGGAAAATCCTGCAAATCAGAAAAGCATTTTATGAAATTATCCAATTTGGAAAACTGCCGCTCTGTACTTCTATTACTGTGCGTTACCCGGTTCCAATGCCAACCCAATCAATCGATCCGCCTGATCTGCCATGAATAGCGGAATGTTCAGCACATCATCATCCAGCTTCGGATTTGACCTCCACTGGGAAGATGTCGTTCTCCCGCTGAATGAGAAAATCCACTTCGTAAGGCGGGTTGTTCTGACTCCAATAACGGGGCATGACTTCAAAAAATTTCTTATATTCTTCATTTCATCAAAGTTAAAGTAAGCTGTATTTTCATAACAGCGTCCGCCGAACTCTTTCAGAATCCAAGTCTTACCCACCTGACGTACACCCTTCAAGATTAAAGGCTTGCGGTAGGGAGAATTCTTCCAAGCCAGCAATTTTTTAAGACAAATCGTTCCATAGAATCGTTCCTCACATAACTGCAGTATGGATTCCCCCGATAAACAGATAGGGAATCGAGCACATCGCTCCGAATCCAAGACCGAACGCTTTCTTCCTTTCTATTCATCAAACATCATATATTCCATATAAAATTCCTGAAATTTCGCACTCGTTCCAAGATTGATGGTCTTTGCCCGCTCTGCCAGCGCTGTTGCTTCTTTTTCCATCCTGCGGTCATGCAGAATCCTTACCGCGCCCGCCAGTGCCGCGTTTCCGCAGATTTTAATACGGGACAGGTCAATTTTGGGAAAAAGTCCGATTCTTTCCGCGCTTTTGGCCGACATATAGGAGCCAAAGCCACCTGCCACATACAGGCCTTCCAGCCCGGCAGCATCTATTTTTTCCTCCGCCAAAAGTGTCTCCATTCCTGCCCGGATCGCTCCCTTGGCAAGCTGAACCTCACGAATATCCTCTGCAGTCAGACCGACGTTTCCAGCAAAGCATACATCCTCTTCCAGATAACCGGTATCCTCCAGCAATCCGCTTTCCAGCAATCCTGCCACACCGTCGATCACGCCGCTGCCGCAGATGCCCTCTGCTGTAGAAGCCTCCCTGTCGCCAATCACATGTACCTTCCAGCTGCCGTTTTCCCAGTTTACATGGTCAATGGCACCTGCCACACCTCGCATGCCGCAGGAAAGCCCGGCGCCCTCAAAAGCCGGTCCCGCCGCTGTCGCGCAGCAAATCAGGCGTTCCTTATGAAACAGGACAATCTCTCCGTTCGTCCCCACATCCACCATCAGCCGGGATCTGCCGCTGCGCACGGCTGAGACGCCATCCATTTCTCCGCAGCTGACATTCGTGTCAATTGCTGCCGCAGCTTCTTTGCGGCTGCCGTCCGCACTGAGTATGCGGTCCGTTTCTGTAAGACCCGATCCAAGAATCGCTGTCGTAATATCCGCACCGACAAACGCAGACATGCAGCGCGGAAGATATACGTCTGCTTTCCGGCAGCTCAAATCCAGTGCTTCTCCTATCGTCCACCAGCCAAACAGCTCGTCCGCTTCAAACGGCGCCCTTGACAGGCATCTGGGATCCTTCTGCGTCAGGAAATACAGCATCGACGTATTTCCGGTAATGATAACTGTCTCAATGGCCTCTGCACTTTCTCCTGCGTGTTCTGCCAGCTCTGTAAGCAGGCACGACACTGCCTCCCGGACGATTGCCGCAAGTTTATCTGCTTTCCCCTCCAGAGAAGCTTCCATCCGGCTGATGACATCCGCTCCGAACACGGACTGGGGATTCCATGCGCCCATCGTTCCGACAGCCCTGCCTTCCCGATAGAGGACGGCTGCAATTGTCGTTGTACCGATATCCACCGCCGCTCCGAGGTGACGGTAGAGCCGCGCGCCGGGCGCAGCTTCTGCAGACGGCGCAGCGCTGGTGCGCTCTGACGGCTGCGCTGCGACGGCGCGCTCTGACGTCGGAGCAGGCGACATGCTGACGGCGCTGGAAACTGACGGCGCAGACGGCGTGCTTACACAAATGGTCTCCTCCCCGTCTGCTTCCTGCCGCAGCGCATCGATTTTCCCGTCCGGCACTGCTTTCAGAAAGCAGGCAAGCCGGATTCCCTGCGCAAGACGCTCGGCTCCAAGAAGTTTTTTTTCCGTCTCAGACGGCGCTGCAAAACCTCCCTCCGCATACACCATACACTTCCCGCAGGCATGCCGTCCGCCGCAGGGCATCTCCACACCATGTGATTTTTTCAGCAAACTGCTGACTGTTGTTCCCAGCTCTGTGAAAAGAGCTTCTCCATTGATCCAAAAACGGATTTTTTCGCTGTTATCTGTCATTTTTTATTCTGTCCTGTCAAACAGGCTCCGAACCGTCTGTTTTCTGCCTGCCATCCAACAGTCCGGTCTCCTATTTGTCCTTTGCTTCATATGATGTCGGGGTCAAAAGCCCCCGACCTTGATGCCTGCGGATTGTTCCGTGCTGCGCACTCCCACAATCCTGAGGTCTTCCTTATTGACTGTATTTCCAAAATGATATCCCATCGCACCGATGGATGCAAGCGGATTTGTCATCTCAGTCGCAGTGTTGCCGCAGAATAAAATCAGGGCGTGCAAAAAATGATTTCTCATCCTTCACACGCCCTGATTATTTCCGATAATCCTTTATTTTCCCGCGAAACACGCAGATATTTTTCATTCGCCCTTTAACAGACTGCTGTTCTCGAAGTAATTGATCTTCATCGCTGCCTTGACATCCTTTAAGGTTTCCGCAGCCTTTGCTTCTGCAACCTCACTGCCCTTTTTCAGAATGTCGTAAACATCCGTCAGATGCTCTTCCCAGTATTTTCTTCTCTCACGGATCGGCGCAAGCTCAGACTGCATAACGTTGTTTAAGAACTTCTTCACTTTGACGTCGCCCAGACCGCCCCGCTGATAATGTGCTTTCAATTCGTCCAGATTCTGGTAATCCGGTAAAAACTCTGCAAAATGCTCCGGTCTGCAGAACGCATCCAGATAGATAAATACAGGGTTTCCGTCTACATTGCCGGGATCCTCCACACGCAAATGATTCGGATCTGTAAACATGCTCATAACCTTTTTCTTCACATCTGCTTCTGTGTCAGACAGATAGATACAGTTGCCAAGGGATTTGCTCATCTTCGCCTTGCCGTCGATGCCGGGCAGTCTTAAGCATGCCTTATTGGAGGGCAGGATGATCTCAGGCTCTGTCAGGGTGTCCCCGTAAACGCTGTTGAACTTATGTACGATTTCCTTACACTGTTCCAGCATCGGCAGCTGGTCTTCGCCAACCGGAACAGCAGTTGCACGGAATGCAGTGATGTCTGCAGCCTGGCTGATGGGATAGCAGAAAAATCCAACCGGAATGCTTGCTTCGAAATTACGCATCTGGATCTCTGCTTTAACGGTAGGATTTCTCTGTACTCTGGAAACCGTTACCAGATTCATATAGTAAAAGGTCAGCTCTGTCAGCTCCGGAACCATCGACTGAATGAAAATCGTTGCCTTTTCCGGATCAAGGCCGCATGCCAGATAATCCAGCGCTACCTGTAAAATGTTCTGACGTACCTTTTCCGGATGCTCTGCATTGTCTGTCAACGCCTGTGCATCCGCAATCATAATATAAATCTCGTCAAACTGACCGGAATTCTGCAGTCTTACACGCTCCTTCAAAGAGCCTACATAATGGCCCACATGAAGACGTCCTGTGGGGCGATCCCCCGTTAAAATAATCTTTTTGCTCATATGCCTGTCCCTCTCGCTTCTCTTGGGATACTACAGTGCTGTCTGCAGCCTGCCGCATCCTGATAAACCTGCAGTCTGTTGGTTTCAACAGCTGCAGCTCTTTCCAATTATATCCCGTAAAAAGCACAGAGTCAACAGTTGCGTATATTCGCATCTGTTGACTCTAAACAGGTTACAGTTCTGTGGTTCAACCTGCGCCGATCAGTCCTCGTGTTTCGCACTGCGCCGCTGGATCCACTTTACAAGCTCCACGATGGGAACTACCAGCACACTCAAAAGTAGTGCAACGAGATACTCTGCAGGCTCCACACTCGTAAAGCCAAATGCCCCGGCAAGCAACGGGATCTCACACACTGCAGTGGTTGCAAGCAGCGAAACCACTGCTGCTCCAAGCAGAAGCCAGTTTTTTGAGCCAAGCTTGAAAATACTTCCTCTCTGGGAACGCATATTCATGCTGTGGAAAATTTCCGCCATTGACATTGTGACAAACGCCATCGTAGTGCCATGGGCGCTGTTTGTGATGGTCCATTCTCCGGTTTCCATGAAATGTCCGATAAAATAGGAAACCATGACAAGTGCTGTTACCAAAAGTCCCTGATAAGCAATATCAAAGCCCATTCCATCTGCAAAAATCCCGGCCTTCGCATCTCTGGGTTTGCGCTTCATAATGTTCGGCTCTGCCTTTTCCGTACCAAGTGCCAGCGCCGGGAAGCAATCCGTTACAAGATTGATCCACAGAAGATGCACCGGCTGCAGAATCGTAAAGCCCAGAAGTGTCGCAAAGAAAATACTCAGCACTTCACTCATATTGGAGCCTAACAGAAACTGGATTGCCTTCCGGATGTTGTCATAGATTCTGCGGCCCTCTTCCACCGCGCCGACAATCGTTGCAAAATTATCGTCCGCCAGCACCATATCTGCCACATTTTTGGTAACGTCCGTTCCTGTGATGCCCATTCCGATGCCGATGTCCGCAGCCTTGATGGAGGGCGCGTCGTTAACGCCGTCACCGGTCATTGCCGTCACATAGCCGGCATTTCTCCAGGCGTTTACGATACGGGTCTTGTGCTCTGGCTGTACGCGGGCATAAACGCTGATGTTCCGGAACTTCTCTGCAAATTCTGCATCGTCCATTTTTTCCAGCTCTGCTCCGGTCACTGCCAGGCTGCCATCCTGCAAAATACCAAGCTCTTTTGCAATCGCTGCTGCCGTATCCACATGGTCGCCCGTGATCATAACCGGTCGGATACCCGCTTCCCGACATTCGTCAATTGCTGCCTTTACCTCCGGACGCACCGGATCAATCATGCCGCACAGTCCCAAAAAGCAAAGCTCCTGCTCCAGCAGATCCGCATCCTCGCTTTCCGGTTTTTTCGTCCAGACTCTCTGTCCACATGCCAGCACACGCAGTGCCCGATCTGCCATGGACTTATTTGCCTGCAAAACCTTTTTCCGATATTCTTCTGTCATGGGCAGAAGCTGTCCATCCTCCAGATAAAATGCACAACGGGTGAGAACCACATCCGGCGCCCCTTTTGTAAACTGAATGTAATCGTCCTTGCGTTTATGGACCGTGGACATCATTTTTCGTCCGGAATCAAAGGGAGCCTCCAGCACACGGGGCATACTCTGTTTTAAAAGATTCTTATCCTGCCCGATCCGGCTCGCCCAGGCAACCAGGGCAGCCTCCGTCGGTTCACCTGTCACACTGCCGTCTGCATCCAGCTCTGCATCACTGCACAGTGCCATTGCTGCCGAAAGCTCCTGCTCCTTTACTCCGAAGGAATCTACAACTGTCATCTGGTTCTGCGTCAGCGTTCCGGTCTTATCCGAGCAGATCACCTGGGCACAGCCAAGGGTTTCCACTGCAGTCAGCCGGCGGATAATCGCGTTTCGTTTTGACATGTTCGTTACACCGATGGAAAGTACGACTGTCACAACTGCCGCAAGTCCTTCCGGGATCGCCGCCACTGCAAGGGAAACCGCAATCATAAAGGAGTTCAGCGCAACCTCAAAATTCAGGCTGCCTGCCCGGATCATCTGAATTGCAAAAACCAGTACGCAGATTCCGATCACCAGCTTTGTCAACACCTTCGAAAGCTGTGTCAGTTTTCTCTGCAGCGGTGTCTGTCCTTCCTGAGCCTGAGACAGAGCATCCGCAATTTTTCCCATTTCCGTATCCATACCAGTGGCCGTTACGACTGCCACAGCACGTCCATATACGATCGTGCTTCCCATATAGACCATATTTTTACGGTCGCCCAGAGGCACATCCCGTTCCCCGTCTGCCAAAAAGATCTGATCGATCAGCTTCGTGACCGGCACGGATTCTCCTGTCAGTGCAGCTTCCTCTGCTTTCAGGCTTGCGCTTTCCAGAATCCTTGCATCCGCCGGAACCGCATCCCCTGCTTCCAGACAGATGATATCCCCCACCACAAGGTCTTTGCTCAAAATCGAGGACATTTTCCCGTCCCGCACAACCTTTGAGGTGGCCGCTGCCATGTCCTGCAGCGCTTCGATCGCCTTTTCCGCCTTGCTTTCCTGATACACACCCAGCACGGCATTGATCAGGACCACTGCCAGGATAATGATGACATCCGCAAAGCTGTCATTTTCCAGGACTGCAAGCACACCGCTGATGGCCGCTGCCGCCAGCAGGATCACGATCATCGGATCTGCCACCTGTTCCGCAAACCGGCGCAGCAGGGATTTTCCCTTCGCCGCTTTTAACTCATTTGCTCCGTTCTGCAAAAGCCGCTCTGCCGCTTCTTTTTCCGTCAGGCCGCTTTTTTGGCTGTTCAGCTCCTGCAGTACCTGTTGTGAGTCTTCACAATAATACTTCATTCTTTTTCCTCCCGATGGTGTTTTTCGTACAATAGATCTCTCACTTCGTGATCGCTCTATTGTCTTATACACTAGACCTCTCACTTCGTGATCGCTCTATTGTCTTAAATCACAAAAGACCCAAATACTGCTTTTCAAAAAGAAAACAGTATCTGAGTCTCGCAATTTAAAACAAGCCAGATCGGCATAGGATCGGGGTTGTTGACTTGTTACGCTGATGCAAAGGCGATCCGCCGGCTCTGTTTCATTCCGGCAGCTGCACTTGCTGCGCTCGCTACTCCCTCACAGGGAATTTTGTTTAGCAGTAAGGTTATCATATGCAAAGTCTTCTGTCAATATACATGCCGGTAAAGTTTTGGTGAAATTTTTGTCCTCTTTCGCTGCGGTTTGACCAGAAATCCTTGTTTTACAGCCGTTCCACCAATGCGCCGCCTGCGCGCAGCACCCCATTCTCATAACCTCTTGCAAACAGCACGCTGCCCTCTGTCTCCACATCGGTCTCTTTTCCGGATGCGTTCAACACAACCCGGAGCCTGCTGCCCTCTGCCCCGGTTTTGACATATTCCACCACCCGGTCAGAGCTGTTCTTATTTTCAAATGTGATTTCCATGCTGCGGGCCGCAGGCTCTTTTCGAAGGGCTATCAGCTGCTTTACCTGCTCCGTAATCTCTGCATAGTTTCCCTGTTCGATCTGATCCCAGGGCATACAGCGTCTGCAATCCGGGTCAGCGCCGCCCTCTATCGCGATTTCCGTCCCATAATAGATACAGGGACTTCCAGGCATTGTAAAGAGCATTACAAGCTGCTGGAAAAAGAGATCCTGATTTCCACCTGTCTGATGGATCAGCCGATCTGTATCATGGGAATCCAGAAGGTTAAACAAAACCTCTGTCGTCTGGCGCATATAACGCACCAGATTCTCATGGATCGCCTCTTCCAAATCCGATTTTGTCTTTTCCGGCTGATACCAAAACTCCCGGATGGCTGCTGCAAAAGGATAGTTCATAACGGCGTCAAATTCGTCTCCGCCAAGCCAGGGCATTGCATCATGCCAGATTTCCCCCAGCAGATAAAAATCCGGTTTTAGCTGCTTTGTCATCTGCCGCAGCTCACGGCAGAACAGATGGGAAATTTCGTTTGCAACATCTAACCGAAGTCCATCAATGTCAAATGTCTCAATCCAATAACGAACGGTATTCAAAAAATAGTCCCGCACCTTTTTTTCACTCGTATTGAGCTTTGGCATCCGCTCCGCAAAGGCAAAGGAATAATAGCGTCCATCCCGGGTGCTGCCCTCCTGCTCCCGACAGGGCCAGCGATTGATCATAAACCAGTCGTAATAGGGGGACTTGGGCCCCTTTTCCATCACATCCCGCCACGGTAAAAAGTTACTGCCGCAATGGTTGAATACACCGTCTAACATCACGCGGATGCCTCTGTCATGGGCCTCCTTAACGAGCAGCTTCATAGTCTCCTCATCTCCGAAGCCCGGATCGATCTTCCGGTAATCTGTCGTATCATATTTATGACTTGAGGGAGATTCAAACACCGGTGTCAGATACAGTCCGGTAATACCAAGCTCCTGTAAATAAGGAAGCTTCTGACGAATTCCATCCAGATCGCCGCCGTAAAAATCGAGATTACTTACGGTATGGTATCCCCAGGGCTTTACCCAGTCCGGATCATTTTCCTTGTTGCCGTTGCAAAAGCGCTCCGGAAAAATCTGATACCAGACCGTCTCCCGCACCCACTTTGGCGTCACGTTGATATCCACCGAATTCATCCACGGAAACGTAAAGCACTGTCCCAGCTGTCCGTTTTTCACATCCTCTGGCGAATGAAAGCCATCCTCAAAATAAAAGACCCGTTCTGCTCCTGCCTGCAGCTCGAAGAAATACCGGCACCGTTTATAGGGAGGCTGCACGGGAATTTCCCACCAGAGGTGCTGGGGCAGACGCATTTTTGTCACGATCTCCTCCCGACTGCCTTCCCAAGCCTCGTTTCCGCCCAGAATACCGGTAGAAAAAGGGTCGCCATAATGAATCCAAACCTGTTCCACTTCTTCTCCGGTCTGCAGCCCTACCATCAAAATTTCCTCATTCAATGCATAGCAAAACTGCTGTAACGCTCTATGATAAACCGCTTCTAAATGAATCATGTTCAGACCTCCTTTTTTCAGGCTGCATCCTTTTAAACTGCAGCCGATCTCATTTCAATACATTTCCAGTCCATACTTTTCCTGCAGCTGCAGTAAGGTGATGTCGTGTTGAATATGCTCCGACAAAATTTTCACCATCAGCCCATTGTTGCTGACCGTACCGCTCCAGTTGGCAAATGCACCGCAGTCCGCTGTCAGTGTCATCTGCCTGTCTGTCACAAGCATCAGACGGGAGGGCTGATGTGCTGTCAGCATTCCTCCGTGGGTATAAAACTCCACATCCTCCCGGTTCAGTCCCAGATCATAAAAGGAAAACGCAACGATCCGCACGCCTTTTTCCTTTAGCCGATGGAAGGTCTCTGCAAAACAGGAAAGATCAAAATCTGCATTCAGATAAACCTCCTCCCGGGCATCCTCCAGAAGCTTCCCTGCCCTTGCCATCGCCGTTTCAAAGCCCCGGAATACGAAATGCACCTCCGGCTGCTTCGCCGTCTCATATTCTTTCAGCTGTTGCCTGGCGAGAGAAAGGTTTGCTGTCATTTCCGCCTGCATCCGCCCCAAAAGCACCTCCGGTTCCTGGGCGGCATACAGTGCTGTCTGATCCGGAACCAGCTCTACCATCCCCTTATCCAGCATGTGCTCCAGCGCATTGTAAATAGAAGGGCGTGCAATTGCGATTTTTTTTGCCAGCTGATAGGCAGACATGGGCTCAGAACCGATCAATGCCATATAAATCTGTGCTTCCAGCCTTGAAAAATTCAGATGTTCCAGTGTTTCCTGCAGCTTCATCGTTCGCTTTCCTTTCGTTGTATATTTTATGCAACTATATATAGCATAAACTTTTGCCCTATGCAAGTATTTTTTTGATTTCCTTGAAAAGGAAGAACATCCGGTGCAGATTTTTCAATGAACGGACAAAAAAGGAGCGGTCGGCAGTTCCGATCGCTCCCTCTTTCGTATTTTATTAGTTACAGTTCACTCGTACCTTTTATTGCATGCGCTGTATTTTTACAGGTATCTCATCTTTCTCACCGTCTGCACAAACTCTATATTGGTTTTCGTCTTTGCAAACAGATCCAGCACCTTATCCACAGCTTCATCGGATTTCATACCATTCAACGCGCGGCGCACCACGTTGATTGCTTCCATCTCCTCTGCACTCAGCAGCAGATCTTCTCTTCTCGTGCTGGTTTTGGGGATGTCGATGGCAGGGAAAATTCTGCGTTCAGACAGCTTTCGATCCAGCACAAGCTCCATATTACCGGTTCCTTTAAATTCCTCGTAAATGACATCGTCCATCCTGGATCCGGTGTCCACCAGTGCAGTGGCCAGAATCGTCAGGCTTCCGCCCTCGCGCATATTGCGGGCTGCACCAAAAAAGCGCTTCGGCATATGCAATGCCGCCGGGTCAATACCACCGGACAGGGTACGTCCGCTGGGCGGAACCACCAGGTTGTAGGCACGGGTCAGACGGGTAATACTGTCTAACAGGATCATAACGTCTTGTTTATGCTCGACCAGACGCTTTGCACGCTCAATAACCATTTCGGAAACTCGTTTATGATGTTCCGGTAATTCGTCAAACGTGGAATAGATCACTTCAACATTCGGCCCTGCCACCGTCTCCTTCATGTCCGTTACCTCCTCCGGACGTTCATCGATCAGGAGAATGATCAGATGCAGGTTCGGATAATTTTTCTTTACCGACATGGCCACTTCTTTTAATAGGGTTGTCTTACCAGCCTTCGGCGGGGACACAATCATACCTCTCTGTCCTTTACCGATGGGGCTTAACAAATCCATGACCCGCATCGCCACCGGGCAGCCGAAGCGTTCCATTTTCAGTCTGCTGTTCGGAAAGATCGGCGTCATATCTTCAAAGTTGCTTCGTCTGGATGCTTCCTCTGTGGTATAACCATTGATCGTCTTGACATAAAGCAGGGCGGAGAATTTTTCATTCTGTGTCCGCACTCTGGTATTTCCCTCTAAAATATCGCCTGTCCGCAAATTGAACCGACGAATCTGGCTGGGTGCCACGTAAATATCATTTTCTCCCGGCATATAATTATCCGAGCGGATAAAGCCATAGCCCTCAGCCATGACCTCCAGGATACCCTTTACCGTGATGCCGCTGTCCAGCTCTGTCGGGAACTTGTCGTCCTCTGGACTCTGGATCGGTGCAGTTCCGCGATTATACGGACTGTTGTAGCGCTCATTATAACGAGGTGCAGGCGCGCTCACACGGTTCTGTGCCTCTTCTGCCACAGGCGCAGCAGCACGGGGCGCTGCAGCTGCAGTATTTTCCCGCGCACCATTGTTGTCGCGGCTTCCTGTCCTTCCATTATGATAAGAACCATTGCTGATAAAGCGCTTTCCTGTTCTCTGCTGCCGCCTTTCCTCCCGATCCCCTGCTCTGCTCTCCGGTTCTGCCCCACCGTCATGAGAATCCTGCTTTTCCACTGCGCCCTTCTCCGGGGTATCCTTGCGCTCTGCCGCGTCCCTCTTCGGAGCATCCTTGCGCTCTGCTGCGCTCTTTTCCGGGGTATCCTTACTCTCTGCCGGGCGGTTCTCCGGGACGCTGCGTTCTGTTTTTATTTCTGCGGTCTCCTGGGCATCCAACCTCAACATCGCATCAATGACATCCGCCTTTTTCATTGTAGAAAGTCCTTTTATCCCCCTTGCTTTTGCAATCTCCTTCAGATCATGCACTGCCAGAGATTCATATTTTTCTCTTATCATTTTTTCCTCTCATTTCTGCGCACGCTTTTTGCGCATGTCGAGTTTGTGTCAAGTGC
>OIXG01002527.1_pt1 | contig 13624 bp, 9 predicted proteins | sample 1587731 | NCBI WGS metagenome assembly OIXG01 (sample SAMEA3888908, study PRJEB22519) | human gut metagenome | biome: human gut; feature: human-associated habitat; material: faeces | place: Denmark | collected 2010
CGTTTATATGAAAATGAAAAAGATGTTGGTGGTATGTCATGTTGTGACGGAATAACTCCAAGTGATGTAAAAAATTTTATGGAATGGTTATTTTTTAATAATAAATTTGTTGGAACAGCACATGGTGGAACAATATGTTAATTTTTATGTAATAAAAGGACTAATTATGCATGTTAAAATTTTTGATCATACATTTATAATAGGTAATTATAAAATTATAGAATACCATAATGGCAAAGAAATAAGTAGTTTTTATAGTAAAGTATCACTTTCTCCACAGGATGTAAAAGAATATTTTGATTGGCTTTTTATAAAAGGCAAATATCACTTTTGCGGTCATCCAGGTGGATTATTTGGACTTTAAAATAACTGTATTAATATTTGTATTTATACAATTATTCACTTCTGCTCTATTACTTATTATTATTTTCATATCACATATGATTTCAGTCAGCTCTTTTTGAGTATTTAGAGAAAGATCAAAACCATAATCACCAATCGCCATATAGTCTGTAGATAATAGTCTACTGATACCACATTCATGTTTTTCAGTACCTACAAGATATATTTGTGGTATTTCACACTTATTAAATCCTGCAATAAGTAAATGAATCCCATCATTTGATGCATGATTTTCTTCATAACTTTTCACTTCTTCGTATATACATTCTACATCATTTATATCTAATAGTATTGATTTAATTTCTAAGTATACCTTAAGGCAATCAAAATCATTTTTACTGCCAGCATAACCAATAACAACTCTATCACTAATCTGGTAAATTTTATTCTCGTTTTCGGTAACTATATTACCATTTTTATCCACAATTCTGGAATCAGCGCATACAACAATATCATTATCTTTCGAAATTGCAGCAATCACTAAACTCATCTTCTCCCCACATCCTTCAAATATATATATAAAATCCATTATGATTCAATTAACAATTTTTGTCAATAATAGTCTGAATAGAAAGTAGGTGATTAATATGGCTATATTTGGCTCTTCTTTTACATATAACGGAAAATCTTCCGATGATTTTGGAGTTATTATTTGTGCCTCTGAACAGCCAGAATCAATTCCAATGGGATTAACAAGAGAAATTTTAAAAGGTGAAATTACAAGCAGACGACCTGTATCAAATTGGTATAATACAAAATATTCAGATGTACTTACATTTGAAGTAACAATTACCAAACCTGAAAATCGTGCTTTTTCAAGAGAAGAAGTTAGAGATATAAACGCCTGGTTAACAGGACCACGTACACCTACTCTTCTATTTTTTGAAGATGAAGCTTTTGACCCTATTAATTATTATGGAGTTTTTACAGATGTAACTAACGTATATGGCAGTGGTATTTTAATGCTTACATATACATTTACTGCTGATTCCCCATATGGATGGAGCAACGAACGTGAGTTTGCTTACAACAACTTAGAGAATTGTTTACTTGCAGTAAATGATAAAAATGTATCCGTAAGCAATAAAAGTGTTGAGGTAACAATTCAAAACGCAGAATTATTTGAAGTGAACAATGATACAGATGAGATTGGTGATTTTACATATCCGTTAATAGCAATTTATTCTTATGCAGGTACGCAAATTACAATTGATAATTATTCCGAAATTTCTACTAATGATTTATTAAGTCATAGTCTTACTCTTACAATTCCAAATGCAATTGATTACACAAATCCACTTTATATAGATTCAAAAAATCATAAAATTTATTATTACAGTAATACAAAGAAAAAGAATATTCCGGTTCAATTATCCGATCTTGGGTTTACATCTGACAACCTTACAAATTTAGATAATGGTAGTTTGGGATTATATTGGGTTAGGTTAGTTCCTGGTGTAAACAAATTTAAAATAACAGGTGGATGCAGTATTAAAATGACATTCAGATGCCCAAGAAAGGTAGGTGCTTATTAATGACTTTTAATTATGACTACTTTGGGCTTACTGAACCGGCACGAATTTATTTGTGTAAAACAGATAATACAATAATTTGTGAATTGAATGGTATTGATCTGCCAACTGTATCTTATACACGGCAGTTAAATAATTTTGACACGATACAATTTGATGTACACAAGTATATAAACGGAGAAGAATCAAACGGATATGATCTGCTTGATGAAGCAATGTATATTTTGGTAGATGGTGTTGGATATTTTCGTATGTCCTATCCGGAAGTTTCAAATGATGGATTTGATGAATATAAAACGGTAACAGCTCAGTCATGTGAATGTGAGCTTGCATTGAAAACACTAAAGAACTTTAAAATCAATACAGGAGAGACAGACAGCCGTGAATATTTGATTAATGGCAATGTAAAAGAAACCGATGAAGGTGTTAAAGTAGCAGTTAAAAACATTATTTTATATGATGAACTGTACAAAGATTTTTCATTGCTTGATATTGCAATTGAAAAGGTTTTTGGATGGAAAATTGGTTGGGTTGATCAGACAATAAGAGAAACAACGGTTATAGAGACTAAAGTAAACGATGATGGAACTGTTACTACTACTTCACAAATGGTTGATTCTAAGCGGTCATTTGATATAGACTCAAAAAATGTATATGCATTTCTAACGCAGGATGTATCAAAGAAATTCGAATGTATTTTCGATTTTAATATTATGACCAGGACAATTAATGTATATAGCGTAAAAGATTACGGTAAGGATTCAAATGTATTTATCTCTTATCGTAATTTGATTCAGACGTTGAATTATGCACCAGCTCAAGAAGATAATATTATGACAAGATTTGAAGTACGTGGTGGAGATGACCTTACAATTGATGCAGTCAATTTTGGTTCTTCTACTATTGAGAATCTTTCTTATTATCTTAGTACAAAACATGTAAGCCAAGGCTTAATTGACAGATATAATCAATGGTTATCTAAGCTTGACGAAGCACGTAAAAAATATATGTATTACAATCGTCAGTACAGCTTGTATATGGAAAAGCGTGATGAAATCAATCTTAGAGTTCCGAATGATGGATTGAATAATAATTGGAAACAATTTACCGTAGAAGACCTCGGAACCATAAAAAAGAAGTATACTACATATATGGATGCACTGAAAGATATAAAACTTGGTTACTGGGATGAAGAAAATCAGAAGTGGCTTAATAAAGGTGCAGAACAGGATTATATTGCATATCAGGGTATTCTTGAAATCATCGACAAAACCATTGAATATAAAAATAATACAGATCCTACGCAAGATGATAAAAAGTCAAATGAAGTAGACGATTTGATTGAAAAATGGAATACAAATTGGGATTTGTTTGGTCTTCAAGAGTTAAAAACAAAAGAGAAAACATATCTGAATAATATTGATGCTTTAAAAGCTTATAAAAAGGCATGGAAAGATTTAAGTGAAGATGAAAAAGGTCACTTAACAGAGTCCAATTACAATATTTCTCACAACAAGTATTTAAAGTATTGGGAATATGAATACGGAAAAGATGAAAATGGGAACTTATATGCGGAACCAGAAAAAGGTGGATGCTCTGGTGCCATTAAGCAAAGACAAGGCGAATATGATGATATTCAGAATTTAATGAATGGTTTTTCAAAAAATATGTCCGAAGTTGCAACAATTAACAATAAAGAAAAATGCGGCATATTTACAAAGGAAGACCTTGAAACATTAAATAAACTGTACAATGAGACAGATTATGTAAATGATAATATTATCACCATTTCTACAAACACTGCAGCAGAGATAATCAATACTCAATACGAATTATTTCAAGATGCAACAACAGAGCTTTCTAAGGTGTGTCAGCCACAATTATCTTTTACTCTTGCAATGGATAATATTTTTGCTATTCCTGGGTTTAAAGAATGGCAAGGAAATTTTGATATAGGTAATTTTATCCATCTCTCATTCGATAAAGATGAACAGTATTTCTTAAAACTTCGTATCTCATCTCTCACATTTAATCCATGCGTTATTGAAAATGATTTCCAAATTGAATTCACAAACATGATTAGTTATAACGGTGGTCGTGACGATTTAGCTGTTCTACTTGATGATACAGTAAGTACAGCCAAAAACCAGATTACAGGCTCCATAAAAAGTAAATTAGATACATCTGGAATTGAAGTCTCAGATGCACTTATTAAGGCGATGGTGAGTTCAACCAGATTTTCAAATGCTGTATCTAACGGTGTGTTTGATACAATAAATGCTAATACAGGTGCTTTCGGGCAGGTTATATCAAAGATGGTTAATGCTAGGGATATGATGGCAAACAGTGGTCTTTTTGAAACAATTAATGTTGATGCGACCACATCTAAACTCGTTCTTGCACTTGATATTAATGCGACACGTATATCTGCAGGTACTCTTTCTGTAGATAGACTTATCATTCGTGGTGAAAAGAATTCTATCATGTATTCGTTTAATGAAAGCCTTGGAGCTGTTGAATCAAAGAACATTCCACCAGAGGATTATGATAAGTATTACATGGGTGGTAAAAATATTCAGGCGCATACTATTACTGCCGATCAGATTCTTGCCAATTCATTGACTGCATCGGAAATTACTACTGATGATTTACGTGGTATAAATGGATGGATTAATCTTCATTCCGGTACTTTTACTTTCTATGGCAAATCAGAAAAGGTAATTATTGATGATATAAATAAGGATAAAAAACTCCTTGATAATTACATATCTTCGTGGGAATCTCCAAGAGGAACTGGTGGTGATGATTTAAGATATAAAGAATCTATGAGTTTTTCACCTATCGGATTAAACCAGGAAAAACTAAAGAGCAAGATTGAAGAACTGAAACCGTATACTACTGATTCAAGTGAAGTTTTAACTGTATTGCAGAAAAGTACATTGACAAGATTTCTCGGTGAACTGGATAATTATATCATTTGGCTAAATGTAAATGACAAAATTTACAAAGAAAATAAATCTGCAAGTATATTAAATCAGATGACTCGAACAGATCTTGAAAAAGAGTTTGGAATCAATACTCTATCTGATGCAGAACGTACAACAAAGTACAATCTTATTAAGAATTATGTAGGTATTAAAGAAGCGTCAGAAGAAGACAATTCCGCAGGACTTATGGCATGGAACGGACAAACTCTCACTGTTCGTGGTGATATTATTGCTAATAATCTCGTGCTCGGAGCAGATGTAAAAATCCATGAAAGCAACATAGGTGATCTTACAAACTATATTACAACAAATGGGCTTGAAAATAAATTAAAAGATTATTCTACTACAGAAGAAATAAAAAGTGGTGGACTTGCTTTTATTGTGTCTAACAATGGAGAGATAGGAAATTATGATTCTTCAATGCCTCTTCCAGACAACACAGAAGGTTATTTTCGTGTGAATACAAAAGGTTTAATGGTTGCACAAAATGCCGTTATATATGGGAAACTTTACAGTTCAGAAGGTCTTATCGCAGGATGGAACATTACAAATGATGCATTATCTAAAGGTAGTGGGTATGCGGTAGCAAACACTTCTAGCAGTAAAAATGCATATTTTGGTAATTCTGGATTAAGTATATCTGATAAATTTATTGTTGATAGTGAAGGTAATATGACCGCAACTGATGCTACTATATCAGGAACAATCACCGCATCGTCTGGAAAGATTGGGCTTTTCAATATTAGTAATGATGGTTCTATTTACAATAAACCATACGGCACAGCAGGAAGTGGCTCTGATAGTTGTGGTCTTAGTGTAACTTCTGGAAAATATGCATTCTGGGCTGGAAGTGGAGCATTTTATGTAAATCAAGATGGTAGTATGCATTGCTCAAACGCAGATATTTTAGGTGGCATAACATCAAAGGGAAACAACACCATAACAGAATTAAGGAATGGACAATTATCTATGAAGTATGATTATGGAATAAGTGACGTAGAACCATTGCCAAAACTTTTAATGGGCCTCGATGGAAATAATGAACCATATTTGTATTTTTATTCTGTCGCCCCATATACAAGCGTTTCTATATCTGGTGGTATTATAAAAGGGACATTAAATGGAAATGTTACTGGAGATGTTAGTGGTAATGTTAATGGATACATAATTAATTCAGAGTCAACAAGTTATCGACCTGCAATTTGTACATCAACAGATGATGGTGGAAAATATTATGTATCAATTATCAGAACTAACGTAGACAATAAAATTACAATTCGTGGAAAATGGGATTATCAAAAATTTGAGACAAGAACATTTCAACTTACAACATCTGATAGGAGATTAAAAAGAAATATAAAAAACACCAATATCGACAATGCATTAAGCCAAATCTTAAAAATAAATCATAGAGAATTTATATGGAAAGAATCAAATAATTATATAGATTTAGGATATATTGCTCAAGAATTAGAAGATATAAACCCTAATATGGTAATAAAACCATCTGAAAGCAATGAACCATATGGTGTAAATACATTCTATATGGAAAGTCTTATTACAAAATCAATCCAAGAAATGTATGCTGAATTAAAAGCAGAAAACAAGCAATTAAAGCAACGAATTGAATATTTAGAGCAACAAATCAACTAAGAGCATTCTATAACAGGAATGCTCTTTTTATATTAAAAATTAAGATAAAAAGGAGAAAAACTACTATGAAAATCACAAACGCAGCTATTTACGATATTATTGAGGCAACTAAGAAATTCAGTAACGCTAAAGGCAAAACAGCATTCGTACTCTTCCGTGTACTTCGTAAACTTCAAGATGAAATTAAAGACTGTGATGATCAGAAAAATAAATTAATTCAGGAATATGGTAAAGAGGTAGAAGGTGGAATAGCTATTCCTAACGATGACAAAGAAGCTTATGAGAAATTTATGGCTAAATTCACTCCTATCCTTCTGTATCAGATTGATGTAGATATTCCACAGCTCACCGAGGAAGAATTTGATTCTCTTTATGAGGTTGATGCACCTAACGCAACTATGAATGATTATGCTATTATTGACGCTTTTCTTGTAAAGAAACCGGAACCAGAAAAGAAAGAGGAAAAAGCAGATACAGAACCTGATGAAACAAAAGAAGCTGCAGTTGAATAAATTAAGGAGGCACATATGCGAAGTGTACTTGATATCACTTGCTATGAGTCTGATGGTGTTACTAGAATAAATCATCTTACACAATGGGATAAAGGACAGACCATATGTTTTGAAACATTTGGTCTGACTTCTCCGCCTGTGATTCATTGGTGCAATAGAATGAGTGAAGAAGCACTTCAAGTTAAATCATCTTTAAAAAATAATAAATTTTATGTAGATGTCCCAAACTCATTGCTTCAAGAGCCATACCCTCTTATTGGATATGTTTATATATCTGAATCAAATAGCACTTCTGAAACAGTCGCACAGATTCGTATTCCACTAAAGCAAAGACAAAAGCCATCAGATTATTATTATATAAATAATGTAGATTTTGTAGTCAGTTATCAGGTTGGTTCTTTTGAATTTACAACTGGATCTACAGCTGGCGCAAAAACTTATACTTTAACATTCCCAAATAAATTCAAATCTATTCCAGTCGTATTCGCGACAACTAATCAAACAGATCCCCAAAACTATGCCGTTTCAATAACAAATAAAAGTCAAACTGGTGCCACTATTTGTATTTATAACAATGAAAATGGAGTTGATAAAAAACTGACGGTTAGTTGGATGGCTATTATTTCGTAAATTATATATTTGTTATTATTGTTAGAAAGGTGGTGTAAAATGTACACTCTTAGAATTACAGATGACAATAATGTTATTACTACAGTAAAAGAAAGTCTGATGGAGAAAAGTAATTGCGTGAACTCTATCCAGATTATTATTAATAAACTTTATAAAGAACAAATTGATATGACAGATACTACTGCTTATATGAAATATGTTCTTCCGGTTACAAAGAAAATTAAGATGACTCAGCTCATTGCAGATACAACAACTGATGAGAGTCATATTTTATATACTATTCCTGTGACAGCCAATATCTCTGCAGAACCAGGTGATATCGAGGTATCATTTACTTTCTTAAAACTTGTTCATGATGAAGAATCTGATACTACCACTTCTTATGTTCGAAAAACTGAATCTGGACTTATCCACATTACAAAATTAGCACAGTTTGATAGTTATGAACCAAGTGAAATGTTAACTGAACTTGACCAGAGAATTCTTGCACTTATGGCAACTGCTGAAGATATTAAGAAACTTGGTCAGGCAACTTATGACAATATGCCAATTGATATGAAACTTGATTCAGAAGCAAAGAAACTGACTCTTGTAAACGCTAATGGAAATACAGGTGATGGTGTTGGGATTGCAGACCTTTCAGACTCTATTGTAAAAGAACTTACAGGTACAGATCCAGATGGCACTCAAGATGGTGTTACACATATTGACAAAGTTACAGGCGTACAGAGTCTTGATGAATTATTAAAATAAAAGATGGAGGGAGAACATGTCATTTAAAGATTCAAAAGCACAAATATTGGCTAATTCAGCTTCCGATGATAGTGATATCTCTACCATGGAGGCTGATTTAGCCACTACTGCTGTTGTTGACGATGAATATGTATTATGCACAGATGGACGATATGTTATCTATGATGAATACTATGATAATTCATATTCAACAGTAGACAAATTAAAAAATGTAACTGTAGACTCCTCGCAGATTAATATTGTTCAGGAAACAAACAGTCAGTATATTCCATTCCGTATTCCGAGATATTGGGATGGTATTGACTTGATGAAAATGCTGATTCAAATTAGATACGAAAATGTGTCTACTAAAAAAGGACAAGTATCTACAGCTGTAAATGTTGCATCAAGTACAACAAATATTACGTTTGGTTGGTTAGTTGATCAGAATGTTACTGCTATCGCCGGTGATGTCAGATTTGAAATTATGGCAACTGGCTCAAACGAGAAAGGAAATACATACGTTTGGAGAACAAGACCAAATGGTAGACTTACTGTCCTTGAGGGATTAAATTATGATGGTATTGTTGAGCCATCAGGATTGGTACACAGGATTTGTAGCAACCATAATGGGACATGTTGATGAAGCTAAGAAATATGCTGATCAGGCAAAAGCCTCTGCTGCATCTGTAGATGTTAATACTATTAAGGCGGACGTGAAAAAATCTGTAACAGCAGATGTGAACGCAAATCTTGCAGAAAATTATTATAACAAAACAGAGATTGATACTAAGGTTAAAACACTCAATGATACGATCAGTAATATTGACAGTTTAAAGAATCTTAAGGTTGAATACGACAATACAACAGGAAAGCTTGTATTTAAAGATGGTACTGTTATTCTGACAACTATCACCATTAACAGTTTATCAAACCTAAAAGTTACATATACCGTTGAAGGTGGCAAGGGTAAGCTTACTTTTAAGAATGGTGAAACAGAAATCCAGTCTGTAGAACTTAGCTCTATTGAGCCATCTGCACAATGGACAGCTGCTCTTAAAGAAGAAATTAATACAAGTGTTGATACAAAAATCAGTCCTGTATCAGAAAAGGTAAATGCTGTGGAATCTTCGGTAACTAACCTTTCCCAAAAGGTTGAAACAAATACTTCTGATATTACAGCATTAAAAACAAAGACAACGGACCTTGAGAAAGCAGACGAAGCAATTCGTTCAACTGCATCTGAGGCAAAAAATACAGCGGATATTTTAAAGCAGAATGTTGCCGACTATGATTCACAGTTTAATACAATCAACGGTGACATTACAAATATTCAGGCAGATATTGATGAAATTAAAAAGAATCCAGCTGCATCTGAATATGATGTAAATTATGAGGGAACTACATTTAGTTGGATAAAAGATGGCGAAGTCCTCAAAACCTTTACTATACAAGGTGGAGGCGGTAGTGGATCTGACACTTCCACTATCACAATTGAGCGTGTAACTCCTGCAGATGCCATTTTCCTACTTGGAGATAAAGCAGAAATCGAATACACATTTAGCTCTGTTGATAACACTGGTGATACAACTGGTGATGGTACAGCCATTTGGAAAGTAGGAAATACAATTGTATCAACAACTACTGCTTCTCAAGGAACTAACAAGGTTGACTTAACAGAGTATTTATCAGTAGGCTCTAATCAGATTAGAGTTAGTATCACGGATAGCTTTGGAACAATGTCATATAAAACTTGGACCGTTACTATTGTTGAGTTTAAGCTTGAGAGTACATTTGATGATACATTGATCTATACTGATACAGATGTAGTATTTAGATATACGCCTTATGGCAATGTAAATAAGACAATTCATTTTATCTTGGATGGACAGGAATTAGATTCTGTAACAACACAGGCTTCTGGACGTATTATGTCATATAACATCACCAAACAGGAACATGGTGCTCATTTCCTTAAAGTATATATGACAGCAACAGTAAATAATAAAGATATTATTTCTGCTACAATATGTAAGGATATTGTATGTGTTGATCCGGCAAATAGAACCCCTATTATTGGATGCTCTCAGCAAGAATTTACTGCAAAACAATATCAGGCTACAAGTATTAAATATGTTGTTTATGACCCAGCTCATAATCCTGCTACCGTTAAGTTGTCTATTGATGGAAAAACAGTTTCTACATTAACAGTTGACAGAACTGCGCAAGTATGGAGTTTTAAATCTTCTGAGGTTGGTCAGAAAAATCTTACTATTTCATGTCAGAAAATCACAAAAATTCTTACCGCACATATTGAAAAACTTGATATAGATGTAAATCCAATTACTACAAATCTTGCATTTGATTTTAACCCAGTTGGTTTATCAAATGGTGACGAGAACAGACTTTGGAGCGATGAAAATCATCCAGAAGTTGCTTTAACTGTATCAGATAATTTTGACTGGACGAATGGTGGTTATCAGATTGACGATGAAGGAAATCAGTATTTCTGCGTAAAAGCAGGTACTACTGCTTCTATTAGTTATAATCTGTTTGCCAAAGACCCAAAACAAACTGGTGCTGAATTTAAGATTATTTTCAATACTAAAAATGTAAGAAATGCTTCTGCCACTTTCTTGTCATGTCTCGATGGATTGGCAGATTCTAACATTGGCCTTGAAATGAAAGTACATGAGGCAAACATTTATACTTCTACAGACGATCTTTATTTCCCATATTCCGAAGAAGATATTATTGAGTATGAATATAATATTAACTCAATTGATACCAAGAATACAACAGCAACATCTATTATCATGACGTATGAAGATGGTGTTGGTGGAAGACCTATTATTTATGATAATTCACATAGATTACATCAGTACACTCCTGCTCCAATTTCTATTGGATCTCCAGACTGTGATGTGTTGATTTACAGGATAAAAGCTTATAGTGCAGCTCTAACAGATTCTGACGTATTATCTAACTTCATTGCAGACGCAAGAAACTCTGATGATATGATCAATAGATACAACCGAAATCAGATCTATAACGAAAACAATGCTCTTACACCAGATTCGGTTGCAAAAGCATGTCCTAATTTAAAAATTATTAAAATTGATTGTCCACATTTTACAAATGATAAAAAGGATTTTGTAAAAAATACAAATGTAGAATGTATTCATGTGAATGGCGATTCAAAATTAGATAATTGGAAGTTATTGAATGGATATGTGGCTGGACAGGGTACTACTTCTAATGAATATGGCGCTGCTGCAAGAAATATGGATTTGATTTTTTGCGCAGACGGTATTCATAAGATCAATAGTAAAATTGAACTTGATCCAAATTATAAATCTGTAGTAGTTCTTGGCGATGGAACTAAATATGAAGATGGTACTGGTAAAGTATCTCTTACCAGGAATTCAGTTCCAAACAACTGGTTCAATATCAAGACTAACGTAGCAAGTTCTAATATGGCAACAAATGCTTTGGGACAGAAACGATATAATGATTTCTTACCATACGAAACTCCTGCATCACGTAGAGATTCTAAAATTAAAAACTCTATGGAGTTTGTAAACTGTGTCGTATTCGTCAAAGAGAATGATCCTGATCTTACAACACATAGAGAATTTCAGAATACAGATTACAACTTCTACTGTTGTGGCAATATCGGTGACTCAAAGAAAACTGATGTTACAAGAGCCTATGATCCTGATGACATGAATGAGTTCTGTATTGAAATCAGCGACAATACTCTTCCAAATTCTGCATTCCAGACTGGTGCCACAAATCCTGATGGAACAATGAAATACCCCATTTCTAAAGATGAATGGAAAGCTGGCAATATAGCTTATGATAACCTGTATAACAACTGGGATGGTTCATTTGAATTTAGATATGATTGCTGTGGGGATTCTAAAGACGGATCACCTACATCAACTGATGAAGCAAAAGAAAAGATTCGTACAACAAATATATTTGAAGCAAGATATGGAGGGAGTGAAGCTAATGTAGCTCTTTCCCTTGCAAACCTTGGAATTGACGCTTCATTTTTTACAGTTGTTCCAGATAACAGTTTGGGAAAAAGTGCAATCCGCATGCTAAGAAGTAATGACGTTGATTGTTCCAGTGTAAAATTTACAACAGAAGAAGAGACACCAACACATAGATTGGGGACCTATTATCTGGAAACGGGATATGGAATTCGTCCAAGTAAGGTCATTTACGATCGAAAAAACAGTGCATTTGCAGAGTATGATTTTGCTCAAACAGATCTTGGTGCAATTTTAGAAGGACATACATGGCTTCATTTAAGCGGAATTACACCAGCACTTGGAAAAAGCTGTAAAGAAATGATCCTTGTTTGTCTGAAACTTGCAAAAGAAAAAGGAATGACAGTAAGTTTTGATGGTAATTTCCGAAGCACATTATGGGATTGGGAAGAAGCAAGAGACTTTTGTACAATGTGTCTCCCATATATAGATGTTTTATTTGGAATCGAGCCATATCATTTATGGAAAGATGAGCAGGATCATCAGGCAGGAGACGTCAAAGACGGAGTGCCATTCCATCCAGATTTCAAACAGCAAGAAGAGGTATTTCAGGAGTTTGTAAAACGTTATCCAAATATCAAATGTATTGCAAGACATGTCAGATATGCACATAGCTGCAGTGAAAATAGTCTGATGGCATACCTTTGGTATGATGGAAAAACGTATGAAAGCCAGAAGTTAAGATTTCATATCTTAGACCGCGTTGGTGGAGGAGATGCTTTTGTCAGTGGAATCATTTATGCATTAATGAATGAATACAAACCACAGGATATCGCGGATTTCGGCGTTGCTGCAAGTGCAGTGAAACATACAATTCATGGAGATGGAAACATTACAGATGATATTTCATTGATTGAGCATATCATGCAGATGAATTTTGATATTAAAAGATAGGAAGGAAATGAAAGAAATGAGTTATATCGCAGATAAATTTGAAGAATTAGGTGTTGTACCAGTTGTAGTATTAGAAAATACTAAAGATGCACTTCCTCTTGCAAAAGCATTGATGGAAGGTGGACTTCCATGTGCAGAAGTTACATTTAGAACAGAAGCAGCACAGGAATCCATTCGTCTTATGGCACAGGAATATCCAGATATGTTAGTTGGAGCAGGAACAG
>OIXG01002528.1_pt1 | contig 13621 bp, 6 predicted proteins | sample 1587731 | NCBI WGS metagenome assembly OIXG01 (sample SAMEA3888908, study PRJEB22519) | human gut metagenome | biome: human gut; feature: human-associated habitat; material: faeces | place: Denmark | collected 2010
TTTTTTCTCCGCTTGTCGGCCGGAGGAGGTCTGCATCGGGAGGCGAAATGTACCTGAAAACGACGTAAGGACAAGCTTTTCCGGCTTGATTTTTTGCTATTTGAAGCCATTCCATTTGTCAAAGGCAGATGTCAAAATGCCATGTCTATCCGATTTGTACTATCACGCCCGTCACTCTCCTGCGCAGAACCTCGCAGCCCGGCCTTCCGGATGTTGCCGGAAAGCTCCTTATGGACGACAGACTGTCTTCCCGCCGCCCCGCGAGAATCACGTATTTCCGCAGACTTCCGCACGGGGACGCAAATAACGGATTCTCATGAAGGCCGATTTGACTTTTTGACAAAGACGCTTGCCCCTTATATGAAAGCCCACCTGCCAAAGCCGTCAGTCCGCGAAGCATCCGGCCTGCCATTTTTTTCATGTGTTATGACATTTTGTCAGACTATTCCTTATGGCAAACATTTTGATGCAGGATAAGTGTGGCTCGAAAACGCCACACTGAAACACAGAAAAATAAACAATTAAATATAGAAAGGAAACAACCATGACTTTTGACAAATTTACCATCAAGGCCCAAGAGGCCATTCAGGAAGCCGTCAACCTTGTACAGGCAAGGGGACAGCAAGCCATCGAACCGGAGCACTTGTTGGCCGGTATCCTCAAGGTGGGGGAAAACGTCACGAATTTCCTCTTTCAGAAACTGGGCGTCAACAGCAGGCAAATCGAACAGATACTGGAAAGCCAGATCGCTTCGCTGCCAAAGGTGCAGGGGGGCGAACCCTACCTGAGCCGCGAAAGCAACGAAGTGCTGACACGGGCACAGGATTACGCTTCCAAGGGCGGCGACGAGTTCGTCTCGCTCGAACCGATGCTTTTGGCTTTGCTGACCGTGAAAAGTACGGTCTCCAGAATCCTGAAAGACGCAGGCATCACTGAACAGGAACTGGCATCTGCCGTCAACGAACTGCGTAAAGGAGAAAAAGTGACTTCCCAAAACAGTGAAGACACTTATCAGGCGCTCAACAAGTACGCCAAGAATCTCATCGAGGAAGCGCGGAGCGGAAAGCTCGACCCGGTCATCGGACGGGATGAAGAGATACGGCGCGTGCTGCAAATCCTGAGCCGACGTACGAAGAACAACCCCATATTAATCGGCGAACCGGGTACGGGTAAGACGGCCATCGTGGAAGGACTGGCCCATCGTATCCTGCGGGGCGACGTACCGGAGAACCTGAAAGACAAACAGCTCTACTCCCTCGACATGGGCGCGCTTATCGCCGGTGCCAAATACAAAGGAGAGTTTGAGGAACGTCTGAAATCCGTCATCAACGAAGTGACGAAAAGCGAAGGGCGCATCATCCTCTTCATCGACGAAATCCACACGTTGGTGGGCGCGGGAAAAGGCGAGGGTGCCATGGATGCCGCCAACATCCTGAAGCCTGCCTTGGCACGGGGCGAGCTGAGAAGCATCGGTGCCACCACGTTGGACGAATACCAGAAGTACTTTGAAAAGGACAAGGCACTGGAACGCCGTTTCCAGACGGTCATGGTCAACGAGCCGGACACGCTCAGCACCATTTCCATCCTGAGGGGACTGAAGGAAAGATATGAGAACCACCACAAGGTGCGTATCCAAGACGACGCCATCATCGCCGCCGTGGAACTTTCCAACCGCTATATCACCGACCGTTTCCTCCCGGACAAGGCCATCGACCTGATGGACGAGGCGGCAGCCAAACTGCGTATGGAGCGTGACTCCGTACCGGAGGAATTGGACGAAATCGAACGCCGGTTGAAACAGTTGGAAATCGAGCGCGAGGCCATCAAACGGGAAAACGATCAGCCCAAACTGGAACAACTGAGCAAGGAGATTGCCGAACTGAAAGCACAGGAAAGCAACTACAAGGCCAAATGGGAGGCCGAACGCGGACTGGTGAACAAAATCCAGCAGAACAAACAGCAAATCGAGCAGTTGAAATTCGAAGCCGAACGGGCCGAACGCGAAGGCGACTATGGCAAGGTGGCCGAAATCCGCTACGGCAAGCTCAAGGCATTGGAGGACGAAATCAACCGGATACAAGACCAGTTGAAGGACACGCAGGGAGCAGACGCGATGATTAAAGAGGAAGTGACCTCGGAAGACATCGCCGATGTGGTAAGCCGTTGGACGGGCATCCCCGTGAGCAAGATGCTGCAAAGCGAGCGCGAGAAGCTGCTCCATCTGGAAGAGGAACTCCACAAACGGGTCATCGGGCAGGACGAGGCCATACAGGCCGTGAGCGATGCCGTGCGGCGCAGCCGTGCGGGACTGCAAGACCCGAAACGTCCCATCGGTTCGTTCATCTTCTTGGGAACGACCGGTGTAGGCAAGACCGAACTGGCCAAGGCTTTGGCCGAATACCTCTTCGACGACGAGACGCTGATGACGCGTATCGACATGTCGGAATATCAGGAGAAATTCAGCGTAAGCCGGTTGATCGGTGCGCCTCCGGGATACGTAGGATACGATGAGGGCGGACAACTCACGGAGGCCGTACGCCGCAAACCTTACTCGGTAGTTCTGTTCGATGAAATAGAAAAGGCGCATCCTGACGTATTCAACATCCTCTTGCAAGTGCTCGACGACGGTCGTCTGACCGACAACAAGGGACGCGTGGTGAACTTCAAGAACACCATCATCATCATGACGAGCAACCTGGGGAGCGGTTACATCCAGAGCCAGTTCGAGAAACTGACGCCGCAGACCGGCACACAAGCCCGCGAAGCCCTCATCGAGGAGACGAAAAAAGAGGTGCTCGGCATGCTGAAGAAGACCATTCGTCCGGAGTTCCTGAACCGTATCGACGAGACCATCATGTTCTTGCCGCTCACTCAGGAGCAAATCAAACAGGTGGTGCGCCTGCAAATCAACGGCATCACCCAGATGCTGGAGGGCAACGGCGTGACCTTGCAACTGACCGATGCCGCCCTGGACTTCCTGGCCGATGCGGGTTACGATCCCGAGTTCGGTGCCCGTCCGGTCAAACGGGCCATCCAGCGTTACCTGCTGAACGACTTGTCGAAGACCATGCTGGCACAGCATATCGACCGGACGAGACCCATCATCGTGGATGCGGACAAAAACGGATTGGTATTCAGAAACTAAGCATAAACAAAGAGCGGAAATGTGAAACCACACATTCCCGCTCTTTTTGTTCATATTTCACAATATCCCTACTTTCAAGTATCCATACGCCCATCTCTCCGTCAGTATGAACTGATAAGATAATCAAGAAATAATGCAATACCTAAAAACAGGCATTTGCTCAATCCGCAAATTACTGATTTTGAACGATTGCAAAATTCTCTTTCCAAGCCGTATCTTTGCATTCGCAAAACAAACCTCCTAAACTCATAAAAATTGAAAACGGTAATCAGATTGTTAAGCCTTACATTGGCATTTATTGCAGGAACAAACCACCTTTCAGGACAAGCCCGGAAACAGGCTATGGTCTCAGGCAAGGTGTTCTCCACTTCGAACGAAATCATGGACTTTGCTACCGTACAAGTCAAAGGGACTTCTATCGGAACACGCCCCAACGAAAAAGGAATCTATCATCTGAAAGTCGATGCGGGAAAACATACATTGGTGTTTAAGGCTATGGGGTACGCCACGGTGGAACGTACCGTCACTCTCCAGGCCGGCGAACGCCAGAAGTTGAATGTCAAAATGCACCAGAAAGATATGGAACTGGCCGAAGTGAAAGTGGAAGCCAGCCACGTGGGCCGCATCAACAAATCGGCATTCAACGCAGTGGCCGTAGACTTGAAAGGTATGGCCGGACTGAATAAGAACCTGGCCGAAGTGCTGACCACCGTTCCGGGCGTCAAGCTGCGCGAGACGGGCGGAATGGGTTCGGACATGCAACTCATGCTCGACGGTTTTACGGGCAAACACGTCAAGATCTTTATCGACGGCGTACCGCAGGAAGGAGCCGGAACAGCCCTCAATCTGAACAACCTGCCGGTGAACTTCGCCGAACGCATCGAGGTCTACCGTGGGGTGGTTCCCGTCGGTTTCGGTACCGATGCCTTGGGCGGGGTCATCAATATCGTCACCAACCAAAGGAAACTCGGTTGGTTTGCCGATGCCTCTTATTCTTACGGCTCGTTCAACACCCACAAATCTTTCGTCAACTTCGGACAGTCGTTCAAGAACGGTCTGCTGTATGAAATCAACGCTTTCCAGAATTTCTCGGACAACAACTATTACATTGACTACTACGTTACGGAATTCAGCGATGACGGTATTTCGGAGAACACTGACAAGACAAAGATTTACCATATAAAACGTTTCAACGACCGCTTCCACAACGAAGCCGTGAGCGGCAAAATCGGAGTGGCCGACAAGAAATGGGCCGACCGCCTGATGTTGGGCTTTACCTACACCCACTTTTATAAGGAAATACAAAACGGAGTGTTGCAGAAGGTCGTGTTCGGAGAAAAACACCGTCATGGCTTCTCGTTCATCCCCTCTTTGGAATACCGCAAACGCAACTTGTGGGTCGAGGGACTCGATGTCATGGCCAATGTCAACTACAACCACAACATCACCCACAACATAGATACGGCATCTTACAAATACAACTGGTTGGGACAACGGAAATATACCGGTGTACCCGGGGAGCAATCCAACCAGAACAACGAGGCCAAGAACAAGAACTGGAACGGTACGCTCACGGCCAACTATCGCATCGGCCACGCCCATCTGCTCACGCTCAACCATGTGCTGAGCACTTTTGAACGCACCACCCGTTCGTACGTCGCAGGAAGTTCTCGCCTCTCGGACTTCAGCATCCCCAAGCGTTCCCTTAAGAACGTCACCGGACTGTCTTACCGCTTCATGCCCACAGAGAAATGGAACGCCACGGTGTTCGGCAAGTATTACAACCAATACAACGAGGGGCCCGTATCCCAAAGCGACGACGGTATCGGCAATTACATACAGATGTCGCAAAAAACGAGTGCTTTCGGTTATGGAGCGGCAGGAACTTACTTCATCCTGAAAAACCTGCAGGCCAAACTGTCATACGAGAAAGCTTACCGCCTGCCCTCGACAGACGAACTTTTCGGCGACGAAGACCTGGAAGCCGGACGGGCGAACCTGCGTCCCGAAAAAAGCGACAATGTCAACTTCAACCTCGGATACACCCCGCGATTCGGTAAGCACGGACTGTACATGGAAGGAAGCCTCATCTACCGCGACACGAAGGATTACATCCGTCGCGGATTGGACAACGTGGGCGGTATGGACTTCGGATTCTACGAGAACCACGGACGGGCCAAAACCAAAGGATACAACGTCTCCTTGCGTTACAGCTATGCGAACTGGTTCAGCCTGGGCGGGACATTCAACAGCATGGATGCCATCGACCGTGAGAAACGGTTGGCCGAAGGCACGGGGCAGGCTTCGCTGACCTACGGACAGCGCATCCCCAACCAGCCCTACCGCTACGCCAACTTCGACGCATCATTCTATTGGCATGACTTGTTCGGCAAAGGCAACATGCTCTCGCTCACTTACGACAGCTACTACCAGCATGAGTTTCCCCTGTACTGGGAAGACTTCGGCGACCCGGATACCAAAGCACGCGTCCCCGAACAGTTCTCCCACAACCTCACGCTGAATTACAGTGTGGCCAAGGGGCGTTACAACTTTTCGCTCGAATGCCGTAACCTGACGGACGAAAAGCTTTACGACAATTACAGCCTGCAAAAGGCCGGACGGGCTTTCTATGGAAAGGTAAGGGTTTACTTCGGGAAATAAACAGCATCATTCACTCAATAAATAATTAAAAACATGGAAAAAAGATTCTTTACTTGGGCGCTTGCTGCCGCCCTCTGCGTCGGCGGAGCATTGACTTCATGCAGTGATGACGACACAACTCCCGACGGAGGTAACGGTAATGGCGGCACCACAACTCCGGGTACAAGCAAATACGTCATTGCAGCCAAGGCCGACGAAGGCACTTATCTCGTCACCAGCGAATCGCTCGACGAAGGTACCGTGACGGTATTGGGCAACGGTACCGAAGCCATCGGTGCGTCCTATTGGATATTCTACGGCCAACAATACCTCTTCGGGCTGCAATACAATGACGGAAACGCAGGAACCGGAACTTCTTACGCCCTGAATGCCGCAACCGGAAAGGTAAAAGAAGCACGCGAATACACTTTCAACCGTATCACGACATACGGTACATGGGGCGACAATGTCATCACCTGCTCCACCAACGACGGCTCGCAGGAAAAAGACACCCAAGGCAATTTTGCCAAATATCTCCAGTTCAATTATCTGAATGTACATTCGGGCAATACAACCACCGGTAAACGTATCGCCGAGAACTTCCTCGGCAACGGCGAGATTGTCAGCTTTGCCGGTTTCGTGGAAGCCAACGGCAAACTTTATACATCCGTAGTTCCGATGGGCATGAGCCACTATGGCGTGAACACCTTCCCGGAAAAGATAACAGACAGAGACCTCATAGCTAAGAGTGACGGCGGAAGCGGTTCCGGTAAATACACAGCCGGACAAATTCCTTCCACCCAATATCCTGACAATGCCTTCATCGCCATTTACAGCGGAGACAGTTTCGACGAAACTCCGGTTATCGTAAAAACCGATAAAATCGGCTTTGCCAGCGGACGCAAGAAATCGCAATACTACCAGACCATTTGGGCTGCCGACAACGGCGACCTCTACGTGTTCTCTCCGGGTTACGGGCGTACGGCTACTTCTTCTGCCGACTTGAAGAAAGTTACCGGCCAACTGCCGTCGGGTGTTGTCCGCATCAAAGCTGGAGAAACTCAATTCGATGCCAACTACTACTATAATCTTGAAGAACAGGGTACGGGCCATCCGATGTTCCGCTGCTGGCATATCACAGCCGACTACTTCTTGCTTCAAATGTATAGCGAGGGTACGATGAGCGGAAAGAATGCGCCGACCAACGAACTGGCCGTATTCAAAGGCGAAAGCGGCAAGCTGACTCAAGTAACCGATGGATTGCCAGCCCAAGAGCAGATTTCTTCATTGGGTGACCCCTTCTGCGAAAACGGAGTAGCATACGTCCCTGTCACGACCAAGGACGGCGAGGCTCCGGCACTCTACAAGATAGACCCGGCTACGGCTAAAGCTACCAAAGGGTTGACCATCATTACCCACAACAGCGTGTCGGCCATCGGCAAACTGGCCGCTACAAACTAATTTTGAAATATGAGAAAAGCATTCGCCAAGATTCATCTTTGGTTTTCCATTCCATTCGGCATCATTATCAGCGTCATCTGCCTTTCGGGGGCGGCGCTGGTATTTGAACAGGATATCACCCGCGCCTTGAATCCCGGTTTTTATCGGGTCGAAGTAGAGGACGGAGCAAAGCCGCTCACGCCTTCCGAACTGGTCATGAAGCTCCGCACGCAACTCCCGGACGCATTGCAGATTTCCGGCCTGCAAATGTCGGGCGACCCGGAAGAAGCCTGGATGGTCAGCTTTGAGCACTTAAACCGCAAAACGCTAAGCGTAAACCCTTACACCGGCGAGATAAACGGATGGAACAAAAGCTATCCTTTCTTTCAGACCATGCGCAAACTTCATCGCTGGCTGATGGATGTCCCGCCCCAGAAAGGAGACAAGACCGTGGGTAAAACTATTGTCGGTGTCACTACGCTGGTCTTCGTTGCGATACTCATCAGTGGTGTGGTGATTTGGATACCTCAGACCAAAAAGGCTTTGAAAAACCGCCTTCAGGTATCCTGTAACAAAGGATGGCGGCGTTTCTGGTACGACAGCCACGTATCGCTCGGTTTCTACACCACGCTATTCCTACTCGTCATGGCGCTGACCGGACTTACCTGGTCATTCACTTGGTATCGCACAGCCGTGTATTCCCTTTTCGGTGGCACCGCGCCAAAAGTGAAAAATACGCCTCGTCCGGAATATCGGCAAAAGGAACGGAAAGATGCCGCAAAACAGTCCCGTCCGAACGGACAGCGGCATGCCGGCGGAGAAAAAGGCCGGAAAGGGACCACTTTCAATTATGCCGTATGGGACAAAGCCGCAGACGCAGTCCGCCAGATCTATCCGACCTACAAGTCGGTCAAGCTGGGTACGGAAGGCATAGAAGTGGCTCCCAACCCGAAGACCGACCGCCGTCAAACGGATAAAATACAATTCGACCCGCAAACCGGTCGCCTCGGCTCCATAACCTATTATAAGGATGCCCCGGCCTCACAAACGCTGAAAGGTTGGTTTTATGCCTTCCACACCGGCTCCTGGGGCGGCATGTGGACCAAGGTACTTTATTTCCTGGCTGCTTTCATCGGAGGGATTCTCCCGCTCAGCGGCTATTACCTGTGGTACAAACGAAAGTTCTCGTCTCGACGGAAACGTTAACGTCTTCATTCTACGTAATACATACGTCCCCGGGAAATCCAAAACGGAAATTCCCGGGGACGTATCTTATATCCTATAGCCCGACCCACTCTTCCGAAAAGATAGGCGGACTGGTCCATGTAGGGTCGCGGAACCACCGACGAGGATAGATTTTCATACCGTTGCCGTCTACGGCCAAATATGCGCCCCAAAAGCTGAACGTGGAATTGGAAATGATATGCCCGCGGCACAACGTCATCAAATATAAATCCACATAGTCGGGCATCAGTTCCGTATGTTCCACATATACGGCATCCTCCATCCAAAGATTCTCCCTCACCCATTCCATATCGTCGGAAAAGAAAAAGAAACGCGCATCGGGCCGCTTCTTTCTGACATAAGCAATGGCTTGCTGGAAATAGTCCACTCCGCATAAACCGAAAATCGAGTTGGAAGGATGCAGATAATCTCCGCGCCTCACGTGTACCGATACCGGATAATCCACGGCTCTTATCATCTGTACGAAACCGCTCTGCAGTTCCGCCAAAAACTGACGGAAAAAGAAGTAACGACGAGCATTCGGTATAAAACGCCGGTGCTGACTGTAATCGTCTATCAACACGGCTTCCGGCTTCTCGTCATCATACAATCTTTTCAAAACTCCCACGGCACGACAGATTTTGAGTCCCCAAACCACCAGTTTTATCCCCCACGAACAAGAAGGCAATTCCAGTTCAAAACAATCGGAAAGCCTCAAACCATTGTGCTGTTTCAGCCTACGGCGGTCATAAAACAGATAAACCTTATCGTTTCCGGACTCCATCAAATCCCGGAAACGACAATATTCGAACATCTGGTTCCCCAGTCCTCCTTTCAGACAAACGATTTTCATGCCGTCCGCGTACAATTCTAAAGACGTACTTTCTTTTTCACCTTTTTCGACTCGTTTTGCAAACGGTCGAGTGCCGTCACCACATACGTATATTTCCGGCTCCCGTCCTCATACGGCAGTTTATAGAAAGTGTTCGGCGTAATCGCCACGATATTCTCGGCGTATTCCAAATCTATAGGCTCGCCCTCGGCAAAGCGATAAACCACATATTGACGCGCACGGTTCATCTCGCTCGTTCCGCGCGGCTCACGCCAAAACAGCATATAGCCGTCTTCCGTCCATAAAGTGGTCAGTTTGCGTACTTTCTTCGGACGCTTGTGGTCTATCCACGGCATCTCGGGCTGCAAGGCCGGATAACGATGGTAATAGTTGCGCAACATCGTGCCATAATTTCCTTTGTTGTCCACCACTGCCTTGGCATACCATTGGCAACTGCCCTCGATGTTAGGCAACGAACGTTGCAAAGCCATCTTGCGCTCCATCTGGTGTTTGTTCGGGTCCACGGGGTCGGCTTTGGCCACCGTACGGTCCACGTCCTGCCCGATGTAGAGAGGCCGGTGTCCGGCATGCTCGCTCCACCAGCGTATCAGCGTATCGTAGTCGGCCGCGGAATGCCCGATTTCCCAATACACCTGAGGGATGTTATAATCCACCCAACCTTCTTTCACCCATTTCAACACATCGGCATAGAGATCGTCATAGTTCTGCAATCCGCGCGTATTGCTTCCCCTCTTCGGGTCGCTCTTCAAGTTACGATAGATACCGAAAGGAGACACGCCGAACTTCACCCAAGGCTTGACGGCATGGATGCAGTCGTGCAACTGACGGATGAAAAGGTTCACATTCTCCCGTCGCCAGTCATCGCGGTTCATTCCGTTCCCATAACGTGCATACGTCTGGTCGTCCGGAATGCGCAAACCGCTTTCGGGATAAGGATAAAAGTAATCGTCGATATGAATGCCATCCACGTCATAACGCAACAGTATGTCCGTCACGACGTTGCAGATATAGTCCCGGTTCTCGGGCATCCCCGGATCCATAATCAGTTGTTCGCCATACCAGAAATACCGCTCAGGATGCTTTCTGTAATCATGTGTGGCAGCCAGCTCCTTCGTACCTTTCGTTTTGGCCCGGTAGGGATTGATCCAGGCATGCAGTTCCATGCCCCGTGCATGACATTGGGCTATCATCCACTGCAACGGATCCCAGTAGGGAGAAGGCGGCGTGCCCTGCTGTCCGGTCAGATAACGGCTCCACGGCTCGAAGCTGCTGGCATAAAGCGCGTCGAACTCGGGACGTACCTGAAACAGGATGGCATTGATACCGCACTTTTGCAGTTCATTCAACTGGTACGTCAGCGTACGCTGCATCTCTGCCGTACCCAACCCCATAAACTGATAGTTCACACACTGTATCCATGCGCCGCGAAACTCCCGTTTGGGCGACAACTGGGCCTGGAGCGCAAAGCTGCAAAGCCACATCATCAAAAGCAAAAGTGATTTTTTATTCATCATACACGTTATTTCCGTGCAAAAATACAATAAAAATCCATCATGCGTTTGCCAAACATTGACTAACTTTGCAAACATAAGGACAATTAACGAAAACAACTGATGAACGACTACATACATATCAAGGGGGCAAGGGTGAACAACCTGAAGAATATCGACCTGGACATTCCACGCAACAAACTGATTGTCATCACCGGCCTGTCCGGATCGGGCAAGTCTTCGCTGGCGTTCGACACGCTCTACGCCGAAGGACAGCGACGCTACGTGGAAAGCCTGTCGGCTTACGCCCGGCAATTTCTCGGACGAATGAGCAAACCGGAATGCGACTACATCAAAGGCATCCCGCCCGCCATCGCCATCGAGCAGAAGGTAAGCAGCCGTAATCCCCGTTCCACCGTAGGAACTTCCACCGAGATTTACGAATACCTGCGCCTGTTGTATGCCCGTATCGGGCGCACTTTCTCCCCCGTGAGCGGACAGGAGGTGAAAAAAAACACCACGGAAGACGTAGTGCAGTGCATGCTCTCCTATTCCAAAGGCACGCGCTTCACCGTACTCGCCCCGTTGCAGGTGCGTGAAGGGCGCACCCTTCAAGAGCAACTGGACAGCGACTTCAAGCAGGGTTTCTCGCGCATCGAAGTAGACGGCGAGGTCGTGCGCATAGAGGACTTCATGCTGGAACTGGCCTCGGATCCGTCGAAAGGCGAAGACCGCACCATCCATCTGCTCATCGACCGCATGAGTTGCGACGACAGCAAAGATGCCATCTCCCGACTGACCGACTCGGCCGAAACCGCTTTTTATGAGGGGAACGGGCAATGTATGTTGCGCATCGTTCCATCGGGCATCCTGCACACTTTCTCCACACGCTTCGAGGCGGACGGTATCACGTTTGAAGAACCGTCGGACAATTTATTCGCTTTCAACTCGCCGGTCGGTGCCTGCCCCGTATGCGAAGGGTTCGGCCGCGTCATCGGCATCGACGAAAAGCTGGTCATCCCCAACTCGGCCCTGAGCGTGTACGACGGAGCCGTGGTCTGCTGGCGCGGAGAAAAGATGGGCGAATGGAAAACGGAGTTCTGCCGCCGGGCACAGAAGGCCGACTTCCCCATCTTCGAGCCTTATTACAAGTTGACACGGGAACAAAAGGATTATTTATGGCACGGAAAGACCGGTGCTTCATCGCCCGAAGAGGAAATCTGCATCGACAACTTCTTCAAGATGTTGGAGAAAGACCAATACAAGATACAGAACCGCGTCATGTTGGCACGCTACCGGGGCAAAACGATCTGCCCCCAATGCCACGGCACGCGCCTGCGCCCCGAAGCCGGATATGTGAAAGTGGGCGGACGGGCCATTTCGGATTTGGTAGACCTGCCCGTCACCGAACTGAAGAAATTCTTCGACACGCTGACACTCACCGCCCACGAGGCGGAAGTGGGCAAACGCCTGCTCACCGAAATCAACAACCGCATCCGTTTCCTGCTCGACGTAGGACTGGGATACCTCACCTTGAACCGCCTGAGCAACACGCTTTCGGGCGGCGAAAGCCAACGCATCAACCTGGCCACGTCATTGGGCAGCAGCCTGGTGGGGTCGCTCTACATCCTGGACGAACCGAGCATCGGACTGCACAGCCGTGATACGGACAAACTCATCCGCGTGCTCCGGCAATTACAGCAATTAGGCAACACGGTCATCGTGGTGGAACACGACGAGGAAATCATCCGTGCGGCAGACTATATCATCGACATCGGGCCGCAAGCCGGACGCTTGGGCGGCGAGGTGGTATTCCAAGGCGACCTGCAACAGATGCTGGCCGAGAAACCGCAGGACACGCGAAGCTACACCGTGAAATACCTGACGGGACAGGAAACCATCGCCTTGCCGGACAGCGTACGCCCGTGGACAAACTATATCGAAGTGAAAGGCGCACGGGCCAACAACCTGCGCGGAATCGACGTACGCTTCCCGCTCAACGTCATGACGGTGGTCACGGGAGTCAGTGGGTCGGGTAAGTCCACCCTCGTGCGCGACATATTCTATCGCGCCATGAAACGGCAATTCGACGAAGTGGCCGACCGTCCGGGCGAGTTCCTCGGACTGGAAGGCGACCTGCAAATGGTGAAAAACATAGAGTTCGTGGACCAGAATCCCATCGGCAAGTCTTCGCGCAGCAACCCCGTCACCTACATCAAGGCCTACGACGAGATACGCAAACTGTTCGCCGCACAACCGCTGTCCCAACAAATGGGCTTCACGCCCGGCTTCTTCTCTTTCAACACCGAAGGCGGACGTTGCGAGGAATGCAAAGGCGAAGGGACGGTCACGGTGGAAATGCAGTTCATGGCCGACCTCGTGCTGGAATGCGAGTCGTGCCACGGCAAACGGTTCAAAAGCGACCTGTTGGAGGTGAAATTCGGCGGGCAGAACATTTACGACGTGCTCAACATGACGGAGAACCAAGCTATCGAGTTCTTCGACGCGCACGGGCAATCCAAGATATCCAAAAAGCTCAAACCGCTGCAAGACGTGGGACTGGGCTACATCAAGCTGGGACAATCGTCCAATACCCTTTCGGGCGGCGAGAACCAGCGCGTGAAACTGGCCTACTATCTCGGCATGGAGAAAACGGAACCGACCATCTTCATCTTCGACGAACCGACCACGGGGCTGCATTTCCACGACATCAAACGCCTGCTGGCGGCTTTCGACGCCCTCATCCTGCGCGGCCATACGCTCGTCATCATCGAACACAATATGGACGTCATCAAATGTGCCGACCACATCATCGACCTCGGCCCGGAA
>OIXG01002536.1_pt1 | contig 13569 bp, 11 predicted proteins | sample 1587731 | NCBI WGS metagenome assembly OIXG01 (sample SAMEA3888908, study PRJEB22519) | human gut metagenome | biome: human gut; feature: human-associated habitat; material: faeces | place: Denmark | collected 2010
GATTCCTGGTCATTAGATACAGTATAGTTTCCCCTGCAATCTTTATGGAAGCGGGTAGCTCACCCGCAGTTATTCCATAAATTAAGATTCGCATATTGTGTTGAAAATGGCATATCCCTTTATGCGTGTAATTACACCCCAGCCTGTCGCTGGGCTTTTTTTTTCAAGGCGACTCTGGATGGTGATAAATTTTACAAATACATTCATAACAGCGCATCCACAGCCGTGGCCTTTACAGAAGTATTGCTCTCAAAACCCCGGGCCGTTCTGATTCTGTTGCCTGTTATTAATCACGCCGGTTTGATGAAAAGGTTAACATCTCTTCCCGGGTAATCTCCTACCCTTCTCGTCCGATGCCATATCGAGCTCTACGACTCGCTCTTCCAGACTGCAGTTCGCCAGTGCTTCTTTTATCCCTATTTCGTTTTGCAGGGATGTTTTGATAGCACCGCGATAGTATGCTGGCCATCCTTATCAGTCATTCATTTTAACCGCCTTTTTCAAATCCTTCCGGGGAAAGTAAAGTCCTCTACCAGGCTCTGCTCGTTTAACGCTATAGATTCAAATACTGATTATTGCATTATATACCACTTACCCCCGCAGTGATTACCCAGGTAAGATAAATAGCACAAAAGTAAGGGTGGATTCCTGGTTATTTAATACAGTATATTTCCCATGTAGTCTGTATGGAAGTTGATGGTTACCTTTGGTTAACCCATACTTCGAGACTCGAATATTATCTTGAGAACAGCATGCAACCCTGAGTAAATTTACTCCCCAGTGCCAGGCACTGGGTTTTTTTTGCTATTTTTCAGAATATCTTCCAGCCAGTCGGCGCCTCTCATGGTCTATTTTTTCTGGGTGGGATGAAAAAGATGTATATCCGATCGATAAAAACAACAGTTCATCCCTGTAAAAAAATAATTCTTTCACCGACTTTCTATTTATTAATATTAACCTGTGTTCCTCAGATGATTGCGATGCAATAATCAGCATCAAATTATACCCTCAGGCGACATTGAGATTTTAACCGAGACGGAGAGGGAGCGTTTTTATAGATGCATGCCTAACTTAAAGCTTTAATTATCAACAAGATACACCATGATCACACCCTTTCCTTCGTAGCGTAACACCCTAAAGATATTACTCCTGTAAAATAGTAAAAACACTTTCCGGGCCCTGTGACCCAGGAGTGCCCCTGGCTGAAGGGAGTAAGCATAAAAAGCTTTAATAACAGCCAAATAAAAAAGCTTGCCGGATTTTTAACTTTATCCCAACATGATCGCCGATCGCGCTGCAACGGCAGTGAAACAAACTCAGGAGCGAAAATGATTACACTGTGGGGACGTAATAACTCGACCAACGTGAAGAAAGTACGCTGGGTGCTGGAGGAGCTGGATCTGCCTTATCAGCAGATCCTCGCCGGGCTGGAGTTTGGTCTCAATCATGACCCGGAATATCTGGCGATGAACCCGAACGGGCTGGTGCCGTTGTTAAAGGACGATGCCACCGGGGTGGTATTGTGGGAATCAAATACGATTATTCGCTACCTGGCGGCCCAGTATGGCGTTGACCGTCTGTGGCTGGCCGCGCCGGCGCAGCGCGCGCAAGGGGAAAAGTGGATGGATTGGTCCAACGGCACCCTCTCTCCCGCCCATCGCCCGGTATTAATGGGCCTGGTGAGAACGCCGCCGGAGCAGCGCGACCCGGCGGCCATCGCCGCGGGGATCAGCGCCTGCGAAGCGCTGTTCGCCATGCTGGACGACGAACTGGCCAAAATGCCGTGGCTCTCCGGCGAGCAGTTCGGCCTTGGCGATATTGCCGTCGCTCCCTTCGTCTACAATCTGTTGTCGATCCTCGACAGCTGGCAACCGCGGCCCCATCTGCAGCGCTGGTATCAGCAGATTAGCCAACGTCCTGCCTGGCGCGAAGTAGTGCAGATCCCGGTGACCTGAGGCTAAGCCTCGGGACTCAACCGCAATAGCTCGCCGTTAGACTCGTCGGTTAAAACGTACAGATAGCCGTCGGGTCCCACGCGAACATCGCGGATGCGTTTTCCGCGCGCCTCCAGTAATCTCCCCTCCTCGCGGACCTGATTACCGTCCACCGCCAGGACAATCAGCGATGTCTCCTTCAGCGCGCCGATAAATAGCTTATGCTGCCACTGGGGAAAGGTCGGCGCCGAATAAAAGGCCATCCCGCTCACCCCGGGAGAGACCGGCCAGACATACAGGGGAGGTTCGGTCCCCGGAACCGTTTTGCCTTTTGCTTCCGGAATGGGCAGGCCGCTGTAGTTAATACCGTGCGTCGCCAGCGGCCAGCCGTAATTTTTCCCCGCCTGCGGAATATTAATTTCATCTCCGCCGCGCGGGCCATGCTCGTTCAGCCACAGCGCCTCGCTCCAGGGATTCATCGCCATGCCCTGCGGATTACGGATGCCGTAAGCCCAGATCTCCGGCCTGGCGTCAGCCCGGCCGACAAAAGGGTTATCCGGCGGTACACCTCCGGTCTCCGTCAGGCGGACCACTTTCCCCTGCAGCTTGCTGAGATCCTGGGCGGTGGCGCGCTGATTATTTTCGCCCAGCCCGATAAACACATATCCTTTGCCGTCGAACACCAGCCTGCCGCCAAAATGATTGCCGACGGAAAGCTTCGGCTGCTGGCGAAAGACCACGGTAAAGTTCGTCAGCTGCGTGGCATCCTCGCTCAACCGCCCATAGCCCACCGCGGTGCCCGCCTTACCGCTGGCGTCGCTTTCCGCATAGCTCAGCCACACCCGCCGCGACTGGGCGAAATCCGGGGCCAGCGCCACGTCCAGTAGGCCACCCTGGCCGTTGGCCCATACCTGCGGCACGCCGGCTATCGGCGCCGACAGACCTTTACCCGGCTGCCAGCGCTTGAGCTCGCCGCCGCGCAGGGTGATCAGTATGCCCTGATCGTCAGGCAGAAAGGCCATGCCCCACGGCTGGGCCAGCCGGTTTTGCAATACCTCCACCCGCACCGCGGCCTGGCTCAGGGCTGGTAGCGCTAAGGCGCTCAATATCAACAGCAGTGGGATCGGACGCATGGCATTCTCCTTTCGTCAGCTCTGGGCTAAAGGGTAGCCAGCGGGGAAATTTGCGCGGGGATTTTTACATAACCTTTAACAGGGGAAGCGTTCACTTCCCCTGGGTTTCAGCCGATCAGGCATGAGTGATTGGCGCCAATTTATTCAATTTATGAATATTTGAGGTCAATCCTGTCAGACAGCGTTCTAGCTTCTCTACGTTAACAGCGATGTATAGCGGACAATCATGATGCCCGCTCATCAGGCATAGTGCAGCGGCGGCGACCGATTCGCCGGCCAGGCGAAGGACATCCCTCTCCTCCGGTGAAATGGCATTCTGCAGGCGCGGCGCCTGCGCACGCATTTCACGGCAAAGCTCAAACAAGTTATCACGCAGATGGTCATTTTCGCTGACTGACATGTAGCCTTTGGCCTTTCGCAGTTGCAGATAGGCGTCAATATCGATATTGGCGTTAATAAGCTTCTGCAGAAGGTGGCGGTATAGTCTGTCAACGGTCATCACGGTTCCTCCTCTGTCGTCCTTTACCCTTTCCATAATACGGTTATTTTTTGTGCAAAATGATGCGCCAGGTCAATAATCCCCAGTTCTCTAACATCATTTACAATGTGGCAACTTTAACGCATTGTAGGGTGTATAACAAAAACAATGTTATACGAGCACAATTAATTTCAAGCTGAAATTAATAAACAGAAAATGGCAATAAGAGACAAAATTAGTGCAACAATGCTCACAATACCTCATATGATCTGTTGCACCATCGTCAATTCGGATGTCATAACAAATAATTAATGTAATACGTATAACATGTCAGGAAAACAGCGAACGCGGCCCGTGGATCGCTGACATTCTCTCTGCCCATTTGCAAGGAACTGAAACATGACGTCCGGTAAAAGAAACTACTTTCTGTTGAGTCTTTTCGATTTCCTCTACCTGTTCGCCTGGTCGTCGACCATGGCTTTCTTCGTTATCTGGACCACCCAGCATCTTGGCATCAGCGCCACGAAGACCGGGCTGCTTTACTCGGTCAACGCCTTTATCGCCCTGCTGATGCAGCCTTTCTTCGGCTTTATCTCTGACAAGTTCGGCCTGAAAAAACGGCTTATCTGGCTGCTGGTCGCCCTGCTCCTGCCGGTGGGCCCCTTCTTTATCTACGTTTACGCGCCGCTGCTGGTGCACAACTTTTGGTTTGGCGCCTTGCTGGGAGGGATCTATCTGGGGATCATCTTTAACTCCGGCTGCGGAGTAATCGACTCTTATATCGATAAGATTTCCCGGCGCTATCAGTTCGAATATGGTCGTGTGCGGATGTGGGGCTCGTTAGGCTGGGCAGCGGCGGCCTGGATTGTGGGTAAGTATATCGACAGCAATCCTAATCTGGCCTTCTGGCTCGCCAGCCTCGCCATTGTCATCGCCGCCATCTGCTTTATGCTAACCAAAATTGAATTAACCGACGCCGATGTGGCGCGAAGCGAATCGCTGAAGGTCTCCCATGCCCTTGAGCTGGCGAAGAATGGTCAGTTCTGGATGCTGCTGCTCTTTACCCTGTTCGTCACGCAGATTTACGACACCTACGATCAGCAGTTTGCCCAGTACTTCTCGCTACAGTTCCCGACGCCGGAGGAAGGCAACCGCTGGTACGGGATCCTCGCGTCTATTCAGGTCTGCGGTGAAACCCTGTTCCTCTGCCTGATGCCATGGTTTGTTAACCGGACCGGCGCCAAATGGGCGCTGATCATCGCCGGGCTGATCATGTCGGTACGTATTGTCGGCTCAGCCGTGCCCCTCGGCCCGGTGTGGATTGGTGCGGTGAAAATGATGCATGCTCTGGAGAAGCCGTTGATTCTGGTATCGGTCTTTAAATTCATCGCCGCCAACTTCGACCACAAGCTCTCTTCGACGGTCTATTTGCTGGTGCTGTTCGTCGCCTCGATCGCCACCGCCATTTACTCTCCGCTGGCAGGCTATCTGTACGATACCATTGGCTTCGCCAACACCTATCTGATTCTCGGCAGCGTCGCCGGGCTCTTTACCCTGATCTCTATTTTCACGTTGCAGGATAAGCGCGAGCCGAAAAAAACCGGCACCACCCCCTCCGCAGCCATTAACCCGGCGCAATAAGTCTCTGCCCGGCAGCCACGCCGGGCTTGAGCCGCCTGCGCGCACGGCTTGTCAGAAGCGTGTCCCGCCCCTCTGCTCCGGGGCGTGTGGGATCCGCTCTGGCGGTGGGGGGCGTAAAAGACAGGTCGGGGGCGCTTTTTCACCATTAACCGCGACGGAGCTATACTCTTTTTCGCAAAGATCTGTAGAATTCCTGCCCTGACCATTCCAATAATTGAACACTTTTTAAGCTATGAGCAATGTCACGCATCAGCCGAAAATCGGCTTCGTCTCCCTGGGCTGCCCGAAAAACCTCGTGGACTCAGAGCGTATCCTGACCGAACTGCGCACCGAAGGTTATGACGTCGTACCGACCTACGACAACGCCGATATGGTGATCGTTAACACCTGCGGCTTTATTGATAGCGCTGTGCAGGAATCGCTGGAAGCGATCGGCGAAGCGTTGAAAGAGAACGGCAAGGTAATCGTCACCGGCTGTCTCGGCGCGAAAGAGGATCAGATCCGCGAAGTGCATCCGAAGGTGCTGGAGATCACCGGTCCGCACAGCTATGAGCAGGTGCTGGAGCATGTCCATCATTATACGCCGAAGCCGAAGCACAACCCGTTCCTGAGCCTGGTGCCGGAACAGGGGGTTAAGCTGACGCCGCGCCACTACGCCTACTTAAAAATTTCTGAAGGCTGCAACCATCGCTGCACCTTCTGCATCATCCCGTCCATGCGTGGCGATCTGGTGAGCCGTCCGATTGGCGAAGTGCTGGCCGAAGCCAAACGCCTCGCTGACGCCGGCGTGAAAGAGCTGCTGGTGATTTCGCAGGACACCTCTGCCTACGGCGTCGACGTCAAGCACCGCACCGGCTTCCACAACGGTATGCCGGTGAAGACCAGCATGGTCAGTCTGTGCGAAGAGCTGGCGAAGCTCGGCATCTGGGTGCGCCTGCACTATGTCTATCCGTACCCGCACGTTGACGATGTGATCCCGCTGATGGCGGAAGGCAAGATTCTGCCGTACCTCGATATTCCGCTGCAGCACGCCAGCCCGCGTATTCTGAAGCTGATGAAGCGTCCAGGTTCTGCGGACCGTCAGCTGGCGCGCATTAAGCAGTGGCGTGAAATTTGCCCGGATCTGACCCTGCGCTCCACTTTTATTGTGGGCTTCCCGGGCGAAACGGAAGAAGATTTCCAGATGCTGCTCGACTTCCTGAAAGAGGCGCGTCTCGACCGCGTCGGCTGCTTCAAGTACAGCCCGGTTGAAGGCGCTACCGCCAACGAGCTGGCGGACCAGGTGCCGGAAGAGGTGAAAGAAGAGCGCTGGAACCGCTTTATGCAGCTGCAGCAGCAGATCTCTGCCGAGCGTCTGCAGGAGAAAGTGGGGCGCGAAATCCTGGTGCTGGTAGATGAAGTTGATGAAGAAGGCGCCATTGGCCGCAGCATGGCCGACGCTCCGGAAATCGACGGCGCGGTGTACCTGAACGGCGAAACCCGCGTTAAGCCGGGCGACGTGGTGCGGGTGAAAGTCGAGCACGCCGACGAATACGACCTGTGGGGTACCCGGGTCTAGTCCAGCTTCCCGGATAGCGGCTTAGCGCATTCCCCAGCCTACGGGGTCCTCCCGTAGGCTCCCCCCCCAGGTCCGCGCAAGCGCAGCGCCACGGGCAAGCATTGATTACCTTCCAGGCAGCCCTGTTGCGCCGTTATTTTGCTGCGCCATAAGAGACATAACGCAGACGATTAACCGGGAGCGCAAACTACGCAGAAGCCACAGATAACATAAAGGACTTTCCAGCGATGCTTCGCCTCACCCTGGCCCTCTCCCGGGAGGAGAGGGAACCGTCCAGCGGTCGTTTCCGCCTCACACCGCTCCCTGCGCCATGAGAGACCTAACGCAGAAAATTAACCGGAAGCGCAATGTGCGCTGAAGCCGCAGATAACATAAAGGACTCCCGGCGGAGCTTTCCCTCATCCTACCCCTTTAACTTCGGATCCAGCGCATCGCGCAGGCCATCTCCCAGCAGATTAAACGCCAGCACGGTCACGAAAATCGCCACCGCCGGAAAGAGCGCCACGTGCGGAGACATCACCATATCCGCCCGCGCTTCGTTGAGCATCGCGCCCCACTCCGGGGTGGGCGGCTGCGCGCCGAGGCCGAGAAACGACAGACTGGCCGCCGAAATAATCGATACCCCAATGCGCATGGTGAAATAAACCACGATCGATGACACCGTCCCCGGCAGAATATGGTTGAACAGAATGGGGCGTCGCTGGCGCCGATGCTGCGCGCCGATTCAATAAAGGTCTGCTGCTTCAGAACCAGCGTATTGCCGCGCACCAGACGAGCAAACGCCGGGATCGAGAAGATCGCTACGGCGATGATCACGTTGGCCATCCCGCTGCCCATGACGGCGACCACCGCGATCGCCAGCAGGATCCCCGGAAAGGCGAACAACACGTCGCAAAGTCGCATAATGAGCCGGTCCCACCAGCCCTCATAGTAGCCAGCCAGCAGCCCAAGCACCGTGCCGATGGCCGCGCCAATCAGCACCGCCAGTACCCCGGCGGCCAGCGAGATCTGCGCCCCGACCAGCACCCGGCTGAAAATATCCCGTCCCAGGGAGTCGACTCCGAACCAGTGCACCAGCGAAGGTCCCTCGTTCAGACGGTCGTAGTCGAAATAATTTTCCGCATCGTACGGCGCTATCCATGGGGCAACGATGGCTACCGCAATCAGCAACAGCACGAAAATACCAGCGCCCATCGCCACCGGCTGGCGACGAAAGCGCCGCCAGAACTCATGCCAGGGGGTATGGATCTCGCCGGGTCTGATGCCCGGCATGGCGTTCAGCGCCGCCTGCCTTCTCCAGTTAAGCAATCGCACCTTACTTATACCTGATAGCCGGGTTTATGGCCGCGTACAGCACATCCACCACTAAATTGATAAGAATAAACTCCAGCGAAAAGAGCAGCACTTCCGCCTGAATCACCGGGTAATCGCGCATCTCCACCGAATCGACCAGCAAGCGCCCAAGCCCCGGCCAGTTAAACACCTTCTCCACAACGATCGACCCGCCGAGCAGAAAGCCGAACTGCAGCCCCATCATGGTCACCACCGGGATCATCGCATTGCGCAGACCATGCTTGAGCACCACCCGCGTTTCGCTCACCCCCTTCGCCCGGGCGGTGCGCATATAGTCTTCATGCAGCACATCGACGAATGACGCGCGGGTAAAGCGCGCCATGACCGCCGCCACCGCCGCGCCAAGGGTCAACGACGGCAAAATATAGTGCCGCCAGCTGTCGGCCCCCACCGTCGGCAGCCAGCCCAGCTCAACCGAAAACACCTGCATCAGCAGCATACCAAGGGCAAAAGCCGGAAACGAAATACCGCTCACCGCCAGCGCCATTCCCAGACGGTCGGGCCAGCGATTGCGCCACACCGCGGCCGCAATCCCTGCCGCCATCCCGAACAGTACCGCCCAGCTCATGCTGGCCAGCGTCAGCCACAGCGTGGGCATAAAGCGACTGGCTATCTCACTGGCAACGGGACGCCGCGAGGCCATGGAAATGCCAAAATCGCCGCGCAGCACGTTGGTGATGTAGTGCCAGAACTGGACATGCAGCGGCTGGTCAAGCCCCAGCTGCTGGCGCACCATCGCCACCACCTGGGCATCGGCCTCAGGTCCGGCAATCAGCCGCGCCGGGTCACCGGGCAGCATATGGACGAACAGAAACACCAGCACCGCGACGATAAGCAGAGTAGGGATCAGGCCCAGCAGGCGCTTAATCACATAATTCAGCATCGCTCCCTCCCATTCCGGGAGAGAGGACGCATGAAGATGAACATGATCACGGCGTCAGGTCCGCCTGTTCGAAGCTAAAGCCGGTATCCGGCTGGATATAGAAACCGGTGAGGTTCTTGCTGTGGGCGGAGACCAGTTTCTCGACCACCAGCGGCACCCACGGCGACTCTTTCCAGATAATATCCTGCGCCTCTTTATAGAGTTTGGTTTTCTGTTGCGGATCGGTGGTTTTCAGCGCCTCGCTCAGCGCGTTATCCACCTGCGGGTTGCTGTAAAACGCGGTATTAAACAGCGTCGGCGGCCAGTTTTGCGAGGCGAACAGCGGCGACAGCGCCCAGTCGGCTTCACCGGTGGAGGCGGACCAGCCGGTATAGAACATCCGTACCCCGCTCTCTTTCTGCCCTTTACCTTCCACTTCCGCCGCCCGCTGACCAGCGTCCATCGCCGTCACCTGCGCCTTAATCCCCACCTGCGCCAGCTGCTGCTGGGTGAACTGCAGTACTTTCTGCGCGGTGCTGTGATTATGTGATGACCACAGCGTGGTGCTGAAACCGTTAGGGTAGCCCGCCTCTTTCAGCAGCTGGCGCGCTTTCGCCGGATCGTATGGCCAGGCGGTGTAGGTCTGGGCATAGGCGATCGACGGCGGCACCACTCCGGTCGCCGGGGTGGCGTAGCCGGCGAACGCTACCTTCACCAGCGCCTGACGGTTAATCGCATAGTTGATGGCTTCCCGTACCTTCTGATTATCGAACGGCTTCTGCGTCACGTTCATGCTGATGTAGCGCTGCATGATCGACGGGCTGGCCACCAGCTCCAGTTTGCTGTTTTTCGCCAGCAGCGGCGCCTGTTCGTAAGGGATCGGGAAGGCAAACTGCGCCTCGCCGGTCTGCAGCATCGCCGCCCGGGTATTGTTATCCACCACCGGACGCCAGGTGATAGAATCCAGCTTTGGCAGCCCCGGCTGCCAGTACCCATCGAACTTGCTGACCTTCACAAAATCCGTCTGGTTCCAGGTGTCGAGCTTATACGGCCCGGTGCCCACCGGGTGGAAGCCGATATCCTTACCATATTTTTTCAGCGCCGCCGGCGAAATCATCGCTGTCGCCGGATGGGCGAGAATGTTAATAAACGCCGAGAAGGGCTGCTTCAGGGTAATTTTGACCGTAGTCGGATCGACCGCCTCGGTGCTGGCAATATTTTTATACAGGTTATAGCGCTTGAGATGGTTATCCGGGTTACTCGCGCGATCGAGGTTAGCCTTTACCGCCTCGGCGTTAAAGTCAGTGCCATCCTGGAATTTCACCCCGCTGTGCAGCTTAATGGTGTACACCAGGCCGTCCGGTGACACGGTATAGCTCTCAGCAAGAACGTTTTGCAGCTTCATCTCTTTATCAAGGCCGAACAGGCCTTGATAAAAGGACTTCGCCACCGCCTGCGACAGGGTATCGTTGGCATCATAGGGGTCGAGGGTCGTGAAGTTAGACCCGACCGCCACCACCACATCTTTGGCGGCAAAGGCGGGAGCGCTCGCCAGGGCTGCCGCGATACTCAGCGCCAGCCACCATTTGCGTGAAACAGGTTGTGTCATCGTGTTCTCCTGAAAAGATGCGTTATGTGTTGTTATGTTCTGCCCAGCACATCGGCGGATTCGCGGGCGACGAAGTGGCCCGGCCCGACCTGCTGCAACGGCACGCTGGCGATCTCCTCGCCCCGCTTATAAATATTGCCCGGGACGTCATCAGACAGCAGGACCCGCTGCGGATGACGGTGGCCCGGGTCGGCCACCGGTACGGCGGCCATGAGCTTACGGGTATAGGGGTGCTGCGGGTTTTCAAACACCGCGCGGCGCGGGCCTATTTCGACAATGCGACCGCGATACATCACCGCCACGCGGTGGCTGATGCGCTCCACCACCGCCATATCATGGGAAATAAACAGAAACGCGATGCCCATCTCGCGCTGCAGGTCGAGCATCAGATTGATAATCTGCGCCCGAATGGAGACATCCAGGGCCGACACCGACTCGTCGGCTATCACCACCTTCGGATTCAGCGCCAGCGCGCGGGCAATGCAGATCCGCTGCCGCTGGCCGCCGGAAAAGGCATGGGGATAGCGCCAGGCATGCTCCGGCTGCAACCCCACGCGCTTCAGCAGCCAGGCGACCCGCTCAAGCGCTGCTTCCCCACGCAGCAGGCCATGCACCCGCAGCGGCTCCATAATCGAATCGCCGACCGTCTGACGCGGATCAAGCGAGGCGTAAGGATCCTGAAAAATAAACTGAATATTGCGCCGCAGAGCCTGCAGCTTGCCGCCGGCGAGGGTATCGATCCGCTGACCGTCGAAGGTAATGGTGCCTCCCTGGGTCTCTACCAGCCTCAGCAGCGCCCGGCCGGGGGTCGACTTGCCGCAGCCGGACTCGCCCACCAGCGACAGGGTCTCTCCCGGCCAGAGATCAAAACTGACCTTCTCCACCGCATGCACTTCGCGCGTCACGCGATTGAGCAGCCCGCCGCGCACCGGAAAACGGGCCACCAGGTCACGCACCTGCAGGATCGGCTCGCCGGCGACTACCGTATCGGGCGTTTCGCTCTCCGCCAGCGGCTGGCCCGGCAGCGGAAAACGGCGCGGCAGATCCTGGCCACGCATCTCCCCCAGCCGCGGGACCGCCGCCAGCAGCGACTGCGTATACGGGTGCTGCGGCGAACGAAAGATCTCCTCAACGCTGCCGGTCTCTACCGCCTCACCGCGATACATCACCAGCACCCGATCGGCGATATCGGCCACGACGCCCATATCGTGGGTGATAAAGATCACCCCCATCGCCATCTCCTTTTGCAGAACGGCAATGAGTTGCAGAATTTGCGCCTGGATGGTGACATCCAGCGCCGTGGTCGGCTATCAACACCGCCGGCCGACAGGAGAGCGCCATGGCGATCATCACCCGCTGGCGCATGCCGCCGGAGAGCTGGTGCGGATAGCGCGAGAGCATCTCTTCCGCCTGGGGAATACGCACCTGATCGAGCATCTTTTTCGCCGCGCGCAGCGCCTCTTCGCGCCCCAGCCCCTGGTGCAGGCGCAGGGATTCGGCAATCTGCTCGCCGATGGTAAAAACCGGATTCAGCGAGGTCATCGGCTCCTGAAAAATCATGGCCAGATCCGCGCCGCGCACCCGGCGCATCTCAGCGTCCGTTTGCTCATTGAGCGCGATCACCTGCCGGTTACGCCGCCGCAACCACAGCCCCTCGCTGTTCACCTCGCTGCTGGCCGCGTCTAGCAGACGCATCAGCGCCAGCGCGGTCACCGATTTTCCCGAACCGGACTCACCCACTATCGCCAGCGTCTCGCCGCGGCGCAGGCTGAAGGAAAGCTGACGCACGGCCTGCACCTCCGGCGCATCCTGCTGGCGGAACGCCACGTTCAGGTTGCGCACCACCAGCACTTCGCAGGTATCGGTTTCGTGAGTTTGCGACACTCGCCCTCTCCCTTGTTCTATTCGCGATAAATGCCAATGGTCGGCGTATCGCCGGCATAGCACCAGGCGCGGTACATGCCTTCACTGTTAAACGGTAAAACGACGTTGCCTTCGCGATCGACGGCTATCAGCCCGCCGCTGCCGCCGAGAGCCGGCAGTTTCTCCATCACCACCCGCTCGCAGGCGGAATAGAGACTAAGCTGCCCATACTCCATCAGGGCGGCGATATCGTAGGCCGCCAGGGTGCGCATAAAGACTTCGCCGGTGCCGGTACAGGAGACCGCCACGCTGGCATTATTGGCATAACACCCCGCGCCCGGCAGCGGGCTGTCGCCGACGCGTCCGGGCAGTTTGTTGGTCATGCCGCCGGTGGAGGTCGCCGCCGCCAGATTGCCGGCCAGATCGAGCGCCACCGCGCCGACGGTGCCCATTTTCTGGCGTTCGTCGAGTGGAGCGGCGTGGTGGTCGAGGATAATCTCCCCGCCCGCTTTCGCCTCCTGCAGCTGCAGCAGCCTTTCAGGAGTGGAAAAGAGATCGTTATCCACGCGCGCCATCCCGTGGGAGATGGCAAAATTTTCCGCCCCCTCGCCGATCAGTAATACGTGCGGACTCTTCTCCAGCACCAGACGCGCCGCCAGCACCGGATTACGCAAATGTTTGACCCCGGCTACCGCACCAGCCTGCAGGCTGTAGCCGTCCATTACGCAGGCGTCCAGCTCGTGGGTTTGATCGCGGGTAAATACCGCGCCCATTCCGGCGTTGAACAACGGACACTCCTCCAGCAGCCGAACGGCCTCGGTCACGGCATCCAGCGCGCTGGCGCCCGCGGCCAACATTTTCTGCCCGCTTTCGACGATAGTCGACAGCGCCGCCACATACTCTCGCTCCCGCTCCGGCGTCATTTGCGCGCGAGAAATCGCCCCTGCGCCGCCGTGAATTGCTATAACCGCCTTGCCCATTTCGCCAGTCCTTAACGATGAAGTGGATCGCCCCTGCCCTGTCGTACCGCGGCGCGGCGCCGGTCACGTCATGAATAAGGGTATTGATATCATTATATTGCTGAATGTCTTATACAATTTTTGAATATAGAAAGAGCGGCGGGCGATGTAAAGCCTCG
>OIXG01002541.1_pt1 | contig 13526 bp, 13 predicted proteins | sample 1587731 | NCBI WGS metagenome assembly OIXG01 (sample SAMEA3888908, study PRJEB22519) | human gut metagenome | biome: human gut; feature: human-associated habitat; material: faeces | place: Denmark | collected 2010
TTATGCCAATACAAATCTGCTATATTATAATTTACATACTTGAGGGCTGTATTCTTTGGCAGTATTGTAAAAATCTATTTATCCCTTCCCATACAAGGCGGCGCCAAATAACGGTCTTGTCTTTTTGCTATGTTTTATTATTTATCGCTTCCTTACCACAGAATTTTGCTATTAACCTTTTGGCATTTCTAACTCTCAATTTTATATACATTTTCTTTATGTATGAGACAGAATTTCTTACTGCTTTTTTCCATTCTTTTCTCATTACAATGATTATGACTTTGAGTGAACTGGGATTTTTTAGTATTCTTTCCTATTTTATTCCGGATTTTTATAATAACAAAACCTATTTTCAAAATGTAATAGCATTGACCATTCCAAGTAAATTATTATATTTTGCTTTACTTCAATACATTTCCCAATATATTAAGAGAAAAAAGACAAGAGAACTTGCCTCTGACAAAAACACCCTCTTCCTCAATATAATCCCGATATTATCCGGGTTTATTGCTATTGTTCTTGCTACCGTCTGTATGTATGTTCACTTACCATTGTACCTGAACATTATGATAACAATTAGTGTCATTTTGCTTCTTGCCATCAACGTTTTTCTGGTTTGGTTTCATACAGCAATGCAGGAAAAAAACCAAAGATTTTTAGAAATGCAGATTTTGCTGCAAAAAGAATCCGCTGCAGTAAATTATTTCGATGCGCTACATAAACAAGACGAGAAACAAAAAATATTGATCCACGATATTCGAAAACACCTATCTTCAATTGCAGAATTAAATGAAAAAAATGAGCCACAAAAAGTGGCCTCCTACATCCATGAAATCATTAAATCTTCTGACTTACAGACCTCGGTCCGTATCTCCGATAATGATTTGCTTAACACTATTATTTTTAAGGTTAAGCAGCAATGTACGGAGTTTCATATTTCATTGATTACAGATGTTCGGACCGGATGTGTTGATTTTCTATCTGAATATGATTTGACAGCATTGTTCAGCAATCTGTTAGATAACGCTGTTGATGCTGCCAAAAACATACCAAATTCATTTATTGAATTAAATATTTCCGCTCACAACCATGACAGTATCGTTATTTCCATGGTCAACTCATGTAAAAAAGATCCTTTTACCCGAAGCCACCGTTTAACATCAACCAAAAAGGATAAACAAAACCATGGCTATGGCATGAAAAGCATCGAACGTGTTATTAAAAAATATAATGGTAACTCTCGCTTTTATTTTAACCAAGAGAGTTGCACATTCCATGCTGTTATTATTTTGAGTTTTAATTCTATATAATTACATAAGTATCTTGCTCCCACATTTTTCTTTGTCAAACTCTTTGTCTTAAGAGTGATTTTTTTTCAAGTTCTTGCAACCGCTAAATGCTTCGCGTCCTATGGATTTTACATATTTTCCAATCGTAAGTTTTCGAAGTGATTTGTCATTTTTAAAGGCTCTTGCACCTATGAAAACGACCTTGTATTTTACGCCCTGTATTTTTACATAATTTGGAATAACAACAGCACTTGTCTTGGAGTAATGTTTTACCAATTTCACTCTTTTTCCAGATAAAATTTTATAGATATTTCCCTTCTCAACATGACCATTATCTGCCATGGCAGAACCAGAAAAGGAAGGAGATTGTAGCTCATATGCGGATGTTCTGCTTTTTTTCCCATCTGAAACGGTACGGCTTACGGACTGCAGATAGTTATTATAGGCATAGCCCGGAACGCCTTTGCACTCGACATACATCCAGTTGCCAACTGCTTTTTCCGGATATGTACGGCACACTGCCCCTTCCGGAATTTCACCGAGACTGACTGCCCCATTATTTGTAGACTTGGCGGAATCATTAATGGAAAGGGAACCATCTGTATTAATCGCCGCTGCATAAGTTTCTCCCGGTGTCGATGAACTGCTATTAGAATCAAAATGAATCACATAAGTTTTGATATCACTATAATCTTCCTTTATGAGACCATTATTAATATTCTTTTGACTCAAAATAGCCTTTTGTATTTACGAATCTATATTATTTTTAAGATTCCACTTAACAGGCACAGTCTTTCCATCGTCCACAACTAACAGATAATCGCCTTGTACGTATATCTCCTGCCCACTTAGATTTTGAAAGTTATAGATTACTTTGGTATTTCCTGATTTTCGATTTCGTTGCATTATACAATTATCTTTCTGATAAATATAAACATTTTCCGATGTCATTATCCCGATTCCCGCTTTCTCTTGGTGCATTATTACAACCTTGTCTTCTTTATCAGAAATCTTATAACTGAAAGAACTTATTACATCCTGCCCTTTAATCGGCTGAGAATAAATCCTCTTTTCAAAAATGTTGCAAACACCATAAATGTTATTACCATTCTGATACTCATGTACTGAATAAATTGCATCCTTCATATTCTCATTTCCAGCAAATTCTTTTAAAACTAAACTACGATTTTTCGCCTCCTGCTTTGTTTCTGTCTGAAATCCGTAAACTCTATCTTTTACTGTAAAATCTCCCATCAATGTTCCCGGATAGTCTCCCCACGCAGGCTCCGTAGAAAAATATCCTTCTATGTGATAATACAATTCAACATCTCCAACCATACATATTTCTGTCTTATTCGGAAATAACTTCTCAAATTCACTGCCAAACTCATTCTCAGCAATATAACTGTTTGCATAAAATCCGTTATAAAAAGGATAAAAGTACGGATACAAGCCATCTTCCCTTTCCCGTTTTTTCCAATTTCCTACAAACAGATAGCCTTCTCTACTTGCAATCGTTGCCAAATTAGGAACCATGCACTCTTTCATCTTATTAGATTGATAGTCATACTGAACAATCTTACCTTCATCCCTTTCATTACACCATAGGTAAAGCAAGAAATAAGAATCCTGACCAAGTGCTATTTGATTTGGACATCCTTCTTTTGTATCAAGATAGGATACTTCATTACCAAGATTATCAAAAATCACTACTTTATTATTCTTCCTATCTATTATTCCCATATTATTTTCATTTTCAGAAAGCATATTTGAATAATCGTAAAATATAAATACTCCTTCATTCTTTTGTCTGGAACCTAATAAAATAGAAATCAGCATTACACCAAATATCAATATTACCAGTATAATAATATGTAATTTCCCAAAGCGTTGATTATTTTTCATTTTCGCCTTCCTCGTATTATAAAGTAGTAGTGTTTATAGACCCTCTCCAAGGTCTGTATGCTATACTATTAGAGATACTGTGGATTGTTTTTCGCCTCCTACCACTTGATGGTTTATGAAAGGCTACAACCACAGTCTCTTTGTACATTTGTTAATCAGTTAGATACCGCATGACGGTTTATTTAGAACGAGGTTACAATCGCAAGGAGTACCAGTGGTTCTAAACAGTATCAAATACATTTCAAAGGAGTTTTTATTATGATATACGTTGGAATTGATGTTGCCAAAGACAAACACGACTGCTTTATCACTAACTCAGACGGTGAAGTATTATTTAAGTCTTTTACCATCGCTAACAATCGCGAAGGTTTTGAAACCTTATTTCAAAGAATTCAGTCTGTATCAGATGATTTAACCAAAGTAAAAGTAGGACTGGAAGCCACTGGACACTATAGTTACAATCTTCTGGGATTTCTTCTTGATAATGGTTTGCCGACCTTCGTTATCAATCCGTTACATACAAATCTTTACAGAAAAAGTCTAAGCCTTAGAAAGACGAAAACGGATAAAGTGGATTCCCATACCATCGCTTCTATGATCATGTCTGATGTAAACTTAAAGTCCTACTCAGATACATCTTACCACAACGAAAAGCTAAAGTCATTAACTCGTTATCGTTTTGACAAAGTAAAAGAACGGGCAAAACTAAAATCTTCCGTTTCCAGACTTGTGTGTATCCTTTTCCCTGAATTGGAAAAGCTCGTTCCTCAGCTTCACATAGCATCCGTTTATGCTTTATTATCCGAATTTCCATCTGCTCATGCTGTTGCATCAGCACATCTTACCAGACTTACACATCTGCTTTCTGAAAGTTCTAAAGGTAGATATGGTAAAGATATGGCAATCATCTTTCGTGAAGCAGCCAGAAATTCAATCGGATCGAATATGCCTGCAAAATCTCTGGAATTAAAGCATACCATTAAACTCATTCGGGAACTAACTTCTGAAATTGACGAAATTGAAATCGAAATCAAATCCATTATGGATGATATCAATTCTCCAATCCTCACTATTCCCGGTATCAGTTATAGAATGGGGGCTATGATAATTGCAGAAATCGGTGATTTCAATCGTTTTAACTCAGCTGATAAGATACTTGCTTACGCTGGAATGTCTCCATCCACCTATCAATCGGGGCAACTTGATAACTGTTATTCACATATGGAAAAACGTGGTTCTCGCTATCTTCGATATGCCCTTTACAATGCGACCAAATATGTCTGCCATTGGGATCCAACGTTTGCTGAATACCTTGCAAAGAAACGAGCAGAAGGCAAGCATTACAATGTTGCTATATCTCATGCCGTCAAAAAACTGGTTCGAGTCATTTATGCAATGGAAAAGTCAGGGCAGGTGTACAACAAAGCATCTTAATTCTTTTTTGCAAATATCTCCTTTTTTGAGTGTCGAAAACGACACTCTGTTTGTCATGCAGTTTTCAATGTTCAAATATATCTGAAATGCATTTCTGCAATTCATTCAAAAAATTTTATTTTTAGACTTGACTTTTAATAGTTAGTCTTCTATTCAACAATAAATTCTCCTGTAAATCGATTCCATTTTAAGTATACATGAAAATCATTTTTCTGCATTCGTATTGCATATACTTTTCCCATGCATCGAAAAGTAAGTGTTCCTTTTGACGGAAGATTAAATATCTTTACTTCATTATATCCTACCCTTCCAATTTCCTGTGAACCATATTCGACCACAACCATAGGGCGGATAGCAAACCATTGAGTATATCCATGAATCACAACTTCTACTTCTTTCTTCTCTTCCACCACAGCAGGTGCTTTCCAAAATGATTCTTGCAAATTTTTTCCACAATATTGGCAAAATTTTTGCTTATCTTCTACTTCTTTTCCACAGTTTTTGCAAAACATATTACCCTCCACTTTTATTGAAATCTTTTTTCATATTTGCTGATCTTTTTTACATTATCTTTTTCTATTTTTGATAATTCACTTTCATTGAAATAATCCGGAGCTGTTGTTCCTTCATACCATGGTTGTGAATCAAAATAATCCTGCAATTGCGAATCGTTAAACATTCGTCCATGTCTAGCGTATATTTCATTTCTAGCCAGACGGCATTCCTCTTTACTCAGTCCCTTCAAATCTTTGTTCGTAATTCTTCGCGTATCGGAATCCGGAATAATATATTCGCTATCAACCGTATCCAGCTCTTCATTTTCGTTATTATCATACCAGTCATCATTTTGACTATCATCATACCAATCTTCGTTTTCATCGGTATTCTGCTCATCTGTTTTTTCCTCTTCCTGATTCGCGTCGTATGTATCTGAATCATCTCTCGAATAGGAATCCGACTGCATAGAATCTTTTTCTGTAGAATCTGTTTTTGTCTCATTGGAATTCTCTTCCGATTGCTCTTCATAATTTCTTGATGTTGTATCATCTGTAACACTCGAACTTGATTCATATGCCGACTGTTTATCATTTTCTTCCCCTGTAACAATGTCAACTATAGATGTTCGAGCATCACATCCGGTTAAACATAATACCATTATACTTAAAGTAACCATCGCTTTTACTCTATTGTACATTTATGTCACCTCACACTTCCCTCATGATTTTTGACTTCACATTTATGCAGTTCTTGACAGGTAATGAGCAAGCAACAATGGATAAATTGAGGAATCTTCTATACAATTTCCATCTTGATCCAAAAAAACCGCCCCCTCTATCCACATAGCATAATTATAATAGCGGTAATCTGCTGGTAAAAGCGCAATCTGCTTAAAAATTTGCCAAGCATAAACATTATCTGAATCAGCTGATGATACTGTCGTTTTTAACTCATATAAATATCCGTGGAAAAGCGGCTTTCCCCGTTTTGAAACAAGAGTTTCATAATTCAAATTTGTTTGAGGTGCAAAAGTAGTTTTCGCCGAATTACCACTATCTGCCAAACTAAACAAAACAGCTACTAATATAAAAACCCCTACAATTCCGCCGCCAATTAACGCCGGAATCTTAAAAGGATCTCTCGCCCTCTTACTTTCTACAATTATATCCGTTGGCATTTCTCTGATTTCTTTTACTGCTTCCTTTGCCTCCCCATATGAAGCACCATAATTATTCTGGACAAATTTTATTGCTGAATCGTCCAAATCCTTTTCTGTCAGATTTTTTATATGCCTTTTATCCGCTAATTTTATGTTCAACATAATGCATCACATCCTCCTTCAACATAATCTTCCAAATATTGCTATTATTTTACCATATCTTTTTTCTGTTTTTTCCGCACTTTGACCACCCCCGTCCCCCATTTTTTTAATTTATATACCCCTTTATAGAAACACCTATCTTTTAACAACAAAAAAGCCGCCACATCTGGCAGCTTTTCCGCGTTTACTCATATCAACTTTTACAACTTTTTCATCAATTCCCGAATTCGTTCTTCCGTCTCCTCACACTCATCTGCAATCTGTGCCACAGACTTTCCTTTCGCTAGTTTTTTGGAAATCTGTGTAAGCAGTGTTTCCTCTTCTCCCTGAGCACGACCTTGTGCACGACCTTGTGCAAGTCCTTGTGCAAGTCCTTTTTCGAGTCCTTTTTCAAGTCCATTCTCAAGTGCATCTTCCCAGATTCCTTCACCTAAATTACACATGGTTTCCACTTCCTCTCCTAATACCTGACTTGGAATATCATATTCTTTTTCCATGATACTAATACGTTCTTCGCTTGTCAAGCCTTTTGAGAATAAAGTCCCCAAAAATCGTAGTAATTCATGCGTTTCATCCGGTTCTGCAAGGTCATTGGAAACTCCGATCATCACAAGATTGATCAAGTCCAGATCTCCATCCCACTTGTGCTCTCCCACCAGATCATCCTGTGTCAGATGAATATGGCACATGCTGTTTTCCGGCATGTTCATGCAGATCCACACGCTGTAAACTTCGCAGATATCGCCGTATTCCTGACCTTTGAAGTCGCGATATTTCTGCGATGAGATCAGGCGGCTTACGTAAAAGATTCCGCGGTTTAAGATGGGATATTTACTTGGTTCGTCTTTTTGGGGTTCAATATTTAAGATTACTTTCGTAAGACCACATTTGCGGTGAACATAGAAAACAATGTCAAAATTCACGCCCCTTGATTTTCCCCCGGAATAATGATACACTTTTAGTGCTTTGAATGGCAGCGATTTGCCGCTCCATACAAGGCAGAAAGCAGAGGAAAATAAAATGTACTATTTATACCCGGATTACTATAAAAAATTTCACTGTATCGCAGACAAATGTATCGATACTTGTTGTGCAGAATGGCAGATTGTCATTGACGATGAGTCGCTGGAAAAATACAGAAACTACAAAGGAGATTACCGGCAGACGCTCTGTCAAAATATCGATTGGGAAGAAGGCGTGTTTGGCCACAATAAACGTGGAAAATGTGCATTTCTGCGTGACGATGATCTGTGCGATATGTACATCCATATGGGCGAAGATAGTTTGTGTACTACCTGCCGGGAATATCCGCGGCACACCGAAGAATTTGAAAATCTGCGGGAAATCACACTGTCTCTTTCCTGCCCGGAAGTTGCAAAAATTGTGATGAATACGACAGAACCCATTACCTTTGTTACCAAAGAAGATGAGACCGACGAGTGTTATGAAGAATTTGATTATTTTCTATTTTCTGAGCTTGAAGACGTTCGCGAGGAAATGATCCGAATTATACAGGACCGCAATGTAAATATCCGAGACAGAATTGACAAAATATTACAGATTAGTGTTTCCGTGCAGCGACATTATGATGCCGGTTCGCTTATTTCATGGAATGAATTCGAGGAATCCGATCGTGTTTGTGTAGAAAATGAATATGAATTATTTGAGCGGTTATTTCTGTTTTTATTTGAAGAGTTTGAAATCTTGTACCCGCAGTGGGCAGAAGTTTTGGTGGAATCTCGCCTGTTTTTATTTGGCGAAGGCAAAAAGGTTTTTGAGCAAAATAAAGAGGAGTTCGAAACCTGGTGGAACACAAGTAATCTGACTCCTCTTGATATTGTTTTGGAACAACTTGTCGTCTATTTTATTTCCGTCTATCTGCTCGGCGCCGTATACGATGAAAATATACTCGGCAAAGTGGATGCCTGCATCGGCCACACCATTGAGATTTACCTGCTTCTCTTGGGGCGGTGGCTGAAACACGGCGAATTGGCAATGGACGATGTAATTGAAGTCGTTTACCGCTATTCGCGGGAAATCGAGCATTCCGATGAAAATTTGGAACGCGCGGAAATGTTAAACTGGTTCGCGCGGTAGTTTTTTCACTATTACTTCACTATTTTTTCACTATTTGCATCCATTACGCCTGATTCATGACTTCGTCCATAACCTCTATGGATTCTTTGATCATATTGTCGCAGTGCATCTTTTTCTCGCCGCCTTTTTCTGCATTGGCGCGCAAAAGGTCCGCGCAGTCGGTCATTCCGTCGTGGTTTTCTGCCATTTTCCGGCGGTATGCCTGAAATGCCTGTGGCGAATCATACCCTTTGGCTCCAAGCACCATAAGTGCCGCCGTGATTGCTCCGCAAGTACCTCCGCAGCGCATTCCGGATCCGAAATTGCTTCCGACCGCAGCTGCCAGATCTTCGCTCATCCCCATTTCTTCCGCATACACGCGGAGAATCGTCTGTGCGCAGTTGTTGCACATTGGCGTCGCATTTCTAAGTTTCATTGCTTCTTCTACATGTTTATTCATCGTCTTCTCCTTCTCCATTCGTGCTTAAAATTTCTTTTTCTGCAGTTGTCCGATCACAGGAATCAGCATTTTTTGAGGAACAAAACGTGCCATCGTTGTCGCCGCGCGAATGGTAAATTTTGGCACAATGATTGTTTTCCGTTTTCTCATCTGCTCAAGCGCATAAGACGCACAATACTGAGGCGTGATGCCGGGCAGCGCAAATTTTACTTTTGCCACATCATTAAACTCGGTGTCGACCGGTCCCGGGCACAAGGCTCCGACATAAATGCGGCTCCGCTTGCTGCGCTGTTCTGCTGCGACGGCGCGCGTCAGGCTGACCATGTAGGCCTTTGTCGCATAATACGTCGCCATAAACGGCCCCGCCGGAAGAAGTCCTGCGGAAGATGCCACATTTAAAATATATCCTTGGTTTTCCCGCTTTTCCATTTTCTTAAGCATGAGTTTCATCAAAAGATGCATCGCTTTGACATTGACATCGATCATCTGAAGTTCGGTCGCCGCATCAGTATCGGTAAAATCGCCGCAAGCACCAAATCCCGCATTGTTGATAAATATTTTAATCGGAAATTCTTTCGTTTCCTTCATTACGCGCACACATTCTTTCGGCTGGGAAAGATCCGCTGCGATGATTTCTGTTTGGCATCCATATTTTACCAGTTCTTGTGCCAGCTTTTCCAGACGTTTTCCTCTGCGCGCCACAAGAATCAGCGAATATCCTTTTCTCGCGAGTTGTCTGGCAAATTCGCGCCCGATTCCGGAACTTGCTCCCGTTATCATTGCATATTTCATACGCTGCCGCCCCCTTGTCTCTTAAAAAATAACAACGTCATACTGAGATGATCATTTTGTGCCATTCCTGTCATTTTGATGACCTCCTATGATTTTATTTTGGATTTCTTGTTCATTTAATTTACTGTAATCGCTTAGTTTATACGAACGAATTCGTTCTTTTACAATAACAGGAACAGCAAATCCATTTTCTGCCAATTTTGTACAGCGGTTTATCACTGTTCTATTTGTAATTCCAAGCATTTTTGACACATCAATTGGTGTAAATTCATATATATGGTTTTGCAGCAAAAAGGCAAGAAATTCCTTTTCGCGCGGCCGCAGATGTGACAATGATGTATATAAACTCTGCGTTTCGTTTTCTTCCGATATTTCGCAAACTTTCGTAGAATATAATTCCACCATGCGCAGGAAATAATCAAACCATATCTCTGGATGGGGAGGATTCTCTCTGCCGGAATAATACAATGCCGGCAACCCCATCTGCAAAGACTGATAATATTCGTCCGCATCATAAGCAAAATATTCTTCAAGCGATCCAATGCCATGAAACCCATAGCCCCGCTGAGTCAATACATACCCCGACATTAGTCTTGCCGTTCTTCCATTTCCGTCCTCAAACGGATGAATCGTAACCAACTGATAATGCACAATTGCCGCCACAATCAGCGGATGGTCGTCTGTCGTATTTACATATTCAACCAACTCGTCTAAAAGTTCCGGGATATCACAGTATTCGGGAGGAATATACTCTGCTTCTCCACTTTCTGAATCATATACCGCAAATAAAAATCCCGGCGGCATCTCACCACGAAGCCCAATCTTTTCCTCCGATGCTCCTTTTTCCACCAACGCCTGTATTTCAAGAATCAATTCCTTTGAAAATGGTACATTCTGCTTTGCTTTTTCTTCCAATACCTGCAGCGCCATGTAGTAATTTCGAACTTCCTGTTCCGGCTTTAAAAAATGACGATGCGGATCCTGCTCCACTACCTCGTCCGCTTGCTGCTCACTTAACGGATTTCCTTCTATTTTATTGGAAGCATAAGAGCTCTTCTTCTTCGAAATTTTACGCAAATGATCCGCAATACGGTGGGGAATATGAATCGTATTCATCTTAAATCGATTTTCATCGATTGCAGAAATCCTTTTCACAATATCATTTGTCAATACAATTTTAATCATCTCAGCTCCCCCTTCTTATACCTAGTATACCGCATCCCCGGCAATTTATCCAGTCATTTTCACTATTTTTTCACTATTTTTTCACTATTTCCCGCAATCCATTCTTGCTTTTCCATTTCCATGCTACTATACTATTACTATAGTCAAAATCAATATAAAGAAAGAAGGCTCTTTTATGAATCCATCCAATCAAGGCAAAACTGGAACTCACATTCCTTTTATTTTTATCCTGTTTTTGGCTTTGTTTTCCGTTTCTGTATTTCCGGATAATGTAAATGCCAAAGCATTAAAAAATGCGACATTTGCTTATCTCGATGTCGCTCAGGGAAACGCCGAATTGATTAAAATAGGAAATCAGGCGGTTTTGATCGATACCGGAAAGCACAGTGAATACAGTACTTTGCAGTCTCAGTTAAAAAGGCTTGGCGTGAAAACCATTTCCACGCTCGTCGTAACACATCCCGATGCTGACCATATGGAAAGCGCGGATGACGTAATCGCCGATTATCATGTAAAGAAAATCATTTTGCCGCAGATTGCTTCTACGACACAATGTTACAAACGGATGATGTCTGCCATTTCAAAACATAAGGTAAAAATGATCCATCCGCGGACCGGCTCCACCCTGAAACTGGCCCCTTCGTGCAAAGGCACCGTTCTTTCTGCCGATGCGAGCAGTTCGGATACCAACGAAGCCAGTATCGTTATGCGCGTCACTTACGGCAGCCGCTCATTTCTCTATATGGGCGATGCGACCGCCCGTGTCGAAAATGCGATCCTTGCTTCCGGAAAAGCGGTTGCTTCAGACATTTATCTGCTTTCACACCACGGCTCCGACACCGCTAATGGCGTTCTTTTCGTAAAAAAGGCATTGGCTTCCAAATACAAGACCGCCATTATTTCGGTGGGAAAAAATAACAGCTACGGCCACCCCGTCGCCAATGTTGTCCGCCGTGCGGAAACGTACGCCAAAGCCTTGTACCGAACCGATCAAAAAGGGTGCATCATCGCTACGACAAATGGAGAAAATTTACAAATCAAATTTAAAAAAGTGACGCATTCCGGAAGTTCCTACAACCGCTCCTCGTACCGTTCTTCCGGAGCCACAAAATCCTCTGCCGCAAAATCTTCGTCGGTTAAGGATGTAAGCGAGGTTGTTTATATTACAAAAACCGGTACAAAATACCATACAAAAAACTGCCGCTACTTGCGTAGCAGCAGTATTAAAACGACATTAAGCGAGGCCAAAAGCAAAGGGCTGACTCCTTGCTCGGTCTGTAAACCTTAATTGTAACTATTCAGGCTCCCATCCCATACATTAATCCTGAATAGTTACCCTTAATTAATAAAACTTCACAATATCTTCCGGTGTCTTACGCTTTGGTTTGTTTGGAGACTCTGCGCCATATCCTACTGCGATTACAGCGACAATGGTCTCTGTCTCCGGCACACCAAGGATCTCACGAATCTTGTCACTGTCACGAAGTCCCATGATAAGGGTATCCAAACCAAGTTCTTTTGCTTTCAGGATGAAGTTTTCATTATGAAGTCCAAGGTCATAATAGCCCCAGCCATTTCCACATTCGTTGTCCGGATTTCCCTCGCGGTCAAATCCTGCGCGATTCGATACAAATGTCGTCACGACAAGTGCTGCTCCGTCTACTTTTTTATCGTTTCCGTGAAGCAGGCATTTCTGTGCGAAATCTCTGCTCTTGTCCGCATCGAGGATACAATAATATCTCGCCGTCTGTGAGTTTTTCCACGATGGCGCCTGAATCGCCGCCTCAACGATCTCATTTATCTGCTCTTTTGTCACTTTTTTAGAATCATCGTAAGAACGTACACTTCTTCTGTTTTCTAATACTGTCTGAAATTCCATGAATATGTAACCTCCGTTTCTGCTGTGTTAGTCATTTCTAACTGTATCATATCACATTTAGGGCAAAAGTCAACAGGGATTTTGCAGCCTTTGGTTTTAGAAAAATAAGTTCCTGCTTTTCCATTCGGGACCGCTTTCGCTTAGAAGAACCCACGTAGCGGTACATGAGGGCAGACTACGCCCTCTATGTACCGACGGTGTTCTAAATCCCTCATAGCAAAGCAGGGACTTATTTTTTCTATATACCAAAACTGTAAAAATATATTATGGGTTTATGGTCTAGCCAGCGACGAAACTTGCTATCGAACGTTATAAATCGATATTTTTATCGTGGGATAGCTCTCGTTTCTGTCGATGGTTAGACCATAAGCATGTTTTCTATGCCGATTTTCAATTTCCTCTTGTGTTTCGAACATGTGTTTGATATAATATATCTAAGGTGTTACCATATACGGTAGGCGGTTAGCCTCTTCCAGAGAGTTTTAGCTCTGTTTACATAGAAATCCCTTTTGGGAAATCCGTCAGAGGAGGTACGTGCTCATGCTCACGATCGAAGGATTCATAGCTGTTATCAGCCTGTGCCTGACTTGTTTTAGTCTTGGCTATTCTTTTGGTACGAGAGATAGCAGGACACAAAAATGACCGCCCCTAGTCTGGAAAACTGAGCGGTCATTTTTGACTTACTGA
>OIXG01002547.1_pt1 | contig 13511 bp, 11 predicted proteins | sample 1587731 | NCBI WGS metagenome assembly OIXG01 (sample SAMEA3888908, study PRJEB22519) | human gut metagenome | biome: human gut; feature: human-associated habitat; material: faeces | place: Denmark | collected 2010
TATTGAAGATGGTAGTTCCGACACGTTAGCAAGCACATATGTTTAAATTTACAAAAGTGGATGATAAATTCACGAATAAAACGCAATTATAACAGGAAGAAAGAAATAGAGAGTAGAAAGTTGCAGGTAACAACTCTCCACTCTCTTAAAAGACTAAAAGGAGATTACAAAAATATGAACTAAACTATTTATTATTTTGGGTGTCATCCTTATAGAATTCTCCAGACATGTCAAATCCTTTCAGGAATCCAAAATGGATGTGAAAGTTTTTCATGTTCTTAGATGGTATTCTGCGGATTAGCGACCATAGGATTAATAATCCTACAAGAGTTAAAACGAATAGAAATACATCTTCCATATCTCACCTCCTTCCTGTACGAAAGTATCAAGAAAGAGATTTGATGTTGGGAGAATCCCATAGAAATGAATATAATATTTAGAGTACTTCATTTTAGACAATCTCATTTCTGGTACAAATTGCGTACCAATAATTCAATACTACATGACGACTGTCAGATATACTGTCGTGCAACGGATCATAATGTAGAACTGTGATCACAAGTATATCTGACTTTGATTGTAGTATAATTGTCTATTTTTGTAAATCCAGAACATATGTGTTTTCATGTAAAAGTGTAGTTTTACAGTTAACGTGCGAGAGGCTGACAAGGCGTATTATGTGTGGCGTTACAACATATAGTACAATATACAGTCCAACCAGGGAAAGCCTGGGTAGCATGATGGATCGAATAGTATGGATAGAACCGTGAGGTTACTACTCTCTTACTACCTGAAATGCATTAACTACACACACTCACCACGGCTTGCAAACGTGGTGTTTTTATTTATATAGATTGAAATTAATCTATTTTATGATATGATAAGAGGTAATATTTAATATGGGAAAAATACATTATTATGAAGGGGAAATTGTAGAAATTCCAAATCACCCTACAGATTGGTTTTATTATCATCATGAAGAATTATATAAAAAATATGGAGAATGTTATCTGTCTATTAGAAAATTAGATAATATTATCATTGGATCATATAAAACATATAGAGAAGCATTAAGGGAAACACTTTTCTATTATGATGTAGGTGAATTTAATATATATCATTGTGACGGTGTTTTTAACAAAAAATATGTTCGTATACCAGAATATAAATGGATTTCTATAAGTGAATAAGATATGGATAAAATACGAGTTCTTACATATAGTTCAAATAAGATAATGAATCAACTTACTTCTTATGTTTATGTAGGAAAAGAGAAAGATGATTTAATTGATAAAAATCGCTTTATTTGTATTTGGGACACAGGTGCTTCTGTCTCATGTATAACAAGCAATATAGTGGAAAAATATAATCTTACTTCAACTGGAAAATCAAATTTCTATACTGGAGGTCATCGTGAGTCAAAATTAACAAATATTTATTCAATTGATTTAATGTTTAGAGACGATTTTGTTTTTAATAACTTGCGAGTATTAAAAATTGAAAAACATGATGTTTTTGATATTATTATTGGTATGGATATTATTTCAAAAGGTGATTTTGCAGTATCAAATTTAAATGGAAAAACAAGTTTTTCATTTAGAATCCCATCTTTTGGAACAGCAAATTTCTTAAATGAATATGATAATTTAGACCAGGAGAATTAACACTCTCCTGGTCTATTATAATTTCTCCTTATTTCCCAGGTTTTCACTTATAGCCGCAATTCTGGCATACATTCCTAGCGCTACCAGATCCGATAAAACCAGAAAGTAATGAGTAGCCACGGTTTACGACTCCAACTTGCGTTGAGCCACAGCGAGGACAGTGAACTTGGTTGGATTCATGTATTAATTTGTATTAGGTTTATTATATTTTTCTATATGTTCCTTTATTATAGTTTTGACTAAATCATGTAATTTAATTTGATAATTAAGTAATACATTATAATTATATTTTGTTGTTGACAAAAAATATTCCGTTATCTCTATAAATAATGAACGAAACACATCTGGTACATACTTATAACTATAAACATATTCGATATTATGCTTTTTAAGTGATATCAAATATCCAATACAATAATATAAAAGTCTTTCGTCACAATATACCTCACCTTTTAAAATAGGATCATTTGGTAATATAAAACTCTCAGTTAAATTTACTATTCCTTTATCTACATATTTTTTATATGAGAAATTTTCTATTTTTAAATGTATATCCATTTCAATTTCTGAAGCGTGAACTTCAGAATATATGTACATTAATTTAATAAAATCTTCAAGCGGATAATTTAATAACTGAGTAGAATCATATACATGTGTAAACTCGTGAAAGAAAATTCCTTTGTATATTTTTGATTCATCTAATTGCTTGTTGACTTTTAGTATATATTTTTGATTATACAATTCCAATGTATTGAATTGTGCGGCTGCACAATCTCCTTTGTCAACTTCAATATATTCTTGTATTTCTGGAGTTTCATAATATAACTCATTATATTCCTTAAATATTTTATCAAGATACTCTTTGTCCATTTTATCTCCTGCAATAGAAAGGAATTATTATGATAAAAAACAAAATGCTAATTATTAGATTAAAACGTGATATATTATATCTAAAGTTTAAGAGTTTAAAAGTAGATATTAAGTTTGCAATTCAAAAAAAGTATTATCGCATTTTTGATAATCAAAAGTACCAAAATCTCCTACAAACTCAAAAAGATATGCAAGAGATCTTGGATGAAATTGATGATAGAATGAAATGGGTGTAGTGATTAATTCTCCGCTTTCATTCTATAACCACAGTTGTTGCACACTAACTCGACTTTATTTGTGGCAAATCCCATGAATAGTCCATACTTCTTGCGGACCGGCGTAAAGTTAGTACCATTACATTTTGGACATTTAGCCTTATTTATATATTCCATTGGCAATATCGGTAATAAATTTAGGATCAGTAACAGCTACCTTTGCAACTTCAACACATACGGCAGAAAGCATTTTTATAGAAGAGATACCAAGTGTTTTTATTTTATCTTTGCTTTTCTTCCATATAGATTCAGGTCTAATTGAGTCTGCAAATATATGCCCATTATATGTTACATCATAAATGTAACAGCCTGTAAAATGATGGTTTGCATCTTCGTTATAGTTACCTTCTAAAAATCCTCCTTGAAATAAATTTTTTACGGAATATTGAACATCTTCTTCTGTATATTTTTTAGAAAAATGTTCTTTTATTTTCTCAAGTTTGATTCGTTTTAAGTTTCCATTTAATTCCATATTATCTTGTTCTTCAATATAAAGAAGAACATCTCGTACACAATCAGTGTTTAAAATCATATTAATCCTCCATAGAAAGGTGGTGTGTAATATGGTACTATGGTCAAAAAATGAAATAGTAACAATTACAACAGAAATAATAAATTTGCTATACAAACATAATTGCACTGATGTAAGTGATGTTGAAACAATTACCACATTAGTGTGTAATCATTTTAAAAAACTTACATATGATGATATTGAAAATTTTGAAGCAACAGGAAAAACTCCTAACTTCAATATTAAAAATGACATTGATGAAATTATTCACAATACTGCAAATGATATTGTTAAGGAGCTTATGTGTAAATATAAAAAATAAATCATCCTCTCGGTTCCCACTTATACCCACATTTAGCACATCTATTGACAGTTTTATTGGAACCCAAGAAACCAGAGAATAATGAGTATCCACGCTGTCCTGTTGTTATCTGTGTACTGCCACATTTAGGACAACGGACAGTATTATTCTCCTCTTCGTCTATCTCATTGCTCTGCTGTGTTTGAGGCACTATTTCTTGATTGTGCTCTGTTGCAAGTTCAATTATGAGCTTATCCATTTGTTTATCAAGTGAAATAAAATGTTTGTAATCATATTCTTGGTTATTTAAAACATACTCAGTGATTTCTTTAAATAACGAGTTATATCTTTCGTCAATATCAGAATAACTATACTCGTAATTAATTGAATGACTTTTTAATGATTTTAAATAGCCTATAAAATAATATATTTCTCGTGCATCACATATATTGTCTGATAGAAATATATACCATACAGGTAATTTAAATTGATCTAATGCATGGTGAAGTGAAGTATCCATATATTTTTGTAGAGTAATAATACCTTTGTGCTCAATATCTTGTTCTAAGGAACAAGGTCTCTCCATTTGTGTTGCCAACATATTATTCATTTGTAATTCTGCAGCATGAATTTCAGAATATATATACATAATATGTTTATAATCTTCATATTCGTATTCATTAAAAAGAATAGAGTCTGCAACGTGAGTAAATTCATGCCATAATATGTTTTCTATAAATTGTTCATTTTCGTCATTTATAGACTCATTTACTTTTAAGATATAATTTTTTTCATATAAAGATTTTGCATCAAATTGCATTTCAGCATAATTGCCACTTATTGTTTCAATTTTCGTTATTTCTGGAATTATAGAAACATATTTACAGTAACTTTTATGCGTTGATTTTATTATTTTATCTATTCTTTCGTCAAACATATTTTACCTCAAAGGAGTTTTTGTAATGTATGAATATAAATTACTTAGTTTAAAAATTTCAATATTAAAGCCAATATATATGTTTTTATTTCGTTTGCCATGTAAAATAAAAAAAATTCCAGGATTGAAGCGTTTGCAGAATTATTTGTTTTTTAGAATTCTTCAATTAAGTTTAGATAGACGAAAACTACGACTTTAATTTTCAGCCTTCATTCTATAACCACAGTTGTTGCACACTAACTCCACTTTATTAGTAGCAAATCCCATGAATAGTCCATATTTCTTCCTAACCGGTGTAAAGTTTGTGCCGTTACATTTTGGACAATGACGAGTGTTAACTTCCTGCTGTTTTGCATTTTGTTGTGCTAAATATTCATTGTATCTTTTATCTAATTCTTCTTCAGCCTTGGCATTTATAATGTTCATTTGATTAGTATATTTGATGATGTCATTTGTATATAAATCGAACATTGTTGCAACAAAACCAGGATCATTATTACCATATTCACAGAAATTAAACATATCGTTAAAACTCATATTAGGAACTGGTGTTAATTTATTTCCACATCCAGGACATAAATCTAAACTTTCACCACTAAGAATACCTGCATAATCTTCAGGTTTATTTGAACTTATTGAAAACATAGATTTTGTGCGTCCTTGTGGTTGTTTAAGTTTATTTCCACTTTTTAAAATGCATTCTCTACAATAATATATAATCTTATTAGAACTCATACGCCAACCTCCAAAATATAATATTATAATGCAAGTATAACATTATATTTTCCAATATTCAATTGGTCTTTAACTACGATAAAGCAACAGGAAAAGTTGGAAGTAATAAAAATAATTTAGAAAATGCATTAACAGAAGTAAAAGATTTCTTTCTAAAAAAGCAGGATAAAGAGCTTTCTGATTCTCAGTTAAATGGATCTGCGGAAGATTCTAAAGATGCAATGCTACAACTGGCAGAAGAAATTACAGGTGCAGATAGCTCATTGGTCAAATATATCCAAGACACAGATGTAGCGTCTGTTTCTCAAGTCGGTTTTGCTCAATCACAAAAAACAGTAATTCAAGGAACAACTAAATTTAGTGCTGTAATGAAAACGGCCGGTGGAGTAGCAAAATCATTTGTAGCTACCCTTGGAAGTATGGCTGTAGCCGCCGCAGCAGCTTGGGCTATCGGTAAAGCAATCGAAGGCATTGATTATATTATTCACTACGATGAAAATATTATTAAAGCCGGACAGGAAGCAAAGGATTCTATTGATAGCACATTCAAAAGCTTCGAAGAAGGTAAGCAGTCCATCATGGACCTTGGATCTTCATTCGGTGATCAGACAGAACAAATAAAAAATACCGGTGATGCAATCGATCAAGTTGCCGAAAAATATGTAGAGCTTCGTAAGGGAGTAAATCAGAATACAAACGAGAATGTATCATTATCTACAGACGAGTATCAGCAATATATTGACCTCAGTAGTAAACTTGCCTCTCAGTTTCCTGGTTTGGTAGCTGGTTATGATAGTCAGGGCAATGCTGTACTAAACCTTGCTTCCAATGCAGACAAGGCTGCAGATAGTATTCGTAACCTATATGAGGCACAAGTTTCTTCTGCAAATGTTGATATGGGTAAAAATCTGCAAGCAACATATGATGGTGTTGTTACACAGACAAGTCAATATGCTGAAGATATTCAGAAAAAACGTGATGAACTAGCTCAATTAAACACTGATATTTCTGAGAATAAACGTAGTATTTTAACATATGGAAGCAATAATTTTGAAGTTCAGAATTTGTATGGTGATAAAGAAAATGTTATTACTGATGTTCTAAAAGAGAACGGATTATACAAAGAGAATACTGGTGATGACGGAAATATCTGGAATTTCTACGCTGAAGGTCTTGCTGACAAGTCAGAACAAGAAATAGATAGGATGAATGAACAGATTACAGCTGGTATGGAATCCTATTATTTAACATTGGAATCTCAGAGAAGTCAACTTCAGAGTGAAATTAATTCCTATGACTTAATGATTGAAGATCAATGGCGTAGCATGGCTCAATCACTTGGAAATTATCTTCAGACATCCAAATCATTTAATGAGCTTGATGATAGTCTTCAAAGTGCATTTCTTGCTAATATTTCAAATCTTGATTTAACTGCATTAAATGATCCTGATGGTGAATATAAAGGACAGGTACTTGATTTTCTGTATGGTGAATTTCTTGGACCAATGTCTCAGTTTAGTACGGATGTACAAGAAAGTCTTGCAAAAGCACTACAAATTGATTCTTCTAAATTAACTATTGATGAATATAAATCACAGGTTGATGAGGCATTTAAAGATGCTTTTGGAAACGACACAGAAGAAAAGAAAGAACTTCAAGAGCGATTTAAAAACGCCTATGGAATTGATTCTTCTATTGAGGATATGGAAGATAACGCAGAACGTCTTAAAGAAGCATATGCAGATTTTCCAAATGCCAATGATTTTATTGACCAGATGCAAACAGGCGATTTATCAATTGCTGCACAGTTAATTGATAATGGTTCTGTTGATATTGAGAAAGGCACAGATGGATTAGTTTCTGCTATTGAAAGATATAAGAAAACCGTAGCAGAATCCACAGATGGTCCAACTCTCTCATCAATTCTTGGCGATTCTGATAATGAAGTCTCATCTTCCATTGATTCTTTACAATCAGATATTTCTTCATTGTCTACTGCTCTCCAATCTCTTAAGACAGGTGAATTCAAAGATTCGGACCTCACTGACCTTATTCAACAGTTCCCACAATTGGCTTCTGGTACAGATGACTTACAGAAATCTATTTCTAATTTGAAAGTATCTAAAGTAACAGATACTATGAAAAAAATAGATGATGCGATGGTTGGTGCTTCTAAAGAAGAGATGGAATATGCTAAAGCTCTTAAAGGAAGTATTCTAAAAGAAGCTGATTTGTCTGATATTGATGCTGCTACAGCGAAACAGGAAATAGAAAAACTGTTCAAAAATGCTTATAGCTCTGCGCCACAGACTGTTGCAGAAAATATGGCAAAAGGATTTATCAATTCTTATTCAAGCTATATGACATCTGATACAGGCACCCAAGCAATGCTTAAAGCGGTCGAACAGAATATTGGAAATATCACTTCTACTGGATTCGATTGGGGAAAAGAAATTCAGAATTTCCTTCCAACTACAGCAGATTTTATTAATAATGAAACAATCCAATCTCAACTTACAGATTATCAGGATAAATATCAGTCACTCTATCAAGCTCAGAAAGATCTAAAGAACGGTCTTATGACTGGTTCTACCAGAAAAACATTCCTGGATAAATTCCCAGATCTTGCAAAATATGCAGGAAATACCGAAGACCTCTCTTCTGCCATTGATGATTTGATGGACTCCATGGACAGCAATGTAACAAATCAGTTTACAGATGCTATTAAAGCTCTTCAGGATGCCGGACAGTATGCAGATGCAAGTGCATTACAATCTTATGTTGAAGCTGTTTTAGATGGTGCCCATGATATCGAGGGTGCTTATCAAAAAATCGCAGGTCTTAAAATCCCTACACCTCAGTATGCAGAACTTAAAGAAGCTCTTGAATCTTCAAACGAGGGCGATCTTTATAACGAACTTCTTTCTCAGTATAAAACTGCAAAAGAGGCATGGGAAAAAGGTGAAGTTGGTACAGATGACTTTAAGTCTTTTGCTTCTATTATTTCTCCTACAGGTGTATCTGATGCAGTAAACTTTGGCGAAAACCAGGCAATGTTTGAGCGTTACTTCCAAGACACATCAACAGGTGTTGAAAATTTCCTAAAAGACTTACAGAAATTAGATTTGGCATCTAATGAAAGTGGTCATTGGACCAGTACATTAGGTAATAATCTGGATGAAATGCGAGACGCTGCACAGAGACTTAATATGGGCTTTGAACCATTTATGATGATGTTGGGTCGTCTCGAAGATTATGGTGCTACTACTGACTTCTTCACTACGGAAGAGGATGGGCAACAGCATTTATCTGATCTCTATCAGCAGATTGCAGAAAAGAAACAAAAACTTGCAGAAATTAAAGCAGATCCGGATTTAGCTGGAGATCAGTCTGCTATTGATTCTCTCAATAAAGATTTAGATGAACTTTATGCGAGAGTAGAAAATACAAAAACTGGAATTGAAGAGCTTCCGGATAAAGCAACTTATTATGAAGCAAAGAATCTCGAACAGGCTAAATCAGTTATCACTCAGATGCAGGATGAAATTAATCAAGCAGCTGCAGAAGGAAATGATGAATTAGTCAAAATTCTTGAAAAAACTCGTGATCAATATTTAAAAGAAAATGGATATATTCTTAAAGAACAGCCACAAGGTCAAACTCAGCAAGGGACTATTGAAAATCCGTTAGCAAGAGAATTCACAAATCCAACTAAATTTGGTGATTATGAGACAGTCATCAAGAAGATTCAGAATGCGACAGATGAACAAACATCTTCTCTTGAGGAAAATCTTAAAGTATTAAGCCAATATTCTGAATCTCAGCTCAGTGGAATAAATTTATCCGATGGACAGTATGATGCCGGTTTTGAGGATGCTGAACAAGCACTTGACAACCTTTCTAGCACATTTGGTCTTACAAAAGATCAAGCGGTACAGTTAGCAGCTGTTCTTTCTGATATGGGGCTGATCAAAGCAACTCCTAAAGTTGACTTAACTACAGTTCAGGATCAGATTGATAATGCAAAAGATGAGTTACAGGATAGTAATATTACTGTTGATTTAAATTTTGATATTTCTACTTCTAGTAAAGAAGAACTTCAAAAAAAGAGTCAAGAAATTCAGGGAGAGTTAAATAACAATACATCTCTTTCTGATTCTCAGAGAGTATCTTTACAGGGAGTAAAAGATTCTGTTGATAACCAGGTTGTTACGCTTACAGTACAGGAAAAAGTTGAAAAAGATGGTGATGTAGACGAGCTTCTTGCAATGGATGATCAAACACTTGCCACAACACTTGACCTTGATGTTAATAATGCTGACCAATTATCAACAGCTAGGGATGAGCTACAATATATTAAAGACAATCAAGATGCTCAGATTGATATGACTGTTAAACTGGATGAGACACAGTTTAATCAGTTATTAGGTGACGGTGAGAACGCTTCTATTGATGTTACAGCAAACAATGAAGAAGCAAAAGAAAAGATAGATGAAGCTAAGAACTATGCAGAAAGTCAGAAACCTCAAATGAAAATTGATGGCAACAATGATCCTGCTATCAATAAAGGTACTTCTGCTACTCAGATGATCAACAACATGACTGGAATTATTAAGGTTAATGCTGACACATCTGGTATGGCAAGTGCTATTAATTCTGAATTGTCAAAGCCTCATACTATCAATATTTCCGCAAATGTTTCTACGCATGTTAGTGGTGGAACAGGTAAGTCTACAGGAACTATGATTCGTGTCGCTCATGCCGATGGAACTGCTTATAATGTTATCAATTATACTCCTGCTCATGCAAGCGGAAATGTAACACTTTCACATGATGAAACTGCTTTAGTTAACGAAGAAGGCATTGGCGCTGAATCAATTGTGCGTGATGGTAAATGGATGATTATTCCTGGTGGTGCACATTTTGAAAATCTAAAAAAAGGCGACTTAATCTTCAATAAAAAGCAGACATCCGAGCTTATCAATTCAGGACATGTTACATCTGGAGGTGGACATGCCAGAGCTTATGCAAATGGTACTATTGGTGCTTATGCAGGAGGTAATTCTGGTGTTTATTTAAACTGGGATAAAAATCGTACTCAAGTTGGCAATCAGTCAACCTCATCTTCCTCCAATTCCACAACTACCGATAAAAATACAACTTCTGTTAAGAAAAATACAGACACCGTAAATGACAATACCGAAAAGGTAAAGAAATCTACTAAGGTATATGACTGGGTAGAAATCCGTATTAAGCATTGGTCTGATCAGGTTCAGAAAATCGCTGATAAAATCACTGATTATATTAAGAAGTCACTTAAAACATCTTTGCTCAAACAGCAAATTCGTAAGATGAACTATGAGATTGGGTCTAATCAGAAAGGTGCAAAAACCTATATGAAAAAGGCTAACTCTATAGCAAACGAGTACACTTATTATAATAGTGATGGCGAAGAGATTAAAACCAATGTACCCAAAAAATATCAGAAACTTGTACAAAAAGGTGCTTATCGTATTGAAGACATGGACACTAGCACTGATGAAGGTAAGGCTCTGGCAGAGGCTATTGATCAGTATAAAACATATTACGACAAGGCACAGGATTGTAAACAGGCTGTTGTTGATCTGAAGAAAGAGCAAATGGAATTGTTTGAGCAATGGGCTAATATGCCAACTGAAACAGCTGAACAGGCATTGGAACGATTACAAAATGGTTTTAATGGATTGAATGCAACTCAGTCAAGGTTATCTGCTGTTCAAACAGGTGGATCAACACAAAAAGCTATAGCAGACGCTGCTACTGCAAGTTACGAATCAGCACAGGTAGTTACAGAAAAAGCACAATCAAATCTTGACACAGCAACTGCGAAAGCAGATAAGGCAACTACAGCTGTAAATAGAAAGAAAAAAGCACTTCTTAAATCAAAAGGTCTTACGAATGAGCAGAAAAAAGCTATTAAATCCGGAAAGACTATTGATACCAGTAAGATTACTAACAAGACTACGAAGAAACGTGCCGAAGAGTATAATTCTGCAGTTAAAAATAAAAAGAAAGCAGATTCTAAAAAGAAAACGGCTCAAACTAAATTTAACACTGCAAATAAGAATTCTTCATCTCTTAAGACAGATGCCGAAGCAGCAATCGTCGGATATCAAGAAGGAAACGAACTTTCCTATATGGATTCCTTAACTGATCAGAATGTGACACAGACAAAGCAAGCTGCAAATATTAACAACAAGGCTTGGGAGGAAACTAAGAAAAATCTTAACGCCCAGGAGAAAGCCAAGAAACAAGCAGACGATAAGGTTAATAAAAAAGCTAAGGCTATTAAGAAAAAGTTTGGTAGTAAGCTGAGTGATAATCAGAAAAAGAAATTAGCAGCAGGTAAAGAAATAAATGTCGATAAGATAAAAGACAAGTCTCTTAAAAAGGCTCTTACAGTATATAATAAATATGTTACTACTGCAGCCGAAACAGAACAGAAATTAAATATTGTCACAGATGCAGAATCAACAGCGGCAGCTAATGCAGCGGAATCACAGACAGAAGCAGCTAAAGCTACAGTTGAAGCAATTCAAAGTAAATTTGATAATGCGAAGACGTATTATGAAGGATTGTTAGGATATCAGGAAAAGTATAATGCAATGGAAGAAGCAAACATTGATTTATACAATGCTCACGGAAATTATGAGCGTTCTTCTGATTATGAGATCAAAATCTCAAATACTGAAAGTCTGAGAAATATCGCACAGGATAAAGTAGATGAGCTTGAAAAAAGACTCCAAGAAGGTGTTGACAATGGCACAATTGTAGAAGGATCTCAGGAATGGATTAATATGAAATCCGAGATTATAGAAGCAAAAAAAGCTGTAACCGATTACGACACAAGTATTGAAAATCTGAAACAGCAACAAATTGGTGTTTATTATGAAGAACAGTTTGATCGTGCAATAGAGAAAATTGATCAGTTCAAGGACCGTCTTGATACACTGAACGAAATTATCTCTGATGATATGAAAGTTGATAAGAATACTGGACTACTTACAGAATTGGGAGCTACTTCTGTAATGTTGAATAGAAATCAGTTTTCTGCAAATCAGAAAGAAATACAAAAGCTTCTTGAAAAAGAAAATGATGTGAAAAAACGATACGCTAATGGCGAAGATATGTCTTCTGAATTTGGCGAAAAGACTTATGATGAATATATAAAAGACATTCAGTCTAAATATAATTCTTTAATTTCATCAAATAGTTCTCTTCAAAATGATATGCTCTCTCTTGTCAAAAATCAGGCTCAAGCAGAACTTGATGCTCTTAATAAAGTAATATCTAAGCGTAAGGAAGCCCTTTCCGCAAAGAAAGACTATTACGATTACGATAAAACTTTAAAGGATAAGACTAAAGACATTCAGATCCTTGAACGTCAAGCGGCAGCTCTCCAGGGTTCAACAAACGCTGAAGATAAAGCACGTTTGGCAAAGATCCAGGAACAATTATCAGATGCAAGAGAAGATCTTTCTGATACTATGACAGACCATGCTTTCAGTATGCAAAGTGATGCGCTTGATAAATTATCCTCAGATATGAGTGATGATTTTGACAAATGGTCTAACGACATAAGCTCTAACGTAGAGAAAATGAGTAAAGCTATTAATGAAGCAGTTTCAAATTCTGCTCTTAGTAATGCGCAGGTTCTCAATAATCTTTCTACTATTCTGAAAAATGTTGGATTAACAGATGAGCAGGTTAACTCTACATTATCAGGACTTACCGGTTATGCTTCCGGAACTGACTATGTGCCTAAGTCTGGAATGTACCGTGTAAACGAAAATGGAATGGAATCTGTACTGTCAAGAAAGTATGGTACTCTCACATTCTTAAATCAGGGTGACAAAGTATTTACAGCAGATTTCACAAAGAGACTTATTGATAATGCAGGTATTGCCACACAGAGTAGTCAACCACAATTTGGCGAGATGTATAAGGAACTTATGAATGCGATTAACAACACAAATAATCAATCTTATGAGCATAGTACAGTTTACAATATTATTGTAAATGAAGCTACTGATGCAAACGCAGTAGGTGATATTGTCGTTAAGAAGATCGATGCATACGAAAAGAAGCGTGTAAGAGATTTTAAGAGTCTCAGATAAACACAGGAGGGCATAGTGTCACAGCTATGCTCTCTTTTATTAATTTTGAACAGAGGTAATAA
>OIXG01002550.1_pt1 | contig 13499 bp, 9 predicted proteins | sample 1587731 | NCBI WGS metagenome assembly OIXG01 (sample SAMEA3888908, study PRJEB22519) | human gut metagenome | biome: human gut; feature: human-associated habitat; material: faeces | place: Denmark | collected 2010
TTCGCGGAGAACCGGGCGCAGAACCGGACGGAGAGCGGGCCGAAGCTGCCAGCCGCAATGCGAGCCCCGGTTCTTAACCGGACGGAGAGCGGGCCGAAGCCGCCAGCCCCCTGAAACCGGCGTCTTACGCGGGGGGGGGCGGTAAGCATTTCCGGCCTTATCGTACACCGGCCGTGTTTTTTCGGGGCCGGAATTTTTTTATTTCCTTTTTTCTGCCTAACTTTGGTAGAACATCCAACATGCAACGAAATGGAGACACTCCGCAAAGTGATCCGGTTTTACGTCGAGGGATTCCGCGAAATGACCGTGGGACGCACCCTGTGGGCCATCATCCTCATCAAACTCTTCATCCTGTTCGCCGTGCTGAAAGTCTTCTTCTTCCCCGACCTGCTCGCGGGCAAAAGCCCCTCGGAAAAGGCCGGCTGCGTGCTGGAAAACCTGACACCCGAAATTCCGCAACCATGAATGCACCCGTCATCATGCAGTTCCGGCCGCCGCTCGCGGCGTCAATCCCCCTCCGGGGCAGGGTCGCCGGCGCGGGGCGGACCCGCAAACGCGGCCGAAAGCCGCAAACAAGAAGGCTCCGGCGTCCCGGAGCGACGCAGACAACCAACCAGTAACCCAATACGCTATGCTTTCCGACTACCTATCCACCGTCGACTGGTCGCGCGCGCAGTTCGCCATGACAGCCATCTACCACTGGCTGTTCGTCCCGCTGACGCTCGGGCTGGGCTTCCTCGTCGCCATCATGGAGACCCTTTACGTCCGCACGAAGGACCCGTTCTGGCTCCGCACGACCAAATTCTGGATGCGCCTGTTCGGCATCAACTTCGCCATCGGCGTGGCCACGGGCCTGATCCTCGAATTCGAATTCGGGACCAACTGGTCCAACTACTCCCACTTCGTCGGCGACATTTTCGGCGCGCCGCTGGCCATCGAGGGCATTCTGGCGTTCTTCCTCGAATCGACCTTCATCGCCGTGATGTTCTTCGGCTGGCGCAAGGTCAGCCGGGGTTTCCACCTCACGGCCACGTGGCTCACGGCCTTCGGCGCCAACCTCTCGGCGTGGTGGATTCTGGTCGCCAACTCGTGGATGCAATACCCCGTGGGGTGCGACTTCAACCTCGAAACCGTGCGCAACGAGATGACCTCGTTCTCGGCCGTGGCGCTGTCGCCCGTGGCGGTCAACAAGTTCTTCCACACCGTCACCTCGTCGTTCGTCCTCGCCGCGCTGTTCGTCGTGGGGGTCAGCGCGTGGTATCTGCTGCGCCGGCGCGAACAGCTGATGGCCCGCCGGAGCATCGCCATCGCCTCGGCCTTCGGGTTCGTCTTCGCGCTCGTCACGGCCTTCACGGGCGACCGTTCGGGCGCCATCGTGGCCCGCGTGCAGCCCATGAAGCTGGCGGCCATGGAGGCGCTCTACGACGGGCAGCAGGGCGCGCCGCTCACGGCCGTCGGCATCCTGCGTCCCGAGGCGCAGCGGACCGGCGGCGACGCCTTCTACTTCAGGATCGACATCCCGAAGATGCTCTCGCTGATGAGTTTCCGCTCGGCCGACGCGTTCGTTCCGGGCATCAACGACCTGGTCTACGGCAACGAGGAGTACGGCGTGATGCCGGCCTCGGAGAAGATCGAACGGGGACGCGTGGCCGTCGAGGAGCTGGGCCGCTACCGCACGGCGCGCGAGAAGGGCGACACGGCGGCCATCACCGAGATCGAGGCCAAGTTCGACCGCTCGACGCCCCAGGGCGCGGAGTTCCTGCGCGAACATTTCGCCTACTTCGGCTACGGTTACCTCTCGTCGCCGGAGCAGATCGTGCCCGACGTGCCGCTGCTGTTTTACTCGTTCCGCGTGATGGTCGGCGCGGGCTGCTTCTTCATCCTGCTGCTGGGCGTCGTCTGGTGGCTCAACCGCCGCGACCGCCTCGCCTCGAAACGCTGGCTGCTGCGAACGGCCGTGTGGAGCGTCCCGTTGGCCTACCTCGCCTCGCAGGCCGGCTGGGTCGTCGCCGAGGTCGGACGCCAGCCGTGGGCCATCCAGGACCTGATGCCCGTGGGCGTCGCGGCGTCGAAAATCCCCAGCGGATCGGTCTCGGTGACCTTCTTCCTCTTTCTGGCGCTGTTCACGGCGCTGCTCGCCGCCGAGTTGAGCATTATGTTCCGGCAGATCAAAACAGGACCTAAAGACGACTGACATCCCGACTACCGCAAATTTACCGGCAGGGTGGCTTCCGCGCAAGCGGACACAAGTCCCCGCCAGGGCGGGGATTTAGGGGTGGGTCAAATCTATAAACACGGCGGTACGCCGTGAATCGCCGACGGACAAGAGCGGCAAAACAACGACAACAACGACAACAACGACAACAACGACAACTATGGATACTATCACCCTACTTCAACACTATTGGTGGCTGGTCATTTCGCTTTTGGGGGCCTTGCTGGTCTTCCTGATGTTCGTGCAGGGCGGTCAGGCGCTGCTCTACACGATCGGCCGCACCGAAGAGGAGCGCAACATGCTGGTCAACTCGCTGGGCCGCAAGTGGGAGTTCACCTTCACGACGCTCGTGACGTTCGGCGGCGCGTTCTTCGCCTCGTTCCCGTTGTTCTACTCCACGTCGTTCGGCGGGGCGTTCTACGTCTGGATGGCCATTCTGCTGTGCTTCGTCATTCAGGCCGTGGCCTACGAATACCGCCGCAAACCGGGCAACGTCTTCGGCGAACGGACCTTCAACGCCTTCCTGCTCGTCAACGGCGTGTTAGGCCCGCTGCTCATCGGCACGGCCGTGGGAACCTTCTTCACGGGGGCGGAATTCACCGTCGACCGCCTCAACCTGGCCAACCAGGGCGGCGCGGCGGTGATCTCGCAGTGGGCGACGCCGTGGCACGGGCTGGAGGCCGTCGCCGAGTGGCGCAACGTGCTGCTGGGCCTGTCGGTGACGCTGCTGGCCATGACGCTGGCCTGCCAGTACTTTATGAACAACATCGACGACGAGGCGATCTTCCGCCGCGCCGCACGCCGCATGCGCACGTTCGCCGTGCTGTTCGTCGCCTGCTTCGTGGCATGGCTCCTGGCCCTCGTCCTCGCCGACGGATGGGCCGTCGACGCCGCGGGCACGGTCTCCATCGAACCCTATAAATACCTGCACAACCTCGTGGAAATGCCCTACGTGGCCGCCGCGCTGCTGATCGGCGTGGTTTCGGTGCTGTGGAGCGTCTGGCTGGGGTGGCGCGGCAGCCGCCGTGCGGTGTGGTTCGGGGGCGTCGGCACGGTGCTCACGGTGCTGTCGCTGCTGCTGCTCGCGGGGTGGAACGACACGGCCTACTACCCTTCGCTCGCGGACATGCAGTCGTCGCTGACGATCCGCAACTCCTCGTCGAGCCTCTTCACGCTCCGCACGATGGCGTGGGTGTCGCTGTTCGTGCCGTTCGTGGCAGCCTACATCTGGTACGCCTGGCGTGCGATGAACCGCCGTCCGATCACCCGCGAGGAGATCCGCGGCGACGACCACCAGTATTAAGGCGAACCTTACGGTTGAGCGAGGGCGCGGACCGCTTGCGGGCTATGCCGGGGAGGGGCTGCGCGAACATGCGAACATGCGAACATAGGCGAACACCCCCTGTTCGCATGTTCGTGTGTTCGCCCGGTTAAGAACCGGGGTTTGCATTGCGACTGGCAGCTTCGGGCTGCCGGACTTGCATCACAAGCCCGCCCCGTCAGATCATTCTGAATATCTGTCAATTACAACCATACGACCACTCATGGACGCGGATGGGTTTTTGATTATCGCGGAGCAGATTTCGACATAACGCAGTAAGCCCCGGATGGGATATACCGAAGTATTTCCCATTCGGGGCGAACAAGGCAGGGCGAAATATGCCCGTGAGAATCGGAAACTACTTGCCGAAAGGATACTGGTTCTCGTGCACGTCCTCGAACCGCATGCCCTTCTCGTAGGTCTTCATGGCGCGGCGCGACATGCCCATCGACGAGAATCCGCCGTCGTGGTAGAGGTTCTGCATCGTGACCTTGCGCGTGAGGTCCGAGAAAAGCGTCAGCACGTAGTCCGCGCAATCTTCGGCCGAAGCGTTGCCCAGCGGCGACATGTTCTCGGCGAAACCCATCAGGTCGCCCAACCCCAGCACGCCGCTCCCTGCCGTGGTCGGCGTCGGCGACTGCGACACGGTGTTGATGCGCACATGCTTCTCGCGGCCGTAGATGTAACCGAAGCTACGGGCTATGGACTCCAGCAGCGCCTTGGCGTCGGCCATGTCGTTGTAACCGTAGAGCGTGCGCTGCGCGGCGATGTACGAAAGGGCGACGATCGAACCCCAGTCGTTGATGGCGTCCTTCTTGCGGGCCACCTGGATGGCCTTGTGGAACGAAATGGCCGAGATGTCGAGCGTCTTCGAGAGGAAATCGTAATCCAGATCGTCATAGGTGCGTCCCTTGCGGACGTTGGGCGACATGCCGATCGAGTGGAGCATGAAATCGAATTTGCCCCCGAAGTGCTCCATCGTCTTGTCGATCAGGTTCTCCAGATCCCCGACGCTCGTGGCGTCGGCCGGAACGACGATCGTATTGCACTTCTCGGCCAGCTTCGAGATGGTTCCCATGCGGATTGATACGGCGGTATTGGTGAGGACGATCTCGGCGCCCTCCTCCACGGCGCGTTCCGCCACTTTCCAGGCAATCGACTGCTCGTTGAGCGCTCCGAAAATCAGACCTTTCTTTCCTTTCAATAAATTGTATGACATCGTAATTCAGTTTAAAAATTCGGACAAATATAACACTTATTTTTGAATTGGCCCGCCAATCGGCCTCAAACGAACGCTCTTGCGCCCCAATGCGGCAGGCTGCGGGGCCACGCGCGGGAATTGAGAATCGCGGAATTACGTCGCCGTCGCTCCGTGATCCCCGGGATTCCTTGATTGAGGAATTGACTTCGCTGCACTCCGCCCGACGGCTTCGTGCCGCTCGTCTTTCCCTGCCCTGCCGGGGGCGTCCCTGCAAGCCCAAGAAACGGCGGCCCTGCCGCATTTCGTTTTGTATTCGAGCCGGTCCCGAATATATTCAGCCCGGCCCAAATACAAAACGGGTTGCAAATTCGATTTGCAACCCGTTTCTTTTTCTTGGCGGAAAGTGAGGGATTCGAACCCCCGGAACCTTGCGGTTCAACGGTTTTCAAGACCGCCGCGATCGACCACTCCGCCAACTTTCCGGGGACAAAAGTAGCACCGTTTTTCCATTCCGCCAAATCTTTACCGCGATTTATCGTCCGCAACGGCGGTCCGAAAATCAAAATCAGACGATAATTTTCTTCTTTATCCGAAAATTGCATATCTTTGTCAGTAAGTTAGGACCGAGAGGTTAGTTTCTTCACGCACGACACCATGAACAAAGCGCAGTTTGTCGAGGCCATCGCCCTCGACGCGAACATCTCGAAGATAGACGCCCGCAAGGCCGTCGACGCCATGATCCGGGTCACGGTGCAGTCGCTCCGCGAGGGCGAACGGCTGACCCTGACGGGGCTGGGTACGTTCAGCGTGCAGCAGAAATCCGAACGCGTGGGCCGCAATCCCCGCACGGGCGCCGCCGTGAAGATCCCGCCCCGCAAGGTCATCAAGTTCCGTCCTACGGCCGAGGTGGAATAACACCCCGTCCGCAAAAACACCGTAACATGCCCGAAATTTCACTCCGCGCCGAGCAGATGCCGGCCTCCCCGATACGCAAACTCGTCCCGCTGGCCGACGCGGCCCGCGCCCGGGGAACGAAAATCTACCACCTGAACATCGGCCAGCCCGACCTCCCCTCGCCCAAGGAGGGTCTCGAATCCCTCAAACACATCGACCGCAAGGTGCTGGAATACAGCCCCAGCGACGGCTACCGCTCGCTGCGCGAAAAGCTGGTGACCTATTACGAGCAGTATCAGATCAAGCTCTCGCCCGAGGAGATCATCGTCACCACGGGCGGCTCCGAGGCCGTGCTCTTCGCCTTCATGTCGTGCCTCAACCCGGGCGACGAAATCATCGTTCCCGAACCGGCCTACGCCAACTACATGGCCTTCGCCATTTCGGCGGGCGCCGTGATCCGCCCGGTGGTGGCCTCCATCGAGAACGGATTCGCGCTGCCCCCGATCGAGGAGTTCGAGAAGCTGATCAACGACCGCACGCGCGGCATCCTGATCTGCAACCCCAACAACCCCACGGGTTACCTCTACACCCGCAAAGAGATGGAGCGCATCCGCGATCTGGTGAAGAAATACGATCTTTTCCTCTTCTCCGACGAAGTTTACCGCGAATTCATCTATACGGGATCGCCCTATATTTCGGCCTGCCACCTCGAAGGCGTCGAACAGAACGTCGTGCTGATCGACTCGGTGTCGAAACGCTACTCCGAATGCGGCATCCGCATCGGCGCGCTCATCACCAAGAACAAAAAACTGCGCGACGCGGTGATGAAATTCTGTCAGGCGCGGCTCTCGCCGCCGCTGATCGGCCAGATCGTCGCCGAAGCTTCGATCGACGCTCCGCGCTCCTACAGCACCGAAGTCTACGAAGAGTATATCGAACGCCGCAAGTGCCTGATCGACGGTCTCAACCGCATTCCGGGCGTCTACTCGCCGATTCCGATGGGCGCCTTTTACACCGTGGCGCGGCTCCCGGTCGAAGACAGCGACGACTTCTGCGCATGGTGTCTTTCGGATTTCGAATACGAGGGGGAGACCGTCATGCTCGCCCCGGCTTCGGGCTTCTACTCCGACCCGACCCGCGGCCGCAACGAGGTCCGCATCGCCTATGTCCTCAAAAAAGAGGACCTCGAACGCTCGCTGCTCATTCTGGGCAAGGCGCTCGAAGCGTACAACAACCGGAAATAATCCGGCATGGAACGAAGACTCAGGTGCGGCATGACACATGCCGCACTTTTTTCATGCGGCAGCGCCTCCCCCGCCCCATCCGTCCTTTCGGCCAATCCTATACCATTCAGGTCAATTTTCAGGAATTTTAGGCCAAAAAGTTTGGGCGGCGGGAATAGTTTTTATACTTTTGCCCTCGATTTTTCGCACTCCGCAGTGCGGACAGTATAAACCAAACCAATACGTTATGAAAAAAATCTTCCTACTTCTGGCCGCCGCTGCCGCCGCCTCCGGAGCATACGCCGAAGGATATCAGGTGAACAACCTCTCCTCGAAGCAGAACGGTATGGGCCATGTGGGTACAGCCATGAAACTCAACTCCGAATCGATCTGGTTCAACCCCGCCGCCGCTTCGTTTCAGGACTCCGAGTTCGACATTTCGGTCGGCATCACGGGTATCGCTTCGAAGGCTACCTATACGTCGCTCCCCGACTATACGGGCAAGACCAAACCGCAGCACTACACTTCGGACAACAGCATAGCCACTCCGCTTTACGCCTACTTCAACTACAAACCCCTCGACTGGATGTCGGTCGGTCTGGCCTTCAACACGCCGTTCGGCTCCTCGATGGACTGGGGCAACAACTGGCCGGGAGCGCAGCTCGTGCAGTCGATCAATCTCAAGGCATACAACGTCCAGCCGACCGTCTCGTTCAAACTCTGCGAGCACCTCTCCGTCGGCGGCGGTCTGATGATGACATGGGGTAAATTCGACCTTTCGCGTTCGCTGCTGCCTATCGGTGCGGACAATGCGCAGAACAAGGCGCTCATGGGCGCATTGCAAATGCTCAATCCGCAAATGCCCAACCTCTTCGAAATGGCCGGGGACAAAAACCTGATGTCGCTGGGCCTCGAAGGCAAAGCCAAGATGGCCGTCGGCGTAAACCTCGGCATGATGTGGGACATCAACGAACAGTGGTCGCTGGGCTTCACCTACCGTTCGAAACTCAAAATGAAGGTCAATTCGGGTTCGATCGACCTGCGTATGATCGACAACGCCCAGATCGCTCAGGCAATCGGCCAGCTCCTGCCCCAGCTGGGTCTCGACCCCGCCAAACTCACGTCGGCCGTCGTGAAGACCGAACTGCCCCTGCCGGCGTCGCTGACGTGGGGCGTCAGCTTCCGCCCCGTTCCGAAGTGGGAATTCGCCGTCGATCTGCAATATGTGCTCTGGAGCGCCTACGACCAGCTCGACGTCCGGATTCTCGACCCTGACAGCAATACGCCCGTGCTGAACATTCCGGTCAGCGACAAGAAATACTCCAATACGCTGGCGTTCCGCTTCGGCGGCCAGTACCACGCTCTCGACTGGCTGACGGCCCGCATGGGTATGTACGTGGACGAAAGCCCCGTGCGCAGCGACTACCTCAATCCCGAAACCCCGTCGATGACCAAGCTCGCCTATACGGCCGGCGTCACCTTCCGCCCGATCAAATGGATGAACATCGACATCGCCTACGGCTATGTCAATTCGGCCGATCCGGAGCGCACAGGCTCCTATCCCTACACCAATTCGGTGCTGGGCATCGTGAACGAAAAACTGACGGCGGCAGGCATTCCCGAAAGCCAGCTCACCAGCCCGATCGCCGATTTTTCGGGTAATTACACCGCCCGCGCCCACACGTTCTCGATCGGCGTAGGTTTCAGTTTCTAAAAACAGGAAAAATTATTATCTTTGCGGTGCGCTTCGTCGGAGGTGCACCGCTTTTTTCAGGGTCTCATAGTTCAAGGGATAGAACGAGGGTTTCCTAAACCCTAGATTCGCGTTCGAGTCGCGGTGAGACTACAAGGAGAGAAACCTCGGTTTCTCTCCTGTTTTATAAACCCGCCGGGCAGGCCTCCGATCTCTTCAAATCTCTTTCGGGAAGAGAAAATTCCGACATTTACATTATCTTTGCGGCGGATAAACCTCCGCTCAGACAGGCGGCGTCCCGGCACGGTTCGAATAAATTCGTCTCTGCGCCCGGCCTGCACTGTCTTTGCCCCGAAAACAACGATACGATGGAATCACTCAAGGAGTTGTACAAAATAGGCAACGGCCCGTCGAGCAGCCACACGATGGGTCCCAAGAAAGCCGCCGAACGCTTCGCCGAACGCTGTCACGATGCGGACGCCTACCGCGTGACGCTGTACGGGTCGTTGGCCGCCACCGGCAAAGGCCACCTTACCGACGCCGCGATCCTCTCGGTGCTGGAGCCTCTCGCTCCGACCGAAATCGTCTGGAAACCGGAAGTCGTGCTGCCCTTCCACCCCAACGGCATGCTGTTCGAAGGGCTGAAGGCAAGCAATGTCGCGGACAGCTGGACCATCTACAGCATCGGCGGAGGTGCGCTGGCAAACGAGACGTCGCGTCTCGAAACGCCGCACAGCATCTACCCGCTGACTACCGTCAGCGAGATCAAAGCGTGGTGCAGCCACGAAGGCAAGACTTACTGGGAATACGTAACCGACTGCGAAGGTCCCGAAATCTGGGATTACCTCGACGAGATATGGACCGTGATGTGCGAGACGATCCAGCGCGGCCTGAACAACGACGGCGTACTGCCCGGAGGGCTTAAAGTCGCCCGCAAAGCCAGCACCTACTGGGTCAAATCGAAGAGCTACACCGATTCGCTGAAATCCCGCGCCCAGATTTACGCCTATGCGCTGGCGACTTCGGAAGAGAACGCTTCCGGCGGCACCGTCGTAACGGCCCCGACGTGCGGCTCGTGCGGCGTCGTCCCGGCGGTGCTCTACCATCTGGCCAATTCGCGCAACTTCCTGCGCATCCGCATCCTGCGGGCGCTGGCCACGGCGGGACTCTTCGGCAACGTCGCCAAGACCAACGCTTCGATTTCGGGCGCCGAAGTCGGCTGTCAGGGTGAGGTCGGCGTGGCCTGCGCCATGGCTGCCGCCGCGGCCTGCCAGTTGTTCGGCGGCACGCCTGCGCAGATCGAATACGCCGCGGAGATGGGACTCGAACACCATCTGGGATTGACCTGCGACCCCGTCTGCGGACTTGTGCAGGTCCCCTGCATCGAACGCAACGCGATCGCCGCGGCCAGAGCCTTCGACGCCAACGCCTACGCCACGCTCTCCGACGGTTCGCATATGGTCAGTTTCGACAAGGTCGTGGAGGTGATGAACGAAACCGGCCACAACCTGCCGAGTCTCTACCGCGAAACATCGACCGGAGGTCTCGCCAAGCGTTACAACGACAAAAAATAACCCGGACAGGCTCTCCCCGGCAGGAACCCGCAGTTTTTGCGGGCCGGGATTCGCATGGGTCCGCGTCAGCCGCCCGGCGTCATCGTATGAAAATAACGATCCGGCCTGCGGTATCACAGGGCAGCAACGCCGACATCCCGGCCTGCGCATCCTCTCCACTCCTCGCACTCTTTTTCGGCAGTTCCGGTCTGCCAGCTCTCTGCTTGGCAGGTTTTCACCGGTCCCGTAAGTTCGAACAGCGCCAAGCACGCTTCGCTGCAGCGTACAGGGTTTTCAGCTATCCGCAGCAACTCCGTCAGCGGTCATCTCCGCTTGCGCCGAAACACCCGGTTTGGGGCGGCCAACGCATCCGACCGATAAGAAAACAGCCAGCCAAGCCGCCGGGATTATGAACCATTTCGATTTACGCATAATTATCGGGACAGTGACGTGATAAAGACAATGAAAAAATCCGGACAAGGTAAAAAAGAAGCCGTTCCAGAAGGAACGGCTTCTTTCGAATCGTATATATAACGTAAGTTTACTGCGCCTGCTGAAGTGATTCCAACTCGGCTTTCGACCCGACCACGAGGTTGTCGTACTCGCGCAGACCCGTACCGCCGGGGATCAAATGACCGCAGATGACGTTCTCCTTGAGGTTCTCCAGCGGATCGACCTTCGCTTGGATGGCAGCTTCGTTGAGCACCTTGGTGGTCTCTTGGAACGATGCGGCCGAGATGAAGCTCGAAGTCTGCAGCGCGGCGCGGGTAATACCCTGCAGCACCTGCGTCGAAGTTGCGGGAATAATATCGCGCACCTGCACGGGCTTCATGTCGCGGCGCTTGAGGCTCGAATTCTCGTCGCGGAGCTTGCGCAGCGAAACGATCTGTCCGGGCTGCAGCGACGTCGAATCGCCGGCGTCGGTAACGACCACCTTGTCGTAAAGTTCGTCGTTGACGTCCATGAACTCCCACTTGTCGACGGTCTGGTCCTCGAAGAAACGGGTGTCTCCCGGATCCTCGATCCGCACCTTGTTCATCATCTGGCGGACGATGACCTCGAAGTGCTTGTCGTTGATCTTCACACCCTGCATGCGGTACACCTCCTGCACCTCGTTGACAATGTACTCCTGCACCTTCGTCGGGCCGAGGATATTGAGGATGTCGCTCGGAGTGATGGCGCCGTCCGACAGCGGACTTCCGGCCTTCACGTAGTCGTTCTCCTGCACGATGATCTGACGCGACAGGGGCACGAGGTAACGCTTCATATCGCCCTGTTTCGAGGTGATGATGATCTCACGGTTACCGCGCTTGATCTTGCCGAACGACACCTCGCCGTCGATTTCCGAAACGATGGCGGGGTTCGACGGGTTGCGGGCTTCGAACAGCTCGGTAACACGCGGCAGACCGCCGGTGATGTCGCCGCCCGACTTGCCGACGGCACGCGGAATCTTGATCAGGATATCGCCGGCCTTGATCTTGGCGTTGTCCTTCACCACGACGTGGGCCGAAACGGGCAGGTTGTACTGCTTGACCTCCTCGCCCTCCTTGTTGACGATCTTGATGACGGGGTTCTTGGTCTTGTCCTTCGACTCGGTGACCACCTTCTCCGAAAGTCCGGTCTGCTCGTCGCGCTCATCGCGGTAGGTAACGCCCTCGATGATGTTTTCGTAAACGGCGCGGCCCTCGTACTCCGAAATAATAACGGCGTTGTAGGGGTCCCACTCACAGATCATGTCGCCCTTCTTGACTTCGGCGCCGTCCGCCATGAAGAGCGTCGCGCCGTAAGGCAGGTTGTGCGTATAAAGAACGATTTCGGTCTTGGGATCGACGATGCGGAACTCCGACTGACGAGAGATAACGATGTCAATCGCCTCGCCCATGGCGTTCTTGCCCTTGACGGTGCGCAGCTCGTCGATTTCCAGACGGCCTTCGTATTTCGAAACGACATTGGTCTCGACGGCCGTACCGCCGGCCACACCGCCGACGTGGAACGTACGGAGCGTAAGCTGCGTACCCGGCTCGCCGATCGACTGAGCGGCGATCACGCCGACCACTTCGCCCTTCTGCACCATGCGGGCAGTGGCAAGGTTGCGGCCGTAGCATTTGGCGCATACGCCGCGGCGCGCCTCGCAGGTCAGCACCGAGCGGATCTCGACCGACTCCAGCGGCGACTTCTCGATCGCTTCGGCGATCGACTCGGTAATCTCCTCGCCGGCCTTGCAGATCACTTCGCCCGTAAGCGGATGGATCACGTCGTTCAGGGCCGTACGGCCGAGAATGCGGTCGTAGAGGGTCTGCACGACGTCGTCGTTGCGCTTGATGGCCGTAGCCGTCAGGCCGCGGAGCGTACCGCAGTCCTCTTCGTTGATAATCACGTCCTGCGCAACGTCCACCAGACGACGGGTCAGATAACCTGCGTCGGCGGTCTTAAGCGCGGTATCGGCAAGACCCTTACGGGCACCGTGCGTCGAAATGAAGTACTCCAGCACCGAAAGTCCCTCCTTGAAGTTCGAGAGGATCGGGTTCTCGATGACCTGCTGACCGCCCTCGACGCCCGACTTCTGCGGCTTGGCCATAAGACCGCGCATACCGCTCAGCTGACGAATCTGCTCCTTCGAACCGCGGGCGCCGGAGTCGAGCATCATGTATACCGGGTTGAAACCGTCGTCGTCCTTGATCAGCGTGTCGATCACGACCTTCGTGAGCTTGGTATTGATGTTCGTCCAGACGTCGATGATCTGGTTGTAACGTTCGTTGTTGGTGATCAGACCCATGTTGTAGTCCTCCATGATGGAGTCCGAACGCTCGTAACCCTCCTGCACGAGTTTCTCCTTCTCTTCGGGGATAATCACGGCGTCGAGGTTGAACGACAGACCGCCGCGGAAGGCCATCTGGTAACCCATATGCTTGATATCGTCGAGGAAAGCGGCCACCTTGTCGGCGCCGGCCTTCTTCATCACCACGGCGATGATGTCGCGCAGCGAACGCTTCGTGAGGATTTCGTTGATATAACCGACCTCCTTGGGCACCACCTGATTGAAGAGGATGCGGCCGATGGTCGTCTCCTTCAATTCGGTAATCGGATTGCCGTTCTCGTCGATGTCGTCCACCAGACACTTCACGATGGCGTGCAGGTCCGCCTGACGCTCGTTGTAGGCGATGATAGCCTCCTCAGGACCGTAGAATACGCGGCCTTCGCCCTTCACGCCCTTGCGGGGTTTGGTGATGTAGTACAGACCGAGGACCATGTCCTGCGACGGCACGGTGATAGGCGCGCCGTTGGCCGGGTTAAGGACGTTGTGCGAACCGAGCATCAGCAGCTGGGCCTCCAGAATGGCGGCATTGCCCAGCGGCAGGTGCACGGCCATCTGGTCGCCGTCGAAGTCGGCGTTGAACG
>OIXG01002559.1_pt1 | contig 13463 bp, 6 predicted proteins | sample 1587731 | NCBI WGS metagenome assembly OIXG01 (sample SAMEA3888908, study PRJEB22519) | human gut metagenome | biome: human gut; feature: human-associated habitat; material: faeces | place: Denmark | collected 2010
ATTTCCACTTTCGAGTTACAAACGGTCAACGGGCTGAGGTAAAGCGGGCCTGCACCGCGAAGGAATATCTCTGATTTCCGCGTCCGCTTCTTCACAAAGAAGCTTTCTAATCTACAAGCGTATCACCCCAACAACCACAAATTTGTGCAAATCAAATAAAAACTCCTTGCAAAGTTTCTGAATGAATGAGATAATTAACACAAACTATGTAAATGGATTGTTACTTTTAAGGCAAAACCATACAATATCCTATCTAAAAGGAAGGGGAAAGAGGAAGAATGAAATTAAAGACAGTAAAGCGTATGAATGCGTGCATTTTATCTGCTGCCATGGTTTTGAGTGGTGTTACAATCATTCCGCCGGCCACAGTAAGTGCTGCGGCAAATAATGAGATCAATTATGCATTAAGTGCAACGGCAACCGTCAGTGATCAGGAGACGAATTACTGGGGAGCAGATAAGGCGATCGACGGAATCGTCAACAGAGATGCTGCAAAAGCAGATCAGTCCAGATGGGCAACGAATCAGAGTTCAAGTCAGGCAGCAAGGACGCTGACGGTGAATCTCGGTACACGGAAGACGTTTGATCATTTTGTGATCGAATGGGAAAGAACGAATATTACTAACTTTAAGATTTCTGTATGTGATACAGAAGATGGAGAATACCGGGATGTTTATGTAAAAAATGACGGAGAAAATATTACGTCGGTTACGAGTGATATCCAGTTGGATGAAGCTGTAACAGCTCAGTATGTAAAGCTGACAGTCAATGGTTATACAGTAAATCCTGGAAGCTGGCAGTCTGTATCCCTGTATGAGTTTAAGATCCTTGGAGAAGCAGAGAATTTAAGTACCGCTGCAACTGTAACAGCAGATGGAAGTGAGACAGCCGGAACAGATGCTTCCAAGGCAGTTGACGGTGATGATACGACCCGTTGGGCAAGCCCGGCGGCAACAGGATCACACTGAAGCTGGATTATGGCAGCGAGAAGACGATCAGAACAGCAAAGATCCATTGGGAGAGAAAGAATGCAACTGCATACCGGATCGAGAAGTCTGCCGACGGAGAAAACTGGGAGACAGTAAAAGCATTTACGACAAGTCCTTCAGATTACAGAGAGACGATCGTATTTGATGAGGCAGTAACAACAAGATATCTGAGATTATATATTGAGTCCTTTGATCAGGCGGGAGCACCGGAGGGAAGTGCTTCTGTAAGCTGGCCGACGGTTTCTGTCTATGAGTTTGAGACTTATGAGACAGATCTTGGAACAACCGAGGTGGAGAGAACTCCGAAAGAGATTGCGGACAGCCTGGAAGTTCCTTCCAGTATTGACGGGGCATCAGGAAACCTGGCAATGCCGGAAGTTCCTGAAGGATATGAGATCAGTTTTGTCGGTGCAGATTATGAGCAGATCGTAGACAGGGATCTGACAGTTTATCAGCCGCTTGTTACAAAGACTGTGAAGATGAACTTCAATGTAAAGAAAGCCGGTGACGACAGTACGGCAGTAGATTCAAAAGAATATACCATGACTGTAACCGGAAAGTATACGGCAGAAGACGGAGATAATGCAAAGCCGAATGTAATGCCGGAGCTGGCAGAATGGAAAGGTGCAAAGGGCGGTTCCTTTGAGATCAGTGATTCCAGCCGTATCGTTGTAGCAGCCAAGGATAAGGCAGAATTATCTGCAATGGCTGAAGAATTTAAGAATGATTATAAAGAGATCACAGGAAAGTCCATCAAGATCGTTTATGCGGATCAGGCATCAGCGGGAGATTTCTTCTTTACGCTTGAAGCAGCCGGAAATGGACTGAAAGAAGAAGGATATTCCATGAATGTAACGGATAAAGTGGAAGTGAAGGCAGAGCAGAAAGCAGGAGCTTACTGGTCTACAAGAACGATCCTTCAGATCCTGAAGCAGAATGGTACGACCATTCCGAAGGGCGAATGCAGGGATTATCCAAAGTATGAAGTCAGAGGCTTTATGCTGGATGTAGGAAGAAGACCGTTTGAAAGCGAGACACTTCAGGAAGTTGCAAAGACGATGCTGTGGTATAAGATGAATGACCTGCAGCTTCATCTGAACGATAACTATATTTTCCTTGAAAATTATTCGACTTCCGAGGGTGCAATGTCGGCTTATGAGGGATTCCGTATGGAGTCTGATGTCAAAGCAGGTGGATTGAATCAGGCAGACCTGACCAGTGACGATATGTATTATACCAAGGCTGAGATGAAGTCCATGATCCAGAATTACCGGAAGTTAGGACTGGATATTATCCCGGAATTTGATACTCCTGCACATTCTCTGTCATTTACAAAGGTAAGACCGGATCTCAGATTCGGAACGACCGGACGTCAGAATGACCATTTCAATTTGAATACGAAGTATGATGAGTCACTGGCATTTGTTGAGAGCATCTGGGATGAGTATATTAAGGGTGATGACCCGGTATTTGACCGGGATACGATAGTTAATATCGGAACAGATGAGTATGATGGACAGTATACAGAGCAGTTCCGTAAGTTTACAGATGATCTTCTGGCTTATATCCAGGATAATGGAAATACCGTTCGTCTGTGGGGAAGTCTTACAGCAAGAAGCGGAAGCACATCCGTAAGAAGCGAAGGGGTTCAGATGAATATCTGGAACGATGGATGGGCAAATCCGAAAGCTATGTATCAGCAGGGATATGACCTGATTGACATGAATGACGGAAGTGTATATATCGTACCGGCAGCAGGATATTATGCAGATTATCTGAGTCGTCAGTCCATGTATAATTATGATCCGGCTACACGTATGGGTGTTCCGTCAGGTTCTGAACAGACACTGGGAGGAGCTTATGCGATCTGGAACGATATGGTTGACCAGAGAGCGAACGGACTGACTGAGATGGAGATCTATGACCGCTTCAATGATGCTGCACCGTATTATGCGGCTGCGTTGTGGGGCAAATCAGGAGAAGTTTCTTTTACAACAGCACAGCAGACGAGCGAGAATGTGGGTGAAGCTCCAGGAGTCAATGCATATGATAAAGTAGACAGTGAGACAGATGAGATTCTTTCCTATGATTTTGAGGATGGACTTTCAGATAAGAGTGCAAATGAATATGATGCAGAGAACGGAAAGAATGCGGAAGTGAAGGATGGAGAACTTGTTCTGAAGGGCGGAGAAAGCTATATCTCTACTCCATTGGATAAAGTTGGACCTGAGAAAGAACTGAGCTTTGATATCACACTGACTCAGCCGGCAGAACCGGGACAGATTCTCTTTGAAGCTGAGAAGGACGAAGATCATGAAGCCTACAGTACTCATAATATCCGCATTATGGAAGATGGAACACTTGGATTTACAAGAGAAGGATATGACTATTCCTTTGGATATAAACTTCCTGTTAATCAGAAGATGACATTAAAGATCCGTACAAAGAACGGAAGTACTGTCCTGATTGCAGATGGAAAAGAGTATAAAGCAACCGGAAGTTTTACATATGAAGGCGATGTGAAGAAGACCGGTATTACAAGCTCTACACTTTCTCTGCCACTGACAAGGATTGGTTCTGATACAAATGCGGTACATGCCATCATTGATAATGTAAATCTTTCTTCTACGATGTCAGATGGGGAATCTTCACCGATTGATCCATCCGGATTTACAGTGACATCAGATAATCAGAACAGTGACGGACCAATCAGTGCAGCATTTGACAATGATCGGTCAACGATCTGGCATACGCAGTACTCTCCGAGTAAGAAAGCACTGCCGGCAACGATCACGATTGATATGGGACAGTCCTATGATGTGAACGGATTCTATTATCTGCCGAGACCGACGGGAAATAACGGATATATCCTGAAATATTCTCTGTATTATGAGGATGCGGATGAAAACTGGACAGCTCTTGTAGAGAATGGAACGTGGGAAAGCACAGGTACAGAAAAAACGGTAAACTTTACACCGGTTCAGACATCCAAGATCAAGCTGGTTGTATCAGAAGGACAGAATGGTTTCGGTAGTGCAGCAGAATTCAGAGTGCTTACAGGAACGCAGGATCTTACAAAGACACAACTCCGTATGAGTACTTATGTAGAAGGAGAAGGTACAGCGACTGTTTCTAAAGAAAAGATCGAACAGGGAGAAGAAGTTACCTTTACTGCAACAGCAAAGAAAGGTGCTACATTTACCGGATGGTATGATGTCCTTGGAACAAAGGTAAGTGATGAAGCCGTTTATACAGTAACTCCGGAAGAGAACCTGACCCTGATCGCAAAATTTGAAAAAGGAAGCGAGCCGGATCAGCCAGAAGATAAGACCTATACGGTTACGATCGACGGAAAAGAACAGACCGTCAAAGAAGGAGAAAAGGCTGCGAAGCCAGCCGATCCGGAAAAAGAGGGTTATAAGTTCCTTGGCTGGTATGAAGAAGGAAGTGATACGGCGTTCGATTTCGATACAGCCATCACGAAGAATATTACACTGACTGCAAGATTCGAGAAAATAGAAGAGCCGGACAAACCTTCAGCACCGGAGAATGTAGTGACAGGTGAAATTACGAAAAATTCCGTTGAAGTGAAATGGGATGGACCGGCAAGCACAGCAGGACTGGCAGGTTACAAGATCTATGTAAATGGAAAAGAATACGTGACGTATATCCCGGCAGATGCTACAGGATATACGATAGAAGGTCTTGAAGCCGGTAAGACTTATCAGATCGAAGTTGTTGCCGTAGGCGATGATGAGAACAGAGTATGCAGCCGCAGAACTGAGTGTAACAACAAAGAGTGAAAATAATGGTAACGGCGGCGATAACGGAAATACCGGAGACAACGGTAATAATGGCAATAACGGAAATGCCGGAGACAACGGTAATAATGGCAATAACGGAAATGCCGGTGTAAATAATCCGACTAAGGATCAGAATCATAATGCCGGAACAACAAATAAGAAGCAAAATGCAGCAGCCAAGACAGGCGACAGCACAAATATGGCAGTATTTGTATTCATGCTTGGTGGTTCGCTGGCAGCCGGAACGGTTGTCTTCAGAAGGAAAAGAAGATAAGCGGTTTTCCATATGAAAGTTTAAGAGAGAAGAGTCTGTTGGATGAAAATCCAGCGGACTTTTCTTTTTTAATAAAATTCTAAGATTTTGACACTCTGGTTTTAAAAAATGACCGATATCATGTATACTAAAAGGGAGGTGATTGAAATGTATAATATATTAGTTTGTGATGATGATAAAGAAATTGTAGAGGCAATAGATATTTATCTGTCCCAGGAGGGATATCATATCCTGAAGGCATATGATGGAGTTGAGGCATTGAATATTCTGGAGAAAGAGAAAGTAAATCTTCTGATCCTTGATGTGATGATGCCAAAGCTGGATGGAATCAGGGCAACTCTGAAGATCAGGGAGACGAACAGTGTACCGATCATTATTCTTTCTGCAAAGTCAGAAGATTCAGATAAGATACTCGGACTGAATATCGGGGCGGATGATTATGTCACAAAGCCGTTCAATCCGTTAGAACTGGTAGCAAGGGTCAAGTCTCAACTGCGTCGCTATAATGAGCTTGGTGGAACATCCCAGGAACAAAAGGAAAAAGTGTATGAAGTTGGCGGACTCAGGATCAATGATGATCTGAAAGAAGTGACGGTGGACGGAGAGTTAGTGAAGCTTACGCCGATTGAATATAATATTCTCTTGTTATTACTGAAAAATCAGGGACGGGTTTTTTCTATTAATCAGATTTATGAGTCGATTTGGAATGAAGAGGCGATTGGTGCGGATAATACAGTTGCGGTCCATATCCGCCATATTCGTGAAAAAATCGAGATCAATCCGAAAGATCCAAGATATCTGAAAGTAGTATGGGGCGTAGGCTATAAAATTGATAAAGGCTGAAAGGACGAAATATGAATAAGTGGTACAGAAAGACAGGTGTAAAGGCGATCGTTCTTATTGTGGCGATTCTCAGCGGTGCAATGCTGATAACGAATCTGTTGTCTCTTATGAATCTTGCAGGAAGCACAGATCTGCCGTCCTTATGGACGATGAGCCAACAGCCATTTGAGGAATCGCAGGAATTTAATTACATGGTTGAAAATTACATGGATGATGTCCTTACGCAGATCCGGCTGGAAAATCTTTTTGAGACAGATGGGATGATGAACCGGAACAAAGAGATCGACGTAATGGAGTACAGCAAGAATGATACTGCCAACGGAGAAAATGTTTCGGGTATTGCGTATTCACTGGAGGAACTGATCAACTGGGGAGAAGATTTTGACAGTGCAGAGAGCGATAATTATGCGAAGAACAGTGTGATCGTATGTCAGAAGCCTGAAGGGACATATGAGTATTACTATACGAGTGATTTCATGACACGGGTAGAGTCGGGAGTATTTGATATTATCATGCAGGATGGGAGTGATGTTGACGGATTTCTGCAGGAACTTCAGAACGGTAAGTATACATCTTCAGGCTTTTATAATTTTGATATTGTGGACATGGAAGGAAATATCCTGTACACAGACTGCTGGAATTTTGGAAGTGCATTAATCGAAAAATATGCACCGCAGGGAGCAGAAAACCTTTTGCAGGTAGTGAATAACAGTCCGCGTCTGAATGGCAAACTGTCCGTCATTTATGATGATCTTGCGTATACTTTGGGGAATATTTACTCAGATTATCAGAATTATCAGATGGGATTTGAACATTTAGAGGAAGGCAATACAAACTTTACTTACATTTATGCGAATAATGACACGAAAAAGGTAGTGACGAATAAGACTTCTTACGAGAACTATGCAGAGCTGGAGAAAAATGTCCAGAATCTGATCTCGGAGAAAGATGTTAAATATATGGTCATTTATCCAAAGCTAAAAGATTTTAACAGTAATATGAATGTATCGAAATCGGATAAATGGGAAAAACTCCGCAGTTACAGCAGTGAAAAGAAATGGAACAGCGTATTTGCGGTTGCGGTGGATACAACTTATACGATCCAGGATCAGTTTTATCAGAATAAGGTAGCTTATGATAATAATATCCCGTATTTTAAAGGAACAACATGGCTGTTGGTTCTGAGCATTATCCTGTTCCTTGGGGCAACAATCTGGCTGACACTGGAGGCAGGAAGAACTGCGGAAGATGAAGAACTGCACCTGAACGGTTTTGATCATTGGAAGACAGAGATTGCAGCGGTGCTGATCGTACTGATATGGATCGTTGGTTCTTATATCGGGATTCATTTTTGGAATGGAAATATCTATACGATGATCAATGATATTCCGACTTATCTGAAGGATGGAGGTACTTATTTTGAGTATTATTATGCTCGTGGAATGGATGTTTCTTCAGCATATATGTCAGCAAGTTTATATCTTCCGTCATTGAGTATTGCAGAGCTGGCAGAAATTTATTTTTATGGAGTATTTACACTGGGCTGCTTCTTTATGGGATACGTGAGTCTGATCAAGCGGATCAAGGGACGAAACCTGTGGAAGAACAGTCTGTTGAGAGTGATTGTGCGGTTCATCTATAAAATATATGATAACCGGAAGAAGACGACAAAGACAGTGCTTCTGTTATGTGGATTTTTCCTTGTACAGGGAATTGCAGTGCTGTTCAGGAATGGGGTTACAATGCTTCTGGTGTTACTGGCAGACGTGGGTGTATTTTATGTTGTCCTGAACGGTTTATTACTCAAGGAGAAACTGAAAAAAGGTATTGAAGAAATTGCATTGGGAAATATGGAATATCAGATCCCGCTGCAAGGCTTAAGAGGTGAGAACTTAAAGCTGGCAGAGATGATCAATGGAATTGCCAACGGATTCCATATGGCCGTAGAAGAGGCAATGAAAAATGAGCGTCTTAAGACGGATCTGATCACGAATGTATCACATGATATCAAGACACCGTTGACTTCGATCATTAATTATGTAGCGATCCTGAAGCAGTCGGATATTGCAGATCCAAAGATCCAGGGCTATCTGGATATACTGGAGGCGAAAGCACAGAGGCTGAAGACACTGACGGAAGACGTTGTTGAGGCATCCAAGGTAAGCAGTGGGAATATTTCTCTGGAGTATATGGATGTAGATCTTGTGGAGATGATCCAGCAGACGGAAGGTGAGATGGCTGAGAAGTTTGAGGCAAGGAATCTGAAAATGATCGTCAATCTGCCGGCAGAACCTGCGGTTGTTCATGTAGACGGGCGAAGAATGTGGAGAGTTCTGGAGAATATTTTCGGAAATGCAGCCAAGTATGCCATGCCGGGAACAAGGGTATACGCGGATCTGAAGCTGGAAGAAGATACGGTGGATCTGTCTTTGAAAAATGTTTCTGAACATCAGTTGAACATTTCGGCAGATGAACTGACCGAACGGTTTATCCGTGGAGATCTTTCAAGAAGTTCTGAAGGAAGCGGACTTGGACTGTCGATCGCACAGAGCCTGACAACGATGCAGGGCGGAACTTTCAACCTGTATCTGGATGGAGATTTGTTCCGGGTAAATATCCGGTTCCCGAGAGTGAAAAAGCAGTAGAAAGAAGAGAAAGCAAAAAGATTGAATTGACATTTTTGAGGCGGTGTGCTACGCTTTCTAAGGATTGCGAAAAGCAGAATAGCGTAGAAAAGCAAGGATGGAGAGAGTAGCCTGATTACCGTTTTACAGAGAGATCCCCGGGAGAACTTAAGAAAGTTCTGTTGGCTGAGAGGGGATGAACAGGAGGCAGGGGAAGATGGCTCCTGAGCAGTGCAGATGAGCTTTCAGGTAAGTCTGCAAAGGGTTCGCCCTTTACAGCGTAGGAGTGGCAGCAGAGGGATGCAGGTCACTCACGGAGGTTTTCACTGTGAAGTGGGAACGAAGAGAAGTGGTAACGCGGTGAAACAGAACCGTCTTCTTGAGGATGAAAGTCTTCAGGAAGACGGTATTTTTTTTAAAAGGAGGCAGACAATTATGTCAGAAAAACCAAAATATTATATTACAACAGCGATCGCCTATACATCCGGCAAGCCGCATATTGGTAATACTTATGAGATCGTACTGGCAGATGCGATCGCACGTTATAAGAGAAGTCAGGGATATGACGTATTTTTCCAGACGGGAACAGATGAGCATGGGCAGAAGATCGAGCTGAAGGCAGAAGAAGCAGGAATTACACCAAAGGAATTTGTTGATAAGGTATCAGGAGAGATCAAGAGAATCTGGGATCTGATGGATACTTCTTATGACAAGTTTATCCGTACAACAGATGAGGATCATGAAAAGCAGGTAAAGAAGATCTTTAAGAAACTTTATGATAAAGGAGATATTTATAAAGGACACTATGAGGGAATGTATTGTACTCCATGTGAGTCATTCTTTACAGAGTCCCAGCTCGTAGACGGAAAATGTCCGGATTGTGGACGTCCGGTGCAGCCGGCAAAGGAAGAGGCGTATTTCTTTAAAATGAGCAAATATGCGGATCGTCTGATCGAGCATATCAATACGCATCCGGAGTTTATCCAGCCGGTATCCCGTAAGAATGAGATGATGAATAACTTCCTTCTCCCGGGACTGCAGGATCTGTGTGTATCAAGAACATCATTTAAGTGGGGAATCCCGGTTGATTTTGATCCAAAGCATGTTGTGTATGTATGGCTGGATGCTCTGACAAACTATATTACAGGAATCGGATATGATGCAGAGGGAAATAGTACTGAGCAGTTTAACAAACTCTGGCCTGCAGACCTTCACCTGATCGGAAAAGATATCATCCGTTTCCATACGATCTACTGGCCGATCTTCCTGATGGCACTGGATCTTCCACTTCCAAAGCAGGTATTTGGACATCCGTGGCTGCTTCAGGGAGACGGAAAGATGAGCAAGTCTAAAGGAAATGTGCTTTATGCGGATGAGCTGGTTGATTTCTTTGGAGTGGATGCGGTTCGTTACTTTGTACTCCATGAGATGCCGTTTGAGAACGATGGAGTGATTTCCTGGGAGCTGATGGTAGAGCGTCTGAACTCAGATCTTGCCAATACGCTTGGAAACCTTGTAAACCGTACGATTTCCATGACAAATAAGTATTTTGGCGGAACAGTGACAGATACAGGCGTGGCAGAAGAAGTGGATGCTGACCTGAAGGCAGTCGTAGAGAATACTGCAAAGGCAGTAGATGAAAAGATGAAAGATCTGCGTGTGGCAGATGCGATCACAGAAATCTTCAATCTGTTTAAACGCTGCAACAAATATATTGATGAGACAATGCCTTGGGCACTTGCAAAAGATGAGAGCAAGCAGGATCGTCTTGCAACCGTGCTTTACAATCTGGTAGAGAGCATCAGCATCGGTGCAGAATTATTAGAGAGTTTTCTGCCAGAGACAGCAGAGAAGGTCTTAAACCAGTTAAATGCAACCAGAAGAGGTTATGATAAGCTGCATACTTTTGGACTGTACCCGGATGGCGACAAGGTAACGGAAAAACCGGAAATCCTCTTTGCACGTCTGGATTTAGATGAAGTATTGAAAAAAGTAGAAGAGCTTCATCCACAGAAGGAAGAAGAAAAAGCGAATGAGGAAGTAGCAGCAGGAATTGATATTGAAGCAAAACCGGAAATTTCCTATGATGATTTTATGAAAATGCAGTTCCAGGTAGGCGAGATCATTGCCTGTGAAGAAGTTAAGAAATCCCGTAAACTTCTCTGCTCTCAGGTTAAGATCGGAAGTCAGGTACGTCAGATCGTATCCGGTATCCGCAGCACCTACAGCCCGGAAGAGATGGTTGGCAAGAAGGTTATGGTTCTTGTAAATCTGCAGCCGAGAAAGATCCGCGGACTGGTATCTGAAGGCATGCTTCTGTGCGCAGAAGATGCTGACGGCAAGCTTTCTCTGGTTGCTCCGGAAAAAGAGATGCCAGCAGGCGCTGAGATCTGCTAATTCTATAAAATAAAAATGAAGCCTTCGCACATATTTTTCAGATTCTTGTCATATAGTTTTCTGATCATCACTGTGCGGAGGCTCTTTTTATGAAAAACAGGAAAAAACTTCTCTTTATTTTATTTCCACTTCTGATCCTGCTCATCTTACTTGGGCGGATTCTTTGCCACCCCTCCTTTTCCACCTATACATCCCGGCTTTTCCGTCAGGAACTGGCACAGGATACGATCACCCTGCATTATACCTTAAGCGATCCAAAGACTTATGGTTTTAAAAATATGTCCGCCTCATTAGGCGATTTTACATATGCTTCCTTTCAGAAAAGGATTCAGGATCTGAAAGACCAGCAGGTCTCTTTGCAGAATTTTCTGGATCAGGATCTAAGTGAACAGGATGCCATGACCGCCGAACTTCTGGACTGGTGGCTTACCGGTCAGATAGAGATGGAAGATTTCTATTATTTTCAGGAGCCGCTGGGACCAACACTTGGTGTACAGGCACAGCTTCCGGTACTGCTGGCAGAATTTGCTTTTCGGAAAGAAGCCGATGTTGATCTTTATCTGGATCTGCTAAAACAATTGCCCGATTATTTTGCACAGATTATAGATTTTGAGCGTGAAAAAGCCTCCCACGGTATGTTCTTAAATGGAGAATCCCTGGATCAGATCCTTGCCCAGTGTAATGCCATGCTGACAGTCGATGAGCATCATTTTCTTATCACATCCTTCTCTGACCGGTTGCGGGACTGCTCTTTTGTAAGCGACAGCCACCGGACTGCCTACGAAATCCGCAATCGGCAGATTATTAACGATTGCGTAGTTCCCGCCTACCAGTCTCTGATTACTTCTCTGGGCCAATTACGTTCAACACAGAATCAGGCACTGGGGCTTTATCACACTCCCGGCGGTCTCTCCTATTTTGAGCACCTGCTGAAATACACCGTAGGAACGGATCTTACAATCTCCCAGATCAGCCGTCTGCTGGATGATCAGATGGAGACCGACTATGAGACAGTCTATGCGGCGATTGAAGAGGGGATCGATCTGTTGGAGCATGATTCTGTCGCAACGGCAGACTCTGATACAGCGACCTCAAGTGCTTCTGGCGACATGGCTTCTGCACAGACTGCCTCCGACGCTTCCAGCCCGCTCTATATCCTTCTTGACCTTCAAAAAAAGATCAATGAAGATTTCCCAATGCCTCCAGATACAAATTTTCAAGTTAAGACAGTTCCAGACTCTCTGGCGCCTTACCTAAGTCCCGCCTTTTATCTGACACCACCAGTGGATGCCACTCAGGAAAATACCATTTACATCAATCCTTCACAAAATACGGATGGGATCACGCTGCTCACCACACTGGCTCATGAAGGTTATCCTGGTCATCTCTATCAGCATACCTTTGAACAACTGGATTCCTATGATCCGATCCGAAGCCTTATCTATGTGGGCGGCTACACAGAAGGCTGGGGATTATACAGTGAACTCTATGCCTATGATTTTCTTGATATGAATAAGACCAAGGCAAATGCCCTGAGGGCATTATCCTCTCTGAACTATGCCATCTGCGCAAGCCTGGATCTGTCCGTACACGGCATGGGCTGGAACGAGGCACAATGCGTCAGTTACCTTGCTTCCTTCGGGATCACCGACACCACACAGATCCACAAGCTCTATCTGCAGCTTCTGGAAGAGCCAGGCAACTATCTGAAATATTACCTTGGTTACCTGGAAATCTGCAAACTAAAAGAGAGCGCTCTCGCACTCTCTTCTAACTGGTCTTTATATGATTTTCATAACTGGTTCCTGACTACCGGACCGGCTCCATTTTCCATTCTCACCGAACACTTAGAGGACCTTGAAATATCCCCGAAGCTTCTCAAGCGCATGAGCCAGGACTTCCATCTCCTGTCCGTCCAGCCCTTCCATGACGGTCGAAACCATTTTCTGATGAAACGCCGCATGCTTCTCGTAGGCTGACAACCCTTTATCTGTCAGTGACAGAAGCACCACTCGCTTATCCTGTGCACTGCGGACACGAGACACATACCCTTTTTTTACCAGGCTGTTCATCGCGATCGTCAGGGTGCCTACCGTGACAGAGAGTTCTTTTGCAATCGATGACATGTTTTTCGGTGTTCCCATACCGATGGCCTCGATCACATGCATATCATTATTTGTAAGATCTTTGAACTCATCCGTAATGATTGCCTTCTCTTCCAGTTCCCATATTTCATTGATCAGACTGACCAGTGTCTGATTGATCATCTTATATGCATCATCCATTCCCATCTTCTGTAATTTCCTTCACTTTAACTCTTCATTCTTTACTCTTATTCTTTATTATACCCTTTCTGGTATCAGAGAATCAATAACTTCTTTTACAGTTTCCAGATGAGTTGCCTGATATGCATACGCTCCACAGAAAAGTAACGCATCATCTATCTTTCCTTTTGCCGCATTGATCAGTGCCTGAGTGATACAATACGGCGTGGTTCCCGGATTACAATGCTTCAGACACTGAAAACAATGCG
>OIXG01002560.1_pt1 | contig 13459 bp, 17 predicted proteins | sample 1587731 | NCBI WGS metagenome assembly OIXG01 (sample SAMEA3888908, study PRJEB22519) | human gut metagenome | biome: human gut; feature: human-associated habitat; material: faeces | place: Denmark | collected 2010
GGACATAGGCGAAGGGGTTATAGTGCATCGACTTTTTGAAGTTGATGGTGTTCAGAACTTTTACCTTATAACCATTTTTCAGCATGGCCTGCCCACATTCAAGCACGATTGTACCTTTCGGATCGGTTACGACATAGGAACTATGGCATTGCAGGAGGTTCGGTTTCAGCCAAAATCTCGTTTTGCCAGAGCCGGAGCCGCCGACCACCAGCACATTTTTGTTCCGGGCGTTCTTGGGGTCAGGTGGACGATTGCTCATCATCAGACGTTCCGTTTTTGTCAGGATGATGTTATCGGCAAACTTGGGAGCCTGAAAAGGCTCAATATCCTTGGCGGTGCCCCATCGTGCAGAGCCGTACTCCATTCCATGACGGTACTTCTTTGCATTTTTACTCCGCAAATATACGGCGAGCCGTAACCCTGCGCCGCAGGAAAAGCCAATAAGCAAATCCAGCGGATGCAGGCTGGGCAGAGGGTTTGCAAACGCCATCGGGATGGTGCCCATCATAGACATAATGCGTTCGCCCAGTTCTTTTCCCTCGGCAAGCCGCCACGCTTCACCAAAATTTGTTGCCACCAGTCCCAGCAGAAGATAAGGCAGATACAGCGCCAGCAGCTTTGTCAGCTTTTTCGTGGTCACAGTCCACGCTCCTGTTCCTTGTGCCGGACTTTGCCGGGGAGTTCTGCCGCCGCCTGCACCAGTTCCTGCAACCGTGCCAGCACAGAGGGGCGTTTGTCCTTGTTGAGCAGGAATGCCGAATATTCCTTGAAAGCCGAATGGAAGGCTTCTGCGTCCGGGGCTTTGAAAAAGACCAGATACCGGGGCGGCACCTCGGAGGTGTCCTTGCGGATGGCGTAGTCGATGCCGTACTTTTTGGCATAGCGTTCCAGCCCGCGGATGCCGGTCTTGCTAATCTCCACGCTGGACACACCATGGTTTTGCCGCAACAGGGTGCGGACACTTTGTTTACCTTGAGATGCCTTGGACTGATACAGCCGAAACGCCGCTTTTACCGCCCGGAGGACAGTCTGGGCAGACAGCTTTGTGGTGGAGATCATAATGTTGAATGACTTCTGTTCGATTTCTTCCTGCACTGCCATCACCTCCCGTGCAGCAGGGTGATTTTAGCGGTCATGCTCTGCCGGGGGCTTGGTGCGGGGCTTTTCTGTGGGCGGTTCATCAGGCACCGGCAGCACCAGCAGACGGTTGCCCAGTTTCAGAAAGGCTTCTGGCTGATGAAAAAGTTGTTCGTACTTTTGCGCCATCTCCGGGGTCAGGGATGCAAAATCCTCCTCGCCCAGACCCACCACGAGAAAAGTCCCGGCTACGGCATCATACATTTCTCCGTTTTCATCCCGAAGGGCACGGTTCAACGGCAGTCCCATGAGCTTGCCGTCATCGTTGTAGACGATGGCAACCGGATCTTCAAACGGGTAGCTTGCGCCGATGGAACCGCCCACTGCCTGTTGCAAGGCTTTCAGATCGTTATCAATCTCGACCTGCTGCGGATGCTGTCCCGGCGCAATTTTCAGCACCGACAAGGTGTTTTCAGCCATGCGAATTCTCCTTTCCGTTCAGTCCGATCTCACCGCTCCGTGCCGCCTGCATCAGAGCCGCCACGAAGAAGCCGAAAAAGGTACCTGCTTCAAAAAATGCGATACCGATAAAAAAGTTCAGCATGGCATACCTCAGTCGATGCAGATGCAGGGCAGCTTCTGGTCGTCAGCCATCAGGGTGATGCTGTGGCTTTCCAGATACTTCTGGAACAGGTAGACCTCATCAATGGTCAGCGAGATGACCTCGCTGTCCATGTTGGTGCGGACCAGAATCACCGGGCCGGTCAGGTAGTGCTTGCCGCCCATCTTCAGCACCTGCGCCGGGTTGTAGCAGAGCAGCAGCGAGGTGTTGGGAAGGTTCAGGCAAGCATCATCCTCCTCAAAGCAGGGCAGGATGCCGGGAGCCTCATCCAGCGTGATGACGGTCAGCTCCATATCCGGGGCAATGGCTGCGAGGTAGACCTCGCCGCCCCGGTTTGCCGCCAGTGCAGCGCAGATACGCACGTCAATGGTGATTTTCTCGGAGCGGATGGTACAGGTAGCGTTGTTTTTCATAGGCGTTTCTCCTTTTGTTTGCAAAAGAAAAAGACCCCATCGGGTCTTGCGTTACGGTATAAGTCAGCGTTCGTTCTGCCGCTGCTGTTTTCGCTGCCACTGTTCCAGCAGCTTGATGATAGTGTCCTCCATCTGTTTCGGGGTGTAGCTGCGCGGGAAATACTTCCGCAGGGTGTCGTTTTTGATGACCACTTTGTCCAGCTCGTCCTTTTTCTCTTCTCCCATGACCGCAAAGGCAACGTCATACGAGAAGTGCCCTTCCTGCGCCAGCTTTTTAAGCCGCTGCGCTTGGGAAAGGGACGGTGCATTCTGGGTGTCGTTCATTGCTTCCAAAAAATCCCGCTGTTGGTTCGTGTCGAGATACGACAGCTCCACAGCGGGATTGAAGGCAATCTTCTTTTCATCCACCATGTCCAGCAGTTCCGGGATAAGGCTGGTCAGGCGGATAAAACGCTGGATTTGCTTATAACTTTCGCCTGTTCCTTCAGCAACAACCTCTGTACTGCGTTTCCCGAAATAATGTGGGACAACTTGTCCCACATTTTTTGGTCGTCCAACAGTTCGTTCGATTGCCTCTAGCTTCATTTTGTAGGCGAAAGCCCTTTCACTGGGCAGGATGTTCTCTCTTTGGAGGTTTGAATCCACCATGAGCAAAACAGCGGCATCATCATCCATTTGACGGACGACGACAGGCAGGGTTTCCAGCCCGGCAAGCTGTGCAGCGTACTGACGGCGGTGCCCGGAGATGATCTCATAGCCGTCACCGTCCGGGCGAGGGCGGGCAATCAGCGGAGCCAGCACACCGTACTGTGCGATACTCTCCACCGTCCGGGTCATGGCTTCATCGTCCAGCACCTTGAAAGGGTGGTTGGTGAAGGGGTGCAACGCATCAATGGGAATCTGCTGCACCTGTTCCCGTTGCTCCTCCTGTCGTTTTTCCTCGGTGGAGAACAGGTCATCTAGCCCTTTCAGAGCTAAGTTTCCGCTGTCGATCGGCATCCGCCTGCACCTCCTTCGTCAGAGATTTATAGGCTTCTGCCACCTTGCCTTTGGGATCATAGGCAAAGATGCTTTTGCCTGCCGCACTGGTTTCTGCCGCACGGACGGAGCGGGGGATGGTCTGGTCAAACACCTTCAGGTGCTTCCCGTATGCCTGACGAATTAGATTGCTGATCTGTTTTCCGTAGTTGGTGCGGTTGTCGGTCATGGTCAGCAAGATACCCTCGATTTTCAGCTTCGGGTTGATCTGCCGCCGAACCTTCTGCACGGTCTGCAAAAGTTGCTCCAAGCCTTTTGCAGACAGGTACTGTGCCTGCACAGGAATCAGAGCAGCGTCTGCTGCCGCCAATGCGTTAATGGTCAGTATCCCCAACGAGGGCATACAGTCCAGCAGAATAAAATCGTACTCCCGTTTGGCACTGTCCAGCACCTGCTTGAGCATCTTCTCCCGGTTCATACTGTTCACGAGGGCTACTTCCAGCCCTGCCAGTTCGATGTTTGCCGGGATCAGGTCAACGCCCTCCGCATGGTGAAGAACACCCTCACCGGGCTGGATGGGCTGGTCGTTCATGGCTTTTGCCATCAGGGTGGAAAGAGTGGTGGGCAGTTCATCGGGCTGCTGCCAGCCCATGCTGATGGTCAAGCTGCCCTGCGGGTCGGTATCCACCAACAGGACTTTTTTGCCCTCCATTGCCAACCCGATGCCCAGATTTTCACAAGTGGTGCTTTTCCCAACACCGCCTTTTTGATTGGTGACTGCGATAATCGTAGCTTTCTTTGCGATAACATCACCCCGCCTTCGGTGAACCGCGCGCAAAGTCGTGGTTCGTCTTGTTCTGATAGTAGAGGTTCATGGTGGTGGGCGCATTGTAGAGCATCGCCAGCAGATACTGCTTCATGTTCCGCACCGGGGCGGTGTTCTCTGCCAGAGAATCCAGCACAAAACGGATGTGGTCGGCATTCAGCTTTTTTAGTCGGCTGCGTACCACCTCGGTGGGCTTGTCATCTCCGGCAATCCGCAACATCTTGCGTTTGGTGGAACAGGTGTCCACAAGCAAGTCTACGATCTGGTAGATGGTGTCCTCATCGTCCGGGCAGAGCCGGAGCAGGAGGTCCACCTCCAAAGACTGATAAAAATAATCCTCAAGCTGCTCCCGGATGCCCCCGGAATAGATAGGGTCAGGATCGTTCCACTCAGTTTTATTCTTATCAGTCTTATTTGCTTGCGGTTTTGGCTGCTCCAGAATTGCGCTTTCGGCAGCACCTGAATTGCTGTTTGGGCAATTCTGTACTTGCGCTTTTGGCAGTCCAGACGAAAAGTCCTTGACGTAGATCAAGCTGGGTCTGCCCAGACCACGGCGTTTACGCTCGATGAGGTCGGTGTCCTCCAGTTCCCGGAACAGCTTGACCGCCTTGTGTTCGGCACAGCAGAGGGATTCCTGCACTTCCCGGACGGTGTAGATGGATATACACCCGCCCTTGCTCGTCCAGCCAGCCGTTCTTTGCGGACAGGCTCATGCGGTCCAGCAGGATGCCGTACAGTGTCCGGGCATCCGTGGAGAGCTGCCGGAAGCGGCTATCCTGAAAGAGTGCTTTCGGGATGCGGAAATAGGAGAACAATTCGCCTGACTGACCATAGAAGTAGTCCAGCGTCATTTGGTGTGACCTCGGATTTTCAACTGTATGGGTGTATTCATGTGGAAAAATACCTCCTTTTTGTGATATGGAAAATTTTTTGAAGTTCCATTTTTGAGAAAAAATGGATGGAAAAAAGGTGAAAAAATGCGTTGTAGTTTGTCCCGAAAACTGCAAAAGCAAAAATGTGTTATTTTCTGAAAATATTACGAAAGGGATAAAAAACTGAATGCTTGAAAAAATAAATAACGTAAATGTGCGTTTTCTTGTGCTCTCTGTTTATAAAGTGCAGAACAGGCTGCTATCAAAAATCCCAGAAAGTAAGATTGTTGCATGAAGATGCACTAATCGTGCAAAACATGGGAAGATAAACGTATGATAAACCCTCCCCGGTGAAACTGAATGGTTTTGCCGGGGAGGGTTTTAGTTTTAAGAGGAGAAAAAGTATGAAGAAAAGAAAAATTGATCCACTTGAAGAAATTATGAGTAATCCGTATTATCAACTACGTGATGATTATAACTATGCAGAAAAGGTGAAGGGGACTATTAGTTTTGGGCAATATAGCATGAAATATTGGGCATTAGAACGGGATATAGTCCTTGATGGAACAAAAAGTGAAATTACAGAAGAGAGATTCGTAAAGGCTATAATGGATGCACGAAAAGAAGGAGAAATATTAAATGATGAAGATGAGGTAAATGGAGCAAGAAAAATAAGAAGAAAAGTAATAAGTCATCTAAATATAATTTTTTGCGGAAAAGCAAAATGCAAAAGCCAAATTAAAATCGGAATAAATACGCAACTTACATTAAAAAATATAGTTTTCTTTAATTGGATTTTGAAAATAAACGGCAAAACGCTTGCAAAAACCATTGAAAGGATAGAAGGCAAAAAGAATGAGTTGATAACAAAAATTAGTGAATCCAGAGGTAAAACAAAGACGGTGGAAGATTATTATAGGGAACTTCTAGTTCGGGGATTAAACTCGTTAAAGGAAAATGAAATTAGTCCAAAACTTGTGGAAAAGAGAATAAAGGAACTTTATCCAGACATAAAGGAAGAACCTAAAAGTGAGATAGAAGATAGTCAAAAATTTGAGGGCTGGCCGATAATTTGGCGGCTTGGAGATGAACTTTTTGACATGGAGATGAAATATCCGCATTCAGAATGGGTGTACCAAACGATTTATCAGGACATACTGGAAAGTTTATCAAGATGCCATGAAGAGATTGAAAAGTGTGCTGATAAATTTTATGAGGCAAAGTGTAGAAAAGAAGGAAAGAAAGTAGAAGAGTAAAGATATTTTAAAATACGTTGAGGCCGAGAAAGTTAGGAGTTTCCAACTTTCTCGGCCTCAACGTATTTTTGTATAATTTGATTTTTAAAATATGAATAAACCATGAATGAAATACGCCCAAAATTTACGAAAAAGAGCTTTGAGCGGCCTAGGAGACAGAATAGGGTCATGATAAACTACTATTGCGAACGAAGTGGCCACTTCGAAACACAAAATAATTGATTTGTGAGGTATTTTACTATGACACAGAATGAATATGACAAGTGGTATCGGGAACTCAACGAAGCTCAGAAAGAAGCTACGGATGAGTTCTTTGCTTGGAAGGAGAAAGCATCTAAGGGTAAGGACTGTTATGCAGATATTGGGATTACCAGGATAAATGGGAAGGCTGAGGTTGCTCTTCGGGAAGGTGAGTATATTTCGCCGTTCAGAGGTTTCCAAATGAGCTTGAAACAGAATGGGAGGATTTTGTCAAGCTGTAATTGGAGATGTGAGGATGGAGTAGAAAAATTTCCGCTTCTGTTCAGCACAAAAACATTCAAATCTGGAAAAATAGCTGCCGGTATTTTTGTCCGAGACGGAGCAATGCAATCTCCGATTATACTTGGATGCCCGGACGATTTTGAACCGGATGCTTTCTATGAGGTGTTTGTACATGCTTGGGGAGCGGAAATGGGCTATCTTTGGGAGGGAGACGGAAAGATTCAGGGATTAACAAGAATCGACTATCTGCTCTCTGGTAATCTGGGAGAAACGCAGAATCCCATCGAAAAATTGGTCGAGCAGATGTACTTCCAGAAGACCACTTCGGAGGAAACCAACCATGAGTAATATGTATGGAAAGGACAAATTCCATGACAGGCAAAAAGCGGTATTACAGAAGTCCGCTCAAAAAATTGAGAATGATTCGGGTTGGTCACAGGATAATTTTTTGAGGGGATATGCTGAAGAAATTCTTCCGGCATCAGGAGCCGAGCTATCCTTTGGCGAACTTTGCGCAATAGGGGAGCAAGTTGAACAAGAGGCCGCTTTTTCTGCAAAGGAGGCGATGCGCAACAAAATCAAGGCAAGACGAGATGCTGAACGATATAAGTCAACAGGCACGGACAGCGAACAACGGACTCCTAATCCGTTTGAAGATTCTAGCGCAATAGCTACAGAATCTCCGAAAAATGAGGACACATTAAATACAATGAGGAAACACGCCGATGCCCAACCGACAAAATCGGCTGGGATAAAAACCTCAAAAAAACAGTCCCTTGTCGAAACGACAAGGGAACTAAAAAAGTATATCCATATCATTTCCTGTGGAGGTGTGCTGTATTACCACAATGAATATTACTACACACAGCTGGATTCAAAGCAGTTAATCAAGTTGTATCGTCAGAATGTGGACTATGAACTCAATAATGAATCTAGCCTACGTGGGTATAAGGATCTCTACGATTGCCTCGTAACAGATCCCCAAATTGAGTGCAGCGAACCGGAAGATGAACCGATTTATGCACCTTTGGAAAATGGAATCCTTGACCTTATGGAGTGGAAACTTTATCCACACAGCCCGGATCAAATAACCTTTACCTGTATTAAGGCAAAATATGATCCGCAGGCAAAGTGCCAGATATTTGAGGAATACTTGCAGCGAGTCACAGGTGGGGATTCCCTGCTGTCGGAGAGAGTTTGGATGGCAATCGGGTATTTGCTTATCTACCCTGCACGGGGAAAGTTCTTTATTTTCATGAAGGGTATCGGAAATAGCGGCAAGAGCGTTTTGGGAAGCTTTATCCGACGCCTGTACCCCAAAGAATCCATCAGCAGTATTAGACTTAAGCAAATGAAGAATGAATTTGGAATGTCTTCGTTGGCCAACGCTGTAATCAATTTTGACATGGATATGCCAAGTTCAAAAATTGATGAGGAGGCAGCTTCTCGATTGAAGCAGATTACAGGAGGCGATTCAATCAATGTTCCACGCAAATTTCGTGATGATGCGTTGCTGGAAAGGCGCATTAAGTTTGTCTTTTCTAGTAATCATCCGATTATCATCGACGGAGAAGATGATGCACTCCTAAAACGTATCATATATCTGCCTTTTAATTATGCAATCCCGGATGACCAGCAAGACCCGGATTTGGGAGACAAAATTTGGAAAGAGCGAGATGCGATTGCTACAAAAGCCCTGCGCTATGCGCGGAAACTTGTGAAACTCAATTACATCTTCCCAGAAATTCCCCAGATGGACAACGCAAAGTGCATTGTGAGAGACTCTATTGCGAAAACCGTAGGAAAATTTGTACAGGAAAGCTGCGATAAGAGCGAGTCGAAAGCAGTGACTGCTACAGAAGACCTGTATAATGCTTACTCAGACTATTGCAAGGAGAAGAATATGTGGGCGTGTAGCCAAAAGGCATTCACGAAAGAACTCACCCAAATGAAGATAGAGCATACTCGTTTCCGGTGTACAGGAGAGGATATGATTGCCCGAAAGAATCCGGTATCTGCTTTCAAAGGAATCAAGCTCCGTCCGTAACTTCTGATTCTTCGATGATACGTTATACCTCTGACTCTAAGCACCATAAGCGATAACCAAGGGAGGTATCACAATGCTGGAAATTGACGAAAAGGCGATGGCCTATTGTCTGGTGGAAGCTCTCTTTGCAGCAGGAGTAATCAACCTGCCCACTTATCAGAACTTCCTTCGGATGAAGCGTGAGCAGGAGGAAGAACCGCCTGCAAAGGCTTCGTAAACAACAGAGAAAGGCTCTGGTGGAGGATTCTGCCAGAGCCTTTCTTTTTATCCGAAAAAGCAAGAAAATGGAGGTAAAAACATGCGAGTAGCAGTATATGCTCGTGTCTCAACAGAGCATGAGGCGCAAATCAATGCGCTGGAAAATCAGTTGGAGTGGTATAAAATCGAATGTTCCCGGCATTCGGACTGGGAAATCGTGGAGGTCTACGTAGACCAAGGCATCACCGGAACACAAGCACAGAAGAGGCCAGAGTTTTTGCGTATGATGGAGGATGCAAAGAAAGGTAAATTTGACCTTATCATTACCCGTGAGGTGAGCCGATTTGCACGAAATACGGTGGATGCTTTGTCCTATACGCGCCAGATGAAGGCTATGGGCGTGGATGTGCTTTTTATCAATGACGGTATCAACACGGCTGCCGATGATGGCGAACTCCGACTGTCGCTCATGTCTTCCATGGCACAGGATGAAAGCCGCAAAATCTCAGAACGTGTGAAGGCAGGGCAGAAAATCAGTCGGGAAAGGCACATTCTGTATGGCAACGGAAACATCTTGGGATTCCGCAGGGAGAATGGAACTTATGTTCCCGAACCGGAACAGGCTGAAACGGTAAGGTTGATTTTCCAGATGTATTCGAGTGGTGAAGTCGGCCTACAGAAAATAGTCGCAGAGTTATATCGTCTTGGACGGTTGGATGCGGGAGGTCATGTTTCGTGGGACGCTTCCAAGGTGAGTCGTGTCCTGCACAATGCAACATATAAGGGATGCATTTGCTATAATAAATCCCATAGTGACGGCTACTTGACGCAGAAGCGTATCAAAAATCTGGATGAAAGCAGCTACATCTATGTGAAAGGGGATTTTGAGCCATTGGTTTCGGAAGAAATGTGGGAGAGATGCCAGCAGATTTTGGCATCGAGATCAGCACGAGTAATCGATGAAAACGGAAAAAAGCACAAGTACATGAGAAATACACCAAAATCGGTCTGGACGGCAAAATTGCGTTGCAGCTGTGGTGCAGGATTTATTCAGTTCAAGTGGCGTGTGAACCGGGATGGTGCTGTAATTCATGGATTTCAGTGCTACCGCCGTACACGCAGGCCGAGCATCAGCTACTTGCAGGAGCATGGCCTTGATTTGAGCATCAGCTGCCAAATCAAGGCTATCAGTGAGTGGAAGCTGGACTTGATGGCGGCAAAGGTGTTTGAACATCTCACATTTGACAAGGGAAAGACAGTCAAAGAGGTCTATAAAATCCTGAGCCGCTGCATGGCAGAGGAAAAGACGGTTCGTATTTCCAGAAAGGCAATGCTGGAAAAGAGCATCGCTAAGCAGAGAGAGCGGCTGGACAAGTATATTGACCTGTGTGCAGACGGCATCATCACCAAACAGGAACTTATGGAACGTCGCAAAGGCTTAGACAACCAGATCGCAGATCTGCAATCCCAGTATGAGAGCGTAGAACAGGAGGATGAACGCAGTGGAGCGCTGGACATGAATCTGATCTCGCAGAAGCTGGATGAATGGCAGCGGGCATCAAAGAACGATGTTGATCGGGAGCTTATCAACAGCTGTGTGGCGCAAATCACGCCTTTGACAAATGAAGAATTTCGCTGGGCACTCGACTTTCAGATGTCAGAGGTACGGGCGAGAAACGCCGCAGCATATACGATGGATGGCTTTGTAGAGATGGCACGCTTTTCGATTTCCTTTGAGGAGGCAAAGGCTTTTAAGGCATCCCGAAATCAGGGAATCCGCAAAAATGAATGGCAGGATCTCACGGTGGTTGTGGGAATCTGGTCGAAAACTCAAAAGTAGGAGGCTGTGTCGGCTGTGCCGGTTGTGTCAGAGATTTTCAAAACAAGTTTTATTATATCCTTATATCTCCACCCATAAAACACCTGAAAGACACGAAAACATAAGACTGATTCGCAAAAACACGGACACAGCGGACACACTTGGTACAAGTTAGGCGTATCTGAAGCAGATATAATGATATATTATACCCTTGGATAGAAAGACCAGTAAGCAACCACATCAGCTTACTGGTCTTTGATTTTTACAGAAAAACGGAGGAAAAATCAATGGCAGAAATCTTTGAAAAAGTATTGGTGGAGGTGATGAAAGCAGTCGGAAAAGGTGCTGCGAAAATCATTGTCTGGACGGCTCATCAAATCGAAAAGAAATAAGATAATCAAAAATTTTGGAGGTAAAGATTATGTCCGCAAATGTTGAAACGATGTTCTCTGTCCGTGAGACCCCTTGGCACGGCCTTGGCCGGATCATCATGGATGCCCCTGCAAGCCGTGAAGCCTTGGAACTGGCCGGTCTGGATTGGCAGGTGGAAAGCCGTAATATCTATTCCGACACAGGTGCTATGATCCCCGGCTATCGCGCAAATGTCCGCAGCACCGATGATGCTGTTCTGGGTGTGGTGTCTGACCGCTACCGCATTGTGCAGAACGAAGAAGCATTCCAATTCACCGATGACTTGCTTGGTGAGGGTGTCACCTATGAAACCGCAGGCTCTTTACAGGGCGGCAAGAAGGTATGGATGCTGGCGAAGCTGCCGGAGAAGTACATCATCGCCGGAGATGAAGTAACCCCATATCTTGTGCTCTTTAACAGTCACGATGGCAGTTCTGGTGTAAAAGTCGCTATGACCCCGGTTCGTGTGGTCTGCCAGAACACCCTGAATCTGGCTCTGGGTACTGCAAAGCGCATCTGGACTGCCCGCCATACCGAAAATGTTCTGCTCCGGGTGCAGGATGCCCGTGAGACCTTACAGCTTGCCAACAGCTACATGGGGGAGCTGGGCAAAGGTATCCATGAGCTGACCACCATCAAGCTGTCTGACCGCAAGGTGCAGGAGTTTATCAACGAGTTCTTCCCCATCACGGAAGACTTAACCGATGGTCAGCGGAAGAACAACCTGCGCTTGCAGGAAGATTTGAAGGCTCGCTATTATAATGCACCCGATCTGGAATGGGTCGGCAAAAACGGCTGGCGGTTCGTGAACGCTGTTTCCGACTTTGCTACCCATGCAGACCCCATCCGTAAAACTCGCAACTACAACGAAAATCTGTTCCTGCGCACCGCAGAGGGCAATCCCATGATCGACAAGGCTTACAAGATGGTGCTGGCAGCAGCCTAAAGGAGTGAACTATGAATGATGTGAGCAACCGGGCTGTCCGGGAATTTTCTGAGTTCCTTGACCGCATCGAAATCAATTTTCCAAAACCTACCTGCACCACAGCATACGAGATCACGATGAAAAGCACCATCGTCAGTGCCCTGATTACGCTGGACACCGAAAAGCAGATGGACGAGCGTTTCTGGAACCATCTCCGGGTGCAGCGGAATATTCTGGATTTCCTGTATGCCCTCTGGCTGGATGATGACCGTACCTTGGTAGACGAGTTTTCCACCATTATCAAAGACTTGGTGGAATATGATTTCTCCATTGTAGAAGAACAGATGAAAGAGAGGTTGAACATTGCATGAAAAGGCTTGTATCTACATTGAATTTACCCAAAGAAGATTGGCTCCGTTACCGCAAATGCGGCATTACCGGCACGGATGCCGGAGCTATCCTTGGCCTGAATCCCTACCGTTCGGCATTTCAGGTTTACCACGATAAAATCAGCGATACCATTGAAAATATCGACAACGAAGCCATGCGGCAGGGTCGTGATTTGGAGGATTATGTGGCGCAGCGGTTCTCCGAAGAAACGGGTTTTAAGGTGCGCCGTGCAAACGCTATCTACCAGAGCGAGGAACATCCGCTGCTTCTGGCAGACTTTGACCGCCTGATCGTTGGACAGAAGGCCGGGCTGGAGTGCAAGACAGTCTCGCCGTTTTCTGCGGACAAATGGGCAGATGGCAAAATCCCGGCTCACTATCTGGCGCAGGTTGACCACTACTTAGCCGTCAGCGGTTTCGACTGCTGGTATGTGGCGGCTCTGATTTTCGGCAGAGAGCTGGTGATCCACAAAATCGTGACGGATAAGCAAGTGCTTTCTGATCTCATTGATGAGGAAGAACGTTTCTGGACGAACCATGTTGTGCCCCAGATTCCCCCTGCACCTAACGGTTGCGAGTGTGACACCCAGCAGATCAACCAGATGTATGAGGTGGATAACCGGGATAAGACCGCTGACCTGAGTGCTCTGCATGGACTTCTGGATAAGCGGCAGGAGCTTTCCGACCAAATCGAGCAGATGGAACAGGAGAAAACGGCCATCGAGCAGCAGGTCAAGCTGCAAATGCAGGATGCTGCCTATGGCACAGCACCGGGCTATAAGGTATCGTGGGTATCTTCCGAAAGCAAGCGTGTGGATTCCCAACGCCTGCGGAAAGAGCAGCCGGATATTTTCAACCAGTACAGCAAAAATGTAAGCAGTCGCAGGTTCACCATCATTCATGCGGCATAATTGTATGGCGGCAGGGAGCAACTTCTCTGCCACCTTTTTTCTTGGAGGTTTATTATGGCTACGGAAAATCCATTCGTAAAATTATTTGCTATCGACTTCAAAGATCATCTGGAAGTCAAAAAGTCCGGCAGCACGGAACTGAAATATGTAAGCTGGGCGTATGCCTGGGCAGAGGTGAAGAAGCTGTATCCCGCTGCCAGCTACGAGGTCAAGAAATTCAACGGCCTGCCCT
>OIXG01002571.1_pt1 | contig 13428 bp, 9 predicted proteins | sample 1587731 | NCBI WGS metagenome assembly OIXG01 (sample SAMEA3888908, study PRJEB22519) | human gut metagenome | biome: human gut; feature: human-associated habitat; material: faeces | place: Denmark | collected 2010
GTTATGCTATTGACTCTAGAAAGCTGCAGAAGGAACTCGGCTGGGAGCCATCTCTCCAGTTTGAGGAGGGTATCGAGGAAACCGTGAAATGGTATCTCGATAACCAGGAATGGATGGATAATGTAACATCGGGTGATTACCAGAAGTACTACGACAACATGTATTCAAACCGATAATAGCTTTTGGCGTAATCGAAACATGTTTCTATTGTAACCGGTGCATGTCTCTATTGTAACCGGTGCAAGAGGTTCTGTTTTGTATATTGAATCAGGAAGTCCTGTATTTGTTTATAACAGCAAATGCAGGACTTTTTGGTTTTATGGCAATTAAAATGCAGTAAAAATATTATTATTTCTTAATTTTTTATGCTTTATGTCGAAGAAAACTGAAAACTAGAAAATATTTTTCTATCTTTGCAGCCTTAATGATATATAAAAGAAACAGATATGAAGAAAATAATGTTATCAGGCATCGTTATGGCGGTTGCTACCCTGTCGTGCCTTCCCGTTAAGGGACAGGAAAAGGTGGTTCCTTTTAAATATGGTAATATGGACCACTGGGTAATCAGGAATATCAAAGAATCAGGCATTATCGGAGGAAATCAGAAAACAGTTTATGCCGTTGGGCCTAATATGACTATCAATGGTAATATTCCTTATACCAATAAGGGTGGTTCGCCTTGGGGTTCCTCTAATGTCCTGGCACATGTATCGGGCATCTATAAGACGAATAACTCTGTGTTTCGTGATAAACATGGTAGTGGATATTGTGCCAAACTGGTAACCCATATTGAGAAAGTAAAAGTGCTGGGACTCATCAATATCAAGGTCTTGGCAGCCGGTTCTCTCTTTCTGGGTAATGTTCGTGAACCGATAACAAGTACCAAGGATGGTCCTAAAGCCATCAACTGGGGTATACCATTCACCGCACGTCCTAAGGCTTTGCGCTTTGATTATAAGACATCTCTCCCTCATGCAGCCAATCGTATCAAGCAAAATGGATTTAGCGGAGCCTCTACGGTTGCAGGTCGAGATCATGCTATAGCTGTGCTCTATCTGCAGAAACGGCATGAAGATGCTAAGGGAAATATAACAGCTAAACGTGTGGGTACGATGGTAGTCAGATTCGGAAAGAGTACCGATAGATGGGTGGAAGATGCTACCTATACAATCCATTATGGCGATATCCGCCACATGGCAGGTTATCAGGCTGCTACTATGGGACTGCGATCCACTGACTATGCCCGTAACAGCAAGGGTAAGAGTGTGCCGGTAAAAGAAGTAGGATGGGCGAGTGCTAACGAAAAGCCTACTCATCTGATTCTTCAGTTCTCCTCATCCGATGGTGGAGCCTATATCGGAACTCCAGGCAATACCTTGTGGATTGATAATGTAGCATTAGTGTATTAAAATAATAAAATCGACAAAATGAAGCATATTCTGACAATACTTATTATGATGTTGGCATTGGGCAGCTATGCCTCTGAGCCTTCTGTAACCGATAGTATCTCATCTGCAGAGAAGGTGGATACGATGGCTTTACATGCCGGGAAATCATGGGTGAACCGGATTCTTGACTACTTTAATGATTCCAACAAAAACAAGAAGCATAAGCGTTTCGATTTTAGTGTGATAGGTGGCCCTCATTATGCCTCTGATACCAAGTTTGGATTGGGATTGGTGGCAGCAGGACTATACCGTACTGATCCGAATGACAGTATTCTTCCTCCTTCTAATGTCTCGCTTTATGGTGATGTCAGTTCTGTAGGTTTCTACATGTTGGGTGTTCGTGGTAACCATATTGCTCCTAAAGGAAGATATCGCATCGATTATCACCTTTATTTCTATTCTTTTCCCTCTGATTTTTGGGGAATAGGCTATGAGATGGGCGATAACGATGCTAATAAGAGTGACATGAAGCGTTGGCAGGCTCAGGCTGAAGTTAGCTTCCTGTTTCGTGTAGCAGATAATTTCTATATCGGACCGATGGCGAGTTATGACTATGTAATAGGTAAACATATTGAGCGTCCGGAATTACTGCAAGGCATGGATCAGCATACTTGGAATGTAGGAGCTGGCGTTTCTCTGGTATATGATAACAGAGATAATCTTACGAATCCACATCGTGGTATCTTTCTGAATATCAATCAGATGTTCAGACCTGGATTTATGGGAAATGATTATGCTTTCAGTACGACGGCATTTCGTTTTGATGCCTATCAGCGACTGGGTAAGGGAACGATTCTTGCCGAGGACATTGGGGCTAACCTCAACTTTGGTAATCCTTCGTGGGGAATGATGGCTGAATTGGGTGGTACTCATTCCATGCGTGGCTATTATGAAGGCCGTTATCGCGATAAACATTCTCTGGAAGCTACGGTTGAGTTGCGCCAACATGTATGGAAGCGTAATGGCATCGTAGTGTGGGTTGGAGCAGGAACCATCTTCCCAAAATTCTCGGCATTGCGCTCTAAACAGATTTTGCCGAATGCCGGTGTGGGTTATCGCTGGGAATTTAAGAAGAATGTGAATGTACGTCTGGATTATGGATTCGGTAAGTCGGGGCAGTCTGGTTTCCTCTTCAATATCAATGAAGCGTTTTAGTAATAATGCTCTTTATGTAGTTTGATAATGCTCTTTAAAGTGTTAATGAAAAAGTAGAATGAACAGTTTTACGGATATATATAATAAGGTGGTGTTGCCTATATATAATAAGGTGTCATCGGGCGCATTCCTTTACGGGTATGCTGTGGTAGCATTGTTGTTGCCTAATATAGCTCTGTGCTATACCGAATGTCTGGCTCCTTGGGCTTGTGGTGCCAATGTGTTGCTGCCTTTGGCACTCTACATGTGGTTCTTTTCGTTAACCAGATGCCCGGGTAAGATGATTTGGTGGGCTTTTCTTTTTGTTTTTTTCGCTGCCTTCCAACTGGTATTGCTTTATCTCTTCGGGACGGGAGTGATAGCGGTAGATATGTTTCTGAATCTTGTAACTACCAATCCTGGCGAGGTGAAGGAACTGCTTGGTAATCTGTTGCCTGCTGTGGTGGGTGTGTTTGTGGTTTATCTTCCTTTGCTGGTTCTGGCTATTGTCAATATCAGCAAGAAAGGGATGATAGTGGTTCAACTCCAGCATCGAGTGCGTCGTTGGGCTTTGGAGATAGCTGCTGTCGGTTTATTCTGTCTGCTGGCTTGCTATGTGGCTGTAGATGATTATCGCTTGCGCAACCAGCTTTATCCTGTTAACGTTTGCTATAATCTCTATCTTGCTTTCGAGCGTGATGCGGCTTCAGAGAATTACAGGGAGGCAAGCAGGAATTTCAGGTTTGATGCCAGGAGCGAGCACGATGCTGAGGCTCCCGAGGTGTATGTGATGGTGGTGGGAGAGACAGCGAGAGCCCACAATTTCAGTCTCTATGGCTATCCGCGCGATACCAATCCTTTGCTTTCCAAGACTCCTGGAATCATAGCTTTTCCCGATGCTACAACCCAGAGTAATACTACGCATAAGAGTGTTCCTATGCTCCTGTCGGCTGCATCAGCAGAGGATTTCGAACGTCTCTTTCATGAGAAAGGTATCCTGGCTGCTTTCAGGGAGGCGGGATTTCATACCGTATTTATCAGCAATCAGCTGCCTAATCATTCTTTTATTGATTTCCTTGGCGAACAGGCTGATGAACATTACTTCCTGAAGGAAGGTGCTTCTGCAAAAGATAATCATTATGATAGTGATTTGTTGCAGAAGTTGGATGGGATATTGCCTGCGGCAGATGCTTCTTCATCCAAGCAATACCGTTATCGGAAACTCTTCGTGGTACTTCATACTTATGGTTCTCACTTTAATTACCAGGAGCGCTATCCCCGTAATTTCGCTTTCTTTAAACCTGACAGTAAGAGCGAAGCGAAGCCGGAGAACCGGCGTGACCTGCTGAATGCATACGATAATACCATCCGGTATACCGATTATATCCTGCATGGTATCGTTGAACGTCTGCAGAAATGGGAGAAGACTCAGGCAAAGACGGATGGGGTATATAGCCAACCTACATCGGCGATGCTCTATACCAGCGACCATGGAGAGAATATCTTTGATGATGACCGTCGCCTCTTTCTGCACGCTGCCCCGAAGGTATCTGATTATGAGCTGCATGTTCCTTTCATCATCTGGACATCAGATGGTTATGGAAAACAATATCCGGGAATACTGAAAACTTTGTCTGGTCATCGTACCCAACAGGTACAGACGAGTCTTTCGGCTTTTCATACGATGTTGGGGATAGGAGGCATCCTGACCCGTTATCGCCAGGATGAATATTCTGTGGCAAGTGAGAAGTATCATCCTATGAAGTTGCTTTATCTGGATGATCATGATGAAGCGATTCCACAGGAAAATGCCAAATATTAGCATCTGATTTTAAGCGTAAACGCGCTCTTTGTGTAAAATACATGAAAAGAGTTTTCGTAAATGTCAATTATTTGCGAAAACTCTTTGTCGTATCTATAATTTGCTGTATCTTTGCACCCGGATTTAGATAATAATAAAAATACAGTTGTTATGGAACCAACTCGAAAAATCGAAAAGGTTGGCATGCGCAACCTCCGTATGGAGGATTATGATCAGCTTGCCAAGTCATTTAGGCGTATTTACGCAGACTCAGATGTATTCTGGACAAAAGAACAGATTAAGAAACTCATTACTATCTTCCCTGAGGGACAGGTGGTTATTATCGTTGATGATAAGATTGTGGGCTGTGCGCTCTCTATCATCGTCAATTATAATATGGTGAAGGGTGATCATACCTATGCTCAGGTTACGGGTAATGAAACCTTCAATACCCACGATCCTAAGGGAAACATTCTTTACGGCATCGAGGTATTTATCCACCCTGATTATCGTGGTTTGCGTCTGGCTCGCCGTATGTATGAGTATCGCAAGGAACTCTGCGAGAAGCTCAACTTGAAGGCTATCATGTTTGGCGGTCGTATACCAAACTATCACAAGTATGCCGATAAGATGCGCCCTAAGGAGTATATCGAGCATGTAAGAAACCGTGAAATCTATGACCCGGTTCTTACCTTCCAGCTTTCCAATGATTTCCACGTGCGCCGCGTAATCCGCAACTATCTTCCTAGCGATGAGGAGAGCGAACACTGCGCCACCCTCTTGCAGTGGGATAACATCTATTATCAGCCACCTACGGATTCTTATGTAGACCGCAAGCCAACCGTAAGAATCGGATTGGTACAGTGGCAGATGCGCCCATACGCTTCGGTGGATGACCTCTTCGAACAGGTAGAGTTCTTCGTAGATTCTGTGAGCGATTACAAGAGCGATTTCATTCTCTTCCCTGAGTATTTCAATGCGCCTTTGATGGCTCGTTTCAACGACTTGGGTGAGGCGCAGAGCATCCGAAAGATGGCGCAGTATACCGAAGAAATCCGTGACCGTTTCCGCGAGTTGGCCATCAGTTACAACATCAATATCATCACGGGTAGTATGCCTTATCTTAAGGACGATTCCCTCTATAACGTGGGCTTCCTCTGCCGCAGAGATGGTAGTGTGGATATGTATGAGAAGATTCATGTTACCCCAGATGAGCAGAAGTGCTGGGGATTGAGTGGTGGTAGCCATATCCAGACCTTCGATACCGATTGCGGTAAGATTGGTATCGTTATCTGCTATGATGTGGAGTTCCCTGAGTTGTCAAGATTAATGGCTGAGGATGGCATGCAGATTCTCTTCGTTCCATTCATGACTGATACCCAGAATGCTTACTCCCGAGTAAGAGTATGTGCCCAGGCGCGTGCCATCGAGAACGAGTGCTATGTAGCCATTGCGGGTAGTGTGGGCAACCTGCCTCGTGTTCATAACATGGATATCCAGTATGCCCAGAGCGCTGTGTTCACCCCTTGCGACTTTGCTTTCCCTAACGATGGCAAGCGTTCAGAGGCAACACCTAATACCGAGATGATTCTCGTATCAGATGTTGACCTGAATCTCTTGAATGAGCTTCATACCTACGGTGCTGTAAGAAATCTTCGCGACCGCCGCAAGGATCTGTATGAATTGAAACAGAAGAAGTAAGTGAGGAAGGATAATTCAACACTCAACATTCAACATTTAACATTTAAATAAAGTGTATAAGATAGACATCTCGGAGCGCACGCTCCACTTTAAGCAGCCAGCAGGCACGTCTCGTGGGGTTTATACCACGAGACACAGTTATTATCTGACTCTTACTTCGGATGACATGCTGGGGATAGAAGGAGTGGGAGAGTGTGCTACGCTCCCTGATTTGAGTTGCGATGCCAAACCGGAATATGAGATGACCCTGCGACAGGTTTGTCAGATGGTAGAGCAGATGGGACGCATTCCTTACGATATGATTCGTGCTTACCCTAGCATCACCTTCGGTTTGGAAACAGCCTTCGCTTCGTTCTTCGATGCAGCGAAGAAGTTTTTGGAGATTGTTCCTGCTGAAGGAGCATCTTCTTCAGAAATGTTGAAGCAGAAAGGGGCTTCTGTTCCAGCCGGAATGGAGAACCTGACAGATCTTTTCGACTCTCCTTTCGGTAGGGGAGAAGAAGGTATCACAATCAACGGATTGGTGTGGATGGGAACCTACGAGGAGATGCTGGCCCGGTTGGAGGAGAAGCTCCAGGCGGGTTTCCATTGCGTGAAACTGAAGATCGGTGCCATCGATTTCTTCAAGGAACTCGATCTCATCAAGCGCATCCGTGATGTGTATACCAAGGAGCAGGTTGAGTTGCGTGTAGATGCCAATGGCGGCTTCTTGCCGGAGAATGCGATGAGTCAGCTAGAGGCTTTGGCTAAATATGACATTCATTCGATAGAGCAGCCTATCAAGCAGCATCAGTGGCCTAAGATGGCCCAGCTCTGTCGCGAAACACCGCTTCCTATCGCCCTAGACGAGGAGTTGATTGGTGTGAATGTGAGAAGCATGAAAGAGGCTCTGCTCGATACCATTCGTCCACAATATATTATCTTGAAGCCTTCACTTCATGGTGGCATCTATGGATGCAACGAGTGGATAGAATTGGCTAACCAGCGCGGTATCGGCAGTTGGATTACTTCTGCGCTTGAGAGTAATATCGGTCTGAATGCTATTGCTCATTATGCAGCTAAAGTATATGGACCGGATGTGCGAATGCCGCAAGGCTTGGGCACCGGTCAGCTCTTTACTGATAATATACCGATGCCTTTGGAGATTCGTGGTGACAAACTGTTTGTAGTAAAATGACTTTAGAAGAATTCCTTTCAGAATGGAATAACGGTAGCGACCGGGTGCTGGTGCATACCAGTGGCTCCACGGGAAAGCCCAAGCCGATGATGGTTGAGAAGAAGCGAATGCTCAACTCGGCCCGCATCACTTGTGATTTTCTGGGATTGAAACCTGGAGACAGTGCCTTGCTCTGTATGTCGCTCGATTATATTGCAGGTAAGATGGTGGTGGTGCGGAGTATAGAGCGCCATCTCCATCTTATTTCGGTATCCCCAAGTGGGCATCCTTTGAAAGATGTAAATGAAGAGATTACCTTCGCTGCGATGGTCCCGATGCAGGTTTATAACACCCTGCAGGTTCCTGAAGAGCGAGCTCGTCTCTGCCGCATCAGGCATCTTATTATCGGTGGCGGAGCCATAGATGAGGCTCTCGAACAGAAACTGAAGGCTCTTCCCGGCGATATTGCCATCTGGAGTAGCTACGGAATGACCGAAACGCTCTCGCATATTGCCCTGAGAAGAATTAACGGTGATGAGGCCAGCGAATGGTACCAGCCTTTCGATAGTGTGAAAATCAGTCAGACTGATGAAGGTTGTCTGGTGATAGAGGCTCCGCAGGTCTGTGCTGAACCCCTGGTAACGAACGATATAGTGGAAATAGAATCCTATATATATAATAAGGTGGAAAAACTCCGTTTTCGCATCAAAGGCAGAAAAGATAATGTGATTTGCAGCGGAGGCATCAAGATTCAGATAGAAGAGGTTGAGGCTCTGTTGAAGCCTTATCTCGAAAAACCTTTCATGATAGCCAAGAAGAAAGACGGGAAGTTTGGAGAGATTGCTGTCCTCCTGACGGAAGATGAGGAGATAGAAAAAGTAGAGGCGACTGTTCGCCGCCTCTTATCTGATCATAAATATTGGATTCCAAGGGAATACCTTCATGTAGAGCATCTCCCGCTTACCGAAACCGGAAAGCCGAAGCGCTCTATCTTTCTTTAAAGGGATTCTCTGAAGAAAGATTCTTTAGCTGAATTATCCTTCTCTGAAGAAATCAAGTGCTTCCTTGATCTCTTCTGTCGTAGCTGTCTGGTTGATACGGATATCGCCTATGCCGCCCAGCATCGTGAAGTTGATGATGCCATTCTGGTTCTTCTTGTCATGATGCATCAGTTCGATGAGCTCATCATAGTCATCGCAGGTAATATCCAGTGTACCATAGAATTCCTTGATGAAGTTTACGGTCTGGCGCATCTTCTCAGTAGGGAATCCGGTTTTGGCAACACTCAGATAGAGTTCAGGGATGAGACCGAATGCCACAGCGTAACCATGCAGGATAGGCTTGCGCTTCAAAGCCCAGCTCTCAAACGCATGACCGAAAGTATGGCCCAGGTTCAGCGCCTTGCGGATGCCCTGCTCGTGCGGATCCTGCTCTACAATGCGCTCCTTTACCTTGACACTGTCGCCTACCATGCGCTGCAACTGCTTCAAATCAGGCTTGTCGAGGTCAAAGCTGACCAGTTCTTCCCACATTGCTTCTGTAGAAATCAGACCGTGTTTCAGCATCTCTGCATAGCCCGAACAGATGTTTTCTGCATCGAGCGTCTTTAAGAATTCTGTATCGAGAATAACGAACTTAGAATCGTTGAACACACCTACTTCGTTCTTCAGTCCGCCGAAGTTGATGCCTGTCTTTCCACCTACCGATGCATCTACCATAGCCAGCAGGGTGGTAGGAATATTGATAAAGTTGATACCTCTCTTAAAAGTGCTGGCAGCAAAGCCACCCAGGTCGGTTACCATACCGCCGCCCAGATTAATCATACAGGAGTGGCGTGAAGCTCCTCCCTCCTGCAGTCCTTTCCATACCATCATCAGACTTTCGATGTCTTTATGGCTGTCGGTAGCCGGAATAGTGATGATATGGGCTTCCTTCATGCAGTAAAAATTCTGCAATACAGGCATGCATAGTTCCAATGTCGTAGTATCTGTAAGCACAAAAAGCTTGTCGTGCTCACACTCAGAAAGTGCACTTACCAGTTCGCTTTCCAGTTGGGTTGATATGATTACTCTTTGTTCCATAACATTCTAACGTATTAATTTTTGTGCAAAGATACACTAAAATGGAGACAATACAAAAAAAAAGTTGCTAAATTTGCGTTTTTTATCTCAGAATGCATTAAACCTTGGTGTATTTAACGCGTCAAAACAATCGAGTAACAAAAAATGATAATAGAATATCATAGCGATTATGTGTGAAAACACTCATAGTTGGAAATAATAACAAATTAAAAGTAAGAATGAAAAAATCGATTCTGACGATGCTGCTGCTGTTGATGGCAATAGCATCCTTTGCTCAGCAGCGACTGATATCCGGTCAGATTACCGACCGCGATACCAAGGAAGCCATTGAGCAGGTAACTATTCAATTGCTTAAGAGCGACAGCACGTATGTGGCTGGTGCCATCAGTAATGAGAACGGACTCTTTCATGTCACCGCTCCGGCTAACGGCAAGTATCTGCTCAAGATTTCGAGCGTAGGATACAAGTCTACCGTGAAGCGTATCCAAATTTCTGATAACAAGGATCTGGCTATGGGTAAGATTGTGCTGGGTGCTGAGGCTATCATGCTGAAAGGCGCAGTGGTAACAGCCATGGCTCAGAAGGTAACCCTGAAGGAGGATACTTTCGTGTACAATTCTTCAGCCTATCGCACACCGGAAGGCTCGGTAGTAGAGGAACTCGTAAAGCGTCTGCCGGGTGCAGAGGTGAGCGATGACGGTATCATCAAGATTAATGGTAAGGAGGTAAAGAAGATTCTCGTAGATGGCAAGGAGTTTATGACGGGCGATACCAAGACTGCCCTGAAGAACCTGCCTACCAGCATCATCGAGAAAATCAAGGCATACGATGAGAAGAGTGATCTCTCTAAGGTGACCGGTATTGATGATGGTGAGGAGCAGACCGTGCTCGATTTCGGTGTGAAGAAGGGTATGAACAAGGGCTTGATTTCCAATATCGACTTGGGTGTGGGCAACAAGAGCCGCTATAACATGCGTGGTATGGGAGGTTATTTCAATGATAACAACCGATTCATGCTCTTTGCCAATGCCAATAACACCAGCGACCGTGGTTTCGGAGGCGGTGGCCCCGGTAGAGGTTTCGGAGGTGCTAACGGTTTGAATGCCAGTAAGATGATTGCTGCCAACTATAATTATGAACTGAAAGATAAATTCAAGTTCAATACTTCACTTCGCTGGAATCACAGCGATGGCGATATTTGGAGCCGTCGTTCCAGCGAGAACTTCATGGGTAGCAGCTCCTCGTTCAGCAACAGCCTGACTCAGAATTTCTCCCGCAGCAACAGCTGGAACGGCAACATCCGCTTGGAGTGGATGCCTGATTCCATGACCAATATCCTCTTCCGTCCTTCCATCTCCTGGAATACCAGCGATGGATTGAGTGGCAGTCAGTCGGCTTCTTACAACAAGGATCCTTATACCATTACCACCAAAGACCCTCTTTCTGAGGAAGGTATTGAGGAGTTGGACAAGGCTGAGGCTATGGTGAACAGTCAGTTGACTAACGGAATCACCTATTCTGATAATAACAATATCAGGGGTATGCTGCAGGTGAACCGCAAGTTGGGCAACAAGGGACGCAACATCACCTTGCGTATGGATGCCAAATATACGGATAATGACAGCAAGAGCATCTCGCTCAACAATGCCAAGCTCTATCTCGTACAGACAGCGGAGGGTAAGGATTCTACTTATCAGACCAACCGCTATAACCTGACTCCTTCGAAGAATTACAGTTATGCGGGCCAGTTGACCTATAGTGAGCCACTCTGGAAGGCTACCTTCCTGCAGTTCAGCTATAAGTTTACTTACAGCTACTCCAAGAGCGACCGCAGCACCTACGATTTCAGCAAGTATGCGATGAATGGCAATCATGAATATCGTGGTTGGGACAGCTACCTGAATCCGTTTGCCGGTCAGCTTGGTAATTACAGAAATGATGAATTGAGCCGTTTCTCTGAGTATCGCAACTACAATCACGATATCCAGGTGATGATGCGATTCGTCCGTCAGAAGTATAACTTGAACTTCGGTGTGATGATTCAGCCACAACAGTCGAAGTATATCCAGGAATATCAGGGAGTGCATGTAGATACCGTCCGCAACGTAACGAATATCAGTCCAACCCTCGATTTCCGTTATCGCTTCTCAAAGATGAGCAACCTGCGCGTGAACTACCGTGGTACCACAGCGCAGCCAAGCATCTCTCAGTTGCTTGATATCACAGATAACAGCGACCCGCTGAACATCTCGAAGGGTAACCCTGGATTGAAGCCATCGTTCACCCAGAACTTCCGATTGTTCTACAACAACTTCGTGCAGAACCACAACAAGGGTGTCATGACCTTCATCAACTTCTCTACCACCAACAATAGCATCAGCAATAAGGTGACCTACGATGAGAAAACTGGTGGTAGAATCACCCGACCTGAGAATATCAATGGTAACTGGAATGTGATGGGAGCCTTTATGTTCAACTGCTCTATCGATAGTGCCGGTGTATGGAACTTGAATACCGACACCTACTTGGGTTACAACAACTACGTGAGTTATCTGAGTCTCGACAAGCAGTCTGATTCCCAGAAGAATACCACCCGCAGTACCACTTGGAGAGAGCGCCTCTCTTTCAGCTATCGCAACGATTGGCTGGAGCTTTCGCTCGATGGAACATTGAATTATAACCATGCTACAAACAAGTTGCAGCCTAACAGCAACCTCAATACCTGGCAGTTCTCTTATGGACCAAGTATGACGCTTACAGCGCCTTGGGGCACCAGTCTGAACTCAAGCCTCTCTATCAGCAGCCGCCGCGGTTATAGCGACAGCAGCATGAATACAGATGAGTTTGTATGGAATGCGCAGCTCTCTCAGGGTTTCCTGAAGGGCAAGCCTCTTACCATCATGCTGCAGTTCTACGATATTCTCCGCCAGCAGAGCACCTTCTCTCGTGCCATTTCTGCTACATCACGCACGGATACGGAGTATAATGCCATCAACAGCTATGCGATGCTGCATGTGATTTACCGTCTGAATCTCTTCGGAGGCAAGGATGCCCGTAGGGGTGGACCTGAAGGTCCTGGTGGTCCTGGTGGCCGTCCAAACTTCCATGGCCGTCCATTCAATGGCGGTTTTGGCGGTGGTCGTCCAGGCGGTAGAATGTTCTAGAAAAGAAAATGAAGTAAGCTTCATTTTAAACGATAGTAAGTCTCACTCCATGTTTACGTGAGGCTTATTTCAAACAGATATGACGAGAAAAAAAGAAATCCCCGCTCTTCGTAATGAAGAACGGGGATTGTTATTTTGTCTTATCAAGAGTTCTCGATTAGAGAGCGAACTTGTAACCCAATGTAACCTGGAATACAGAGTTCTTGCTATCAGCGCCGTCCATAACCTTTGTTACACCGATGTTGTAGCGAGCATCCAGACAAACGTTCATGTACTCGTAAGAGATACCTACAGGAACTGAGAGGTCGAATGACTTGAATGCATCATCGAGGTTTTCAGTAACAGAAAAACCACCAGCCTTGGCTGTAACCTTGCTGCTTACCTTGAAACCTGGCTGAAGACCAGCCTTGAGAGCCAAACCCGGAGCTACGTAAACATTAGCGAGGATTGGAATGTTGAGATAATCGTTCTTGATAGTTGCTGAAGCTTTAACACCCTCTTCTTCTGCATCGCCCTTAGCTCCCTGCATAGAGTAGAGCAAACCAGCACTAAGACCGAACATAGGAGAAACGTGATACTCCAACTCTGCACCTGCCACTACACCTGCGCGAGTCTTTGAATCATCGAGGTCAGTCATGTCTGCGATGCTCAAACCTACCTTAGGCTGAATGGTGATGTCACCTGCATTGTACTGTGCGAAAGCACCTACTGAAGACAGCACCATAGCTGCCATAACGAATAATTTTTTCATAATCTCTAATATTTTAAATTAATAGTTTATAATGCTCATATAGAGTATGATTAGTTATCAGTGTGTATGCTGATTCCATCATTTTTACTAGGTGCAAAGGTATGTTTTTTCTTTATTCGCTCCAAATATTTTAAGCTTTATTTTAAAATAAGCAGCCAAATATCACATATAAGTTTCTATTTCGTACATTTT
>OIXG01002580.1_pt1 | contig 13370 bp, 9 predicted proteins | sample 1587731 | NCBI WGS metagenome assembly OIXG01 (sample SAMEA3888908, study PRJEB22519) | human gut metagenome | biome: human gut; feature: human-associated habitat; material: faeces | place: Denmark | collected 2010
TATTTCATCGCCGACATAACGCCATTGCAGGGTGTTTTCGCTTAAACGGAAAAACACCGGAGTTCCGTGTAAGCGAAAACACCCTGCAATGGCGTTATGTCGGCGATGAAATATGGCTGAACCTGTACGACCTTACCGCATTAAAAGGTGCGGATGGCAGAGACGGCGTTGACGGCAAGGACGGCACCAACGGGCAAAACGGCAGGGACGGCAAAGACGGTAAAACACCTTTTATCGGCGAAAACGGCAACTGGTGGATCGGAGACATCGACACCGGCATCAAGGCGGCAGGTACCGACGGAAAAGACGGCGTTGACGGCGACAAGGGCGAAAAGGGCGACCCCGGCGAAAAAGGCGACAAGGGCGATAAGGGCGACAAGGGTGACAAAGGCGATAAGGGCGACCCCGGTCAGAACGGCGGAAGCTTCGGGTACTTTGCAGCAAACGGCAGAGTATACAGTTGGGGAACACCGCTTCCGTTCAATGTAAAAAAAGAAAGCGGAGATTTGATCTCCTATGACGCATCAAGCAAAACAATCACCCTTTCAAAAGGTCACACATACAGTATGGTGTTCAGCGGAACGGTTATGATCAGCGCTAACGGTAACTACAAGTTGTGCGGTGCATCACTCATTGACGGATATAACAGTTCTGAAATGATGCTTGAGACGCGAACCTATGTGAGTATGATAAATGACGGCCAAAGTGCAAGACTTGGTATGTCGTATAACACGATATACCGTGCCGAAGCGGATATTGCTTTGACATTTCAATATACAAATATGCTCTTCCAGAATACCAATTTTACCGACAGTCAGTACAACATAACCATTATTGCTCTTGACTGAGCCGACCTATATGGAAACGGAGGTAGCAAGAAATGAAAAAACGAATACTCAGTATCCTGCTCGCCCTATGTATGCTGTTCTGCCTTGTGCCGACTACGGCGTTTGCCGAGGGTGAGACAAGCAGGAAAGTCGAAACGGAACAAGAGCTTGTCGATGCGCTGGCGGACAGCAGCGCAGACATCATCACGCTGAAAAATGACATTGCAATCGGCACGACCCTGACCGTCCTCCGCAAGGTCACCCTCGATCTCAACGGCTATGTTCTGAAAATGACCGGTAGCGGCAGCGTTATTATCCTCGATAATAAGAGCGGCATCACCGGCGACCTGACCCTTATCGACAGCAATCCCACGGCGGAGCACAAATTCAAGGTTAACGGCGCAGAACCTTGGGTGCTGGACAACAGCGGTACAGAGACCGTCTATGGTGGCATCATCACAGGCGGCACGGGCAGCCGGATCTTCTTCTCCAACGGGGTGGAAGGCGGCGGCGTGATCATCGGCAGCGGTGCACTCACCATGAACGGCGGCAATATCGTCGGCTGCATAGCCAATGAAGGCGGTGGCCTGTTCCTCTCAGACGGTTCGTTCACCATGAACGCCGGCAGCATTGTCGGCTGCTCAACACCGGACAGATTAACGACCGGAGAGGCCTTTCACGGCGGCATATACGCTTTTGGTCCGATGGCGAACAGAGATACAACCGGCGTGATCACGTTGACCGGCGGCCTGATCAAAAACAACGGCAGATACGCTATCAATGCTGCGTATCATACCACAATTTACGCCAACGGCGGCGAGGTATACGGTGGGGTTTACCTAAATCAGTCAAGTAAGATCACCTGTCTTGCAGAAGATAACGGTATTACCGCCTTCAAAGGCAAGACGGTGATCGGCGGAACTTCCAGTGTATATCCAAGCCATGTTGACTGGGGCCTCTTCTACGGCGGTCTGGATATTTACGGCAATACGACCGGCGTCATCGTGACTTACAAGGACGGCGACAGTGAATACGCAAAGCAGGTTCTGCCCTCCGGCACTCTCGCGACGCGTCCCGATGCTCCCGCCGCCACACCGGGCTATACCTTCGGTGGCTGGAACAAGGCCGACGGCACGGCGTGGGATTATGCAAGCGATAAAGTCACCGATAACATAACATTGTATGCAAAATGGGCAGCGAACACCTACACAATAACCTTTGATACTGTAGGCGGCAGCGAAATTGCCCCGATTACGCAGGACTACGGCACGGTAATTACCGCACCTGAAGCCCCGACAAGAGAAGGATATACCTTTATCGGCTGGGATAAGGAAATTCCCACGACTATGCCCACTGAAAATATGACTGTCACCGCGCAGTGGGAAATCAATCAATACACAATTACCTTTGATACCAACGGCGGCAGCGAGATTGCTCCGATTACGCAGGACTACGGCACGGCAATTACCGTCCCTGCCGACCCGACAAGAGAGGGCTACACCTTTATGGGTTGGGATCAGGAAATTCCCACAACCATGCCTGCCGAAAATATAACGCTCAAAGCACGGTGGAAAGATATCGAAAAGCCGACGGGCGAAATTGTCATAGGCACAAATAAATGGCGGGAATTCTTAAACACGCTCACCTTCGACCTGTTCTTTAAGGATACGCAGACGGTGACGATAAACGCCGCCGACAACAGCGAAACCGTGTTCGTCTCTTATCTGGTGACAGATCAGGATCTTTCAGAGGCGGAACTTCAATCTCTCGTATTTAGCGGATATGAGGAGCCGTTTCGCATAGACCGAAACGGGGAATACATTGTTTATGCAATGCTTGTTGACGCGAACCTGAATATAACATACCTTCGTTCCGACCGCGTAACAGTTGACAATGTTCAGCCGGTCATCGGCGGCATAGAAAACGGCAAGACCTATTGTGAAGCACAGACGGTCACCATTGACGAAAAGTATGTGGACACCGTCACCGTGAACGGCACAGAGGTCACGCTTGACGAAAACGGCAGCTTTGTTCTTTCTGCGGCAGACGGCGAGCAGAAGATTGTTGCTACCGACAAGGCCGGCAACACCGCCGAAATGACCGTAACGGTCAACGATGGGCATACCGGCGGCACAGCCACCTGCACCGAAAGGGCGGTTTGCGAGGTTTGCGGAAAGGCTTACGGAGAGCCTGACCCGAAGAACCACACCGACCTCCAGCATATCCCCGCAAAGGCGGCGACAAAGACTGCCGGGGGCAATATCGAGTATTGGTACTGTGAAGACTGCGGCAAATATTTTGCCGATGCCGCGGCTACCAAAGAGATCAAACAGGCAGATACCGTAACGGCCAAACTGTCGGGCAATCTGAAGTCTCCCCAAACCGGTGGGGACAGCGGCGTTGTGACCGTATTGCTGCTAAGCGGTGGTGCGTTCATCTGCTTGGTATCCCGCCGGAAAAAGCGCACCCACACCGTGTAAACCACACAAATCATTGCACAAAAAGAGCAGACATGATGTCTGCTCTTTTTAACACCCGGCAGGAAAGCCCTTTGCGCTCTTTACAGAGAACGATGGGTATGGTAAAATGCAGGGGAGGTGAGCAAAATGTATGAACCCTGCAAAACACGCTACGAGACAATGCCCTATAACCGGTGCGGCAAAAGCGGTCTGCGGCTGCCGGCGCTGTCTGTGGGACTGTGGCAGAACTTTGGCGTGAACAATGATTACGATACCATGAAAGAGATCATCCTAACGGCCTTTGACCATGGGGTGACCCATTTTGACCTGGCTAATAATTACGGGCCGGAGCCGGGGCGGGCAGAGATCAACTTTGGCCGCATATTCAAGGAAAATCTGCGCCCTTACCGGGATCAGCTGATCATCAGCACCAAAGCCGGGTATGAGATGTGGCCGGGCCCTTACGGTGGTCGGGGCGGCAGCCGCAAGTACCTGACTGCTTCCCTGGACCAGAGCTTACAGCGGATGGGGCTGGAGTATGTGGATATTTTTTACCACCACTGCATGACCCCGGACACGCCGCTGAAGGAGACGGCTCTGTGCCTGGCGGATCTGGTGCGCCGGGGCAAGACCCTGTATGTGGGTATGAGCAATTATGACGGCAAGACCATGCACCGTATGTACCACAAGTGCGACGATGTGCAAGCGCCCTTTGTCATCAACCAAAATCGCTATTCCATCTTTGACCGCACGGTGGAGAAAAACAAGCTGCTGAAAGAAGCCCGGGACAAGGGCAAGGGCGTGATCTGCTTTTCGCCGCTGGCCCAGGGGCAACTGTCGGATAAATACGCCAAAGGCATCCCGGAGGGCGCCCGCCTGTTTGGCAACGAAAAGCTGCAAGCCCATGTGGGTTATGACGGGCACCGTGCCCAGCAGATTGAAAAGCTCTATCAGCTGGCAAAGGACCGGGGCGAGACCCTTTCTCAGCTGGCAATCCAGTGGCTGTGGCAGCAAAAGGGGGTCACCTCCGTGCTGGTGGGCGTGCACTCCAAGGCGCAACTGCTGGAGAATTTGGCTGCGCTGGAACAGCCTCCCCTTAGCGAGGCGGACCTGATCCGTATTGACAGTTACAGCAAATAACAGCACTTTATACAGAATAAGTAAAACAAAAGGAACGCGGCTGGCAGTCGGGTTCCTTTTCGTTTGACAGTGCCGGCGGAATATGCTACCCTTTTACCAAGAACGGCGGGCGGCGGCCCGTGATTTGGAGAGAAAAGAATGCCCTATATGCAAATGACAGAGGAGCAGTTCAAGGTTCCTGTGCTGAAAAATGTGATCTATGCCCTGCGCCTGGTGTGGCAGACGGACAAGCGCCTGCTCATCGGCTATCTGCTGCAAGAGGGGCTGTATGCGGTGTTTTCCCGCTATTTGCAGAATATTTTGTTCTTAAAGATCCTGCTGGATGTGATCACCGGCAGCGGCGACTTTCGCACTTATGTGGGGGAGCTGGCGGCGTTTGCCCTTTTGGCGCTGGTGGTGAAGGTGGCCCAGTGGGAGGGTATGCGCATGGAGAAGTGCGCGACCAAGCGGGTGCTGAAGTTGCTGAACGACCGGATCTTTGAAAAGGCGCTGTCTGTGGATGTGGCCTGTTATGAGAACCCGGAATTCTACGACAAATATCAGCGGGCAACCATGGTGACCACCAATAGCTTTTTTGATCTGATCTGCTTTGATTTTTCTGCCTTTGTGGCGGATGTGGTGGCGCTGGTGTGCGTGATGGCCACCGTGGCGGCGGTGCACCCGCTGTATCTGCTGTTTTTGGTGCCGGTGTTCTTTGTGTTCGCCGTAGAGGTGTATAAGAGCAAGTGCGTCTATCGGCGGGATATGTCCATGACCGCCAACAAACGAATGCAAGCCTATGTGCAGCGCACGGTGTACCTGCGAGAGTACGCCAAGGATATGCGCACCTCCAATATCTTTGCCGTGATGGTTCGGCGTATGGAGGCGGCCACCAAGGCCAATGTGCGCATTTTGAGGGACTACGGCGTCCGGCTGTTTTTGTACAGCGTAGTCAGCAGCCTGCTTGGTGAGCTGCTGCCGGTGCTGGGCACTTATGCCTTTGCCTGCCACAGCTTTTTGCAGGGCGGCGGGCTGACCGTGTCCGGCTTTAGCGTGGTGGCCTCCGGCATTAACGCGGTGCGGGAGTCTACCCTGGACACCACCGAGTGCTTTGACGAAATGACCTTGATGGCGTTGTATTTTCAGAATTTGCGGGAGTTTTTGGACTATCAGCCCCAGGTGGTATCCGGTCCTCTGCCGGTGCCGCCGCTGGAGACGCTGGAATTTTGCCATGTGGACTTTACCTACCCGGGCACCGATCGACGGGTGCTCCACGATGTGAACTTTACCCTGCGGCAGGGCGAGACCCTGGCGGTGGTGGGCATTAACGGCGCCGGCAAATCCACGCTGGTCAAGCTGCTGCTGCGGTTTTACGACCCTACCGATGGCAAAATTCTCTATAACGGCAAGCCGTTGCCGGAATATGACCTGGAGCAGCTGCGGGCTGCCTTTGGCACCGTGTTCCAGGATTATAAAAACTTTGCCCTGTCCGTCAACGAGAATGTGATCGGCCACGCTTGTACCCCGGCGGAAAAAGCTCTGGCAGAGCAGGCACTGCGCCACAGCGGTGTGTGGGACAAAATTGCCTCACTGCCCCGGGGAGCGGACACGGTGCTGACCCGAGAGTTTGACGAGGCGGGCACCGGTCTGTCCGGCGGCGAAAATCAAAAGGTGTCTACCGCCCGGCTGTTTGCCCGGGACTTCCAGATCGCCGTGCTAGACGAGCCAAGCTCCGCCCTGGATCCGGTGGCAGTGTATAAAATGTATGAGAATTTGCTGCAAGTGACAGAGAACAAGACGGTGATCTTTATCTCGCACCGGCTGTCCAGCGCGGTGCTCAGCGACCGCATTTTGGTGCTGGCCGACGGCCGGGTGCAGGAGAGCGGCTCCCACCGGCAGCTGATGGAGCGAAACGGACTGTATGCGGATATGTTCCGCCTGCAAGCCTCCGGTTACAAGCAGGAAGGGGGTGCCGCCGGTGCGCAAGCCTAAGCATGCGGGAGAGCACTCCATGTTCTCCAATTTATTCTACTTTTTGCGGCTGCTGTTTGCAGCCTCCCCGGCGCTGGTGATCGGCGAACTGGCATGGGGCGTGCTGACGGTGCTGCCCGGCCAACTGGTCAGCGTGCTGGGGGTTAAGTATGTGATCGACATTGTCACCTCCGGTCGGGACTTAAAACGGCTGTACGCCGTGGTGGCCGGGGTGGTGGCGCTGATCGTCAACTATCTCATTGTGTTAAAGAAAGAAGAGCGTGCCATCGGGAGTTCTTTTGGAATGTGCAAAGGGAGAAAGCCTATTACCGGCTGAACCGGCGGCTGTATGCCAAGGCGGCGGAGCTGGACCTGGCGTCTTATGATGACCCGGAATTTTACAACCGCTTTATTCTGACCATTGAGTCCTCCGGCGACAACATCCAAAACCTGCTGGGCCTGGTGCGCCGGTACTTTGGCAACTTGATCTCGCTGCTTGCCATTTCCTCTGTGCTGCTGACCATTGACCCGCTGTGTTTGGTGATTATTTTGGCGTCTATTTTGCTGTTTTTGCCACTAAGCAAGGCCATTAGCAACTTGCAGGTGCAGCGCCAGGTGGAGAACACCCGCTATCATCGGCGATCAGACTACTTCCAGCGGCTGTTTTACTTGCAGGATTACGCCAAAGAGGTGCGTATGAACGGCATTGCGCCTCTGCTGATGGAGCGCTACGACCAAGCGGCGGACGATGTGATCGCCTGTCAAAAGAAATATTTCGGCAAGATCACTCGCCGCTATCTGCTCCAGGAGACCGGAGTGCAGGTGCTGGGCTTTATGTTTGTACTGCCCATGTATCTGGGCTACCTGGTGCTGGTGCGCCACCAGATCAGCCCCGGGGATTTTGTGGCCAGCTTTAACGGCGCCTATGCCATCGCCATGAGCCTGAATTTCCTCACCGTGTGGGGCGTTGCCCAGTTTGACGAGCGGGCCAAGCTGATCGAAAAGTACCGGGCCTTTCTCCACGCCGAACCCACCATTCGGGACGGGGCGCAGGCGGCGCCCAAGCGTCGGTCCGGCGAGATCAAGCTGGAACACCTGACCTTTACTTATCCCGGTGGGGCGGCGCCTGTTTTGCAGGATATTAACCTGACGATTCACCCGGGGGAGAAGATCGCCCTGGTAGGCTACAACGGCGCCGGTAAGACCACCTTGACCAATTTGCTGCTGCGGCTGTATGAGCCCTCCGGTGGGCGGATCCTGATTGGTGGGCAAGACATTCGGGACTGCACCCTGCAAAGCCATCGGGATCGGTTTGCGGCGGTGTTCCAGGACTTCCAGCTGTTTGCCTGTCGGGTAGGGGAGAATGTGGCGCTCAGTCCGCAGTTTGACCCGGAGCGGGTGCGCCGTGCGCTGGACCACAGCGGCTTTCAGCGACCTTTGCCCCGGGGCGTGGACACCCAGCTGCTGCGGGAGTTTGACGATGACGGACTGATGCTTTCCGGCGGCGAGAGCCAAAAGGTGGCGGTGGCGCGGGCATTCTACAAGGACTGCCCCTTTGTGATCCTGGATGAGCCCTCTGCCAACTTGGACCCGGTGGCGGAATACCAGCTGAACCGGGCTATGCTGGAAGCTGCCCGGGACAAGACGGTGATCTTTATTTCGCACCGGTTGTCCACCACGGTGCAAGCGGATAAAATTTATGTGATGGAGCAGGGTCGGATCATAGAGAGCGGCTCGCACAGTGAACTGATGGCGGCAGACGGCATCTATGCTTATATGTTCCGCCTGCAAGCGGAGAAGTATAAGAACGCCAAAAGTGAATAACGATAAAAAAGCGAACGATTTTTATATCGTTCGCTTTTGTGTTGTTAAAAGATATTACCCACCGTTACCTTGCTGTTGTCGTAGATCTCTGCCAGTTCCGTTTGGCACTGGCGAATGGTAGGGCGCAGATCGTCGCTTTCGTCCCCCGCCAAGGGTTGCAGGGTGCCCAGGGTTACCCCCGCCTCTTGTAAAGCGCGGTGCTCCATGAGCACGCACAGGGTGGGGTAGCGGGCGGTCCAAATGTTTTGCAGTTGGCGGGCCTTGCGTTCTGCCTCCGGGTAATTCTCTTCTGCGGCGGCTGCGTCCATGCTTTGCAGTAGGGTCTCCATATTCTCAAAGGTGGTCTTGACCGTGTGCTGTTCAAAGATACACAGCCCTGCCACCAGCAGCAAAAACAAAATGGCAAACCAAGTGCGCTTCACTTTTTTCTCTCCTTTTTTACGGCAAAGACGGTGCCGCTGTCATCTATGGTCACCACCAGCTGTTCACCGGGGCGCAGGCTCTCCTTTTGCAGCGCCTTGGCAATGGCTGCTGTGTCCTGCACTTGGTCACCGAAATATTCCGGCACAATGTGGCCGTCGGTGACTACGGGTATGGGAAAGCCGTTGTCCGGCGCCGGTACGCCCAACTGTTTGGGTGTCACCGGGCTTTCCTCCGTACGCAGCCGCACGGACAGGCTGCCGTTGGTCTCTACCACCGCTTCCTCCACGGTGGACAGATCAAATACATCCTTTTGGCGCAGGGCGTCTATCAAGTCGTCTACGGTAAAGCGCAGGCGACGCATTTGCTTTTGATCCGGTTTGCCGTGGCGTATGAGAAAGATGGGTCGCCCTTGCAGCAGATTTCGCAGCCGCAGACTTTTCATGGACGCCACGGAGGCGAGAATTTCCAAACTTACCAGTAGCAGCATGGGCAAAAAGGCGTTGGCCAGGGGCATGGTGTTGTCTTGTAGAGGAATGGAGGCAATCTGGCTCACCAATATGGTAATGACCAGCTCGTGGGGGTTCAGCTCGCCGATCTGGCGCTTGCCCATGATCCGCATAGCCAGAATGACGGTAAAGTAGATCAGCAGTGCGCGAATAAGAGTTACTGTCATTTCAATCACCGGTTGTATTTTGTGAATAAATCCCCCGGTTATGCCAAAATTAGTACGGGTGATAGAAATTGGAAAACCTTAGGCGCCAATATAACGATAATGTACAGAAATTTAAGGCGGACTTTGCGGACTGCTCGGATTTTTTGCTCAAGGAGGCGGAAACCGGCGGGCGCAAGTGCTTTTTCGCTGTGATGGACGGATTGGTGGATTCTTTGCAGCTGGGGCAGATGATTATGGGACCGGTGCTGGGCGCACAGGTGGAGGCCCGCACGCCGGACGAGCAGTTTCGCCAGCTGATGCGCACCTGCGTGCAGTCGGTAGAGCTGAAAGAGGCAGAGACCTTCGAGGATGCTTACTATTATTTGATGAGCGGCTTTTGCGTGTTTGTGTTGGACGGCTGTCCCCGGGCTATGGTCATGGGTATTCAGGGTTGGACCAAACGCAGTACCGACGAGCCGGAGAGCGAAAGCAATGTGCGCGGCGCCAAAGAGTGCTTTGTGGAGTCTGTGAACGACAACAAGGCGCTGCTGCGCAAGCGCATGAAAACCCATCACTTAAAGCTGCGCCAAATCCAGCTGGGCACCGCCGCCCCAACCCCGGTGGTACTGGCTTTTTTGGATGATCGTGCCGCGGCGGAATTGGTGCATGCGGTGGAGCAGCGGCTAAAGGACGCGCATTTGAACACGGTGGCGGATTACGGTGAACTGGTGCCCTTTTTAGACACAAATATGCGTTCCTTTTTCTCTGCCGTAGGCACCACGGAGCGCCCGGATGTGTTGGCGTCCAAGCTTTATGAGGGCCGGGTGGCGGTACTGGTGGAGGGCACGCCCTTTGTGCTTTATGTGCCGTATCTTTTCAGCGATAATTTTCAGTCTTTGGATGATTATGATTATCCGCCGTTTTTCGGCGGATTTGTGCGGCTGCTGAAGTATTTCAGCTTTGGTATTTCCGTGTTTTTGCCCGGGGTGTATGTGGCGCTGGGCACTTTTCATCAAGAACTGATTCCCACCAACTTGCTGTTTACCATTGCGTCGGCAGAGTTTCGCACCCCGCTGTCCCTGATGAATGAGGCCATTATGACCCTGATCTTTTATGAAATCATGCGGGAGGCGGGGCTGCGGTTGCCCAAGGTCGTCGGCCACGCGGTGTCTATCATCGGCGCCATTGTCATCGGTGAGGCCACCGTGTCTGCCGGGCTGATCGGTGCGCCTATGTTGGTGATTATCGCCATTACCGCCATTGCCTCTTATGTGGCGTTTCCGCTGTATGACAGCGTGTCGGTGCTGCGGCTCTTGTTTATCCTGGCCGGGGGACTCACCGGACTTTACGGTCTGATGCTGGGCATGGCGGCGCTGTTTGTGAATATTTGCAGTCTCAGCCCCTACGGCGTGCCGTACGCCGCCCCCATCGCGCCGCTAAATGTGCGCTCTCTGGGCGATGTGTTTTATCGGGAAAGTTGGACCAAGCTGGCCCGCCGGCGGGTGCGGGTACAGGATCTGCGGGGTGCGCATATTGACCAGTGTGAATAACAGCAAAATTTCTCCGTTCAGTCTGTTTGCCATGCTGTATATCAGCCGCCTGGTGGTGAGCCTGACCCATGTGCAGTCTATTATGGCAGGTAAGCTGTCTACCCAAATGCTGATGAGCGTGGGGGTAGCGCTGGTGCTTTCCCTGTTGTTTGCGGTGCCTGCGCTTCTTTGTGTGCAGCGGGACTGCTCACCGTTGGCGCACAGAACGCTGGGCACTCTTTATGCCTGTAATTTTATCTTCTTGGCGGGGATCAATGTGAGCCGCTTTGCCTACTTCGCCTCTGCCCGGTTGAATCCGGAGACCAAAAGTTGGGGATTTGCCTTGCTGATTCTTCTATTTGCGGTGTATGGGGCGTTGGTTGGGCTGCAAGGACTGTCTCGTTTTTCCGGCTTCGCCTTTTGCCTGATTGTGCTTGTGGTAGCGGTGGTGCTTGGCTTTAATGTGCAGCACTTCCAATGGTTCAGCCTGTTTCCGCCAGGCAGCAACACCGTGGGTGAAGTGGTACAAAACGGCGTGGTGCTGTCTGCCAATACGGCAGAGATTACGATCTTTTTGGTGCTGGCAGACCGGGTAGTCATCGGCGGACGTCGTTTTGGTGCCTTTTATGGCGCTATGGGGTGTTCGTACCTGACTACGAGCCTGCTGTTTCTCTTTGCCATCGGCGTGATGGGGGACGCGGCCGGGTTACAGGCGTTTCCGGTTTATACCCTCTCTCAGCTGGCAGGCAGCGGCTCAATGGTGCGTATGGACGCGCTGTACACCGGCTTTTGGATCTTTGCCATCTTTATTAAGGCGGCACTGCTGATTTATTGTGCGGCAGTGACCCTGCCGGGCAGTGGTGGGCACAAGGGCAAGTGCCTGGGCGCCGGTTTGGCGGCCTTTGCCGTTAGTTGTGCGCTGGAACGGTTGATGACTGTGGGTCAGCACTCGCCGTTGATCACAGTGGTGCCCTTCGTAGTGTTTTCCTCTCTCATTCCCCTGGTTTGGCTACTGGGGCACAGAAAGGCGCGTGGTACAAATGAGACGAACCATTAAGCTGTTTCTTTGCTTTTTGCTGGTGGCGGCTACGCTGTGCGGCTGCTCCGGGCGGCACACCTTGAGCAATTTGGCGGTGGTGGAGGGCATGAGCATTGACCGGGCGGCAAACGGGGTGTCCGTCTCGGTACAGACCCTGAATATGACCAAGAGCGGCAACGGCTCTGTCCGGCAATATTACCATTAATACCGCAGAGAGCGGCACCGGTATTTCCCAGGCGCTGTCTAAGCTGTCTAAGGACTTGTCCCGCAATTTGTTTTTGGGACAAAACAAGATTACGGTGTTCAGCAGCAGCGTGGCACGGCACGGGGTGGGCGACAATATGGATTACTTTGTGCGCAGTGCCGCAAGTCGGCCGGATGTGCTGCTGTGTGTGGCAGACGGTAATGCCAAGGCGCTGCTGCAGAGTAAGGAAGATGACGCTTTGGTGCCCAGCGCAAATATGGTGCACCTGCTGCAGAATGGGCAGGATAGCGGTATGGGCGCGGTGGTGTCCGTTAATGACGCGCTGCGCCGCTTTGCCAGTCCTACCTCGGATATTTATTTGCCGCTGTTAAAGAGAGTGGGCACACATACGGCTTTTGTAGGGTTGGCGCTGTTTGATGGGGGCAAGATGACCGCCACGGCGAACATGACAGATACTTTTGGAATTCTTCTGATGAATGGCAAGATCAAAAGCGGGCTGCTAACCCTGCAAAATGACAAGTTGGGGCATATCGGGGTGGAACTGGTATCCTGCAAGGTGAGGACGAAGAGCGCCATAGAGAACGGCCGCTCGGTGTTCCGGGTAACGGTGCAGGCACAGCTGATGCTGGACGAAGTGCAAAAGGGCTATATCAGTACCATAGATAATCGCTCCATTGCCGTCATAGAGCGCCTGGCGGAGCAAAAGCTGGTGGACCTGTGCACCGGAGCTTACGCCTGCTTGCAGGCCGCCGGATGCGACGGCGTGCAGGTTGGGGCGCAGCTGGCCATGTCAGACCCGGCGGGGTATGCAGCGGTTAAAGCGGACTGGAACCGTGCGTTCTCCGCTTCTGTGATCCAGGCTGTCTGCCACTGCCGGATTACGAAAATTAACGATAATTCCATCAGAGAATAGGCGCCGTCAGCACCGCAGAGTGGAGCAGGCTTACCAGATCACTGCTGCCTTGGGTGTGAAATGCGGCGAACATGGGCACCCCGAATGTGAGCAAAAACAGCAGAGCAAACAGGATCAATACTTTTTTCAAAGTGGATCTCTCCTTTCAGATAACTTGACATTTGTCTATTATAATTGTATAATGATTGTTCTAAATGTATGTTTGAAAGGAGCGATTTTGTGGCTTCCAATTATATTTCGCCTATCTCCATGGACGCACTGTCCAACTTGTGCCAGGAGCTGGGGAAGAATAACTATATCAATGCCCACGATTTTGAACGCTATCAGGTAAAGCGGGGCCTGCGCAACAGCGACGGCACCGGCGTGATGGCCGGATTGACCCGTATTTGCTCGGTAGAGGGCTATTATA